>Ga0196978_1000109_pt1 | contig 41323 bp, 28 predicted proteins | sample S3v_2013CmetaG_FD_155491 | JGI IMG/M metagenome (GOLD analysis project Ga0196978, IMG submission 155491) | Soil microbial communities from Anza Borrego desert, Southern California, United States - S3+v_20-13C | ecosystem: Environmental > Terrestrial > Soil > Desert | place: USA: California... | reverse complement strand
CCCAGCAGCACGAGCGGGAAAAGAAAACGGCGGAACCGGAAAAGCTCCGCCAGCAGCGAGAGAACTCCGAGTCCTGACAAAACGAGAATGGCCTTCATAGTGCGTTTGTTCCTAACTATGGCGTTACGACTTGCGGTTGAATGCTGTTCAGCAGATCCTGCACCGCCGGTTCGGCGAGATCGAGCAAAGGCTTCGGGTACACGCCCAGCGCGAGGATGGCGAACACGATAATGAACAGCACGATTTTTTCATTGGCATGCAGCGAAGGGAACGAAGCGGTGAGGCTGCTCGTATTGCCCAGCATCACGGCCTGGTAGCTGCGCAGCATATACACCGCGCCGAGAATGATCGTCAGCCCTGCGAACACGCTCATCCACACGTTGAACTGGTAGACGCCGGTGATGAGCAGGAACTCGCCCACGAAACCGTTCGTCAGCGGCAGCGCCACCGCGCCCAGCAGCACCACGAGGTACAGCGCGGCGAACTGCGGGTTCACGTTGCGGATGCCGCCCAGCTTGGCCAGCTCGCGCGTGCCCGTGCGGGAATAAATGATGTCGACGATGAGAAAGAGGCCGACCACGTTAATGCCGTGGCTGAGCATCTGCATCACCGCGCCCTGCAAGCCCTGCGCGTTGAACGCAAGAATGCCCGCGGCGATCAGGCCCACGTGCGCGATGGAAGAATACGCGATGAGGCGTTTGAGATCTTTCTGCACGATGGCGAGGCAGGAAGCGTACACGATGCTGATCACCGAAAGGCCGATGGCCGCCATGCCCCATTTCTCTATCCCTTGCGGCACCATGGGCATCAGCCAGAAGAGCAGGCCGAAGGTTCCCATCTTGAGCATGATGCCCGAAAGCAGCATCGTTCCCGGCGTGGGCGCGCTCACGTACGTGTCGGGCTGCCAGGTGTGGAAGGGGAATACGGGCATCTTCACGGCAAAGGCGAGGAACATCGCCCAGAAGACCAGGCCTTGTTTCTCGGGCGGGAGGCTCATTCCTGCCCGCTGCAGGTTTTCCCAGCTCCAGGAATTTTCCGGCGAGTGATAATAGAGATAGATCAGGCCGGCGAGCATGAACAAGCTGCCGAAAAGCGTGTAGACGAAAAATTTGAACGTGATCTTCCCGCGGTTCTCGCCTTCGCCACACATCAGGCAGATGAACCAGATGGGAATGAGCGCGAGCTCCCAGAAGATGTAGAAGAGAAATCCGTCGTGCGCGATGAACACGCCTACCAGTGCCATCTGCATGAAGAGCACGAGGCTGTAGAAAAGCGAGGGGTTTTTCTGCTCGCGGCTGAAGGAGCTGAGAATGATGAGCGGAACGAGGAAGGTGGTGAGCAATACGAGGCAAAGCCCGATGCCGTTGAGCGAAAGATGGAAGCTGATCCCCAGCGATTCGATCCACGTCGCTTTGAAAGCGAGGTGCTCATTCTGCGGATTCTGTTTGTATAGATACAAAACCGCCAGCGAAAGCACGAACTCCAGGAACGCTCCTGCCAGCGCGATGCGTTTGGCGCCTTCGCCTTTCACGAAGAGCGTGAACAGTCCTGCCAGCAGCGGCAGCGCGATCAGTAATGCTGTGATCATACTTTATCTTTTCGTTCCCTCGCGGGAATGAGTTTTTGTTACCACAATTTCACCAGCACGATGACGACGGCGCCGAGCACCATCGCCAGCAGGTAATAGCTCACGTTGCCCGACTGCGCATGCCGTCCCACCGAGGCCACCCAGCGCACGCCGCTGCCCACGCCGTTGACCACGCCGTCGATGATCGGCAGCTCGATGAATTTGTACGCTTTGTCCGAGATCCAGTCGAGCGGCTTGCGGATAAGCGTGTCGTACAATTCATCCACGTAATATTTGTTGAAGATGAGGCGTTCGGTTTTTGAAAGCTCTTTCTCGTCTTCCACGGGCAGCGTTTCTTCTTTGACGTACGTGCGCCACGCGGAATAGATCGCCGCACCGGCCACGAGCACGGCGACGCCCATCAGCATCAGCTCGGTGTCGTGCGAGAGCGTGAGGATATCGCCGAAGCCGAGGTAATGGTGCAGCCAGTGCGCATCGTGCATGAACACGCCGGGAATGCCGATGAAGCCGCCGACGACGGAAAGAATCGCGAGCACCACCAGCGGGATCGTCATGCTCTTCGGCGATTCGTGCAGGTGATGCTTTTGCTCTTCGGTGCCGCGGAACTCGCCGCGGAAAGTAAGGAAGTAGAGGCGGAACATGTAGAAGGCCGTCAGCGCCGAGCCGATGATGCCGAGCAGCCACAGGACGCTGCCGCCGTTCTCGAAGGTGTACGCGAGAATTTCATCTTTCGAGAAAAATCCTGCGAGCGGGGGAATGCCGGCGATGGCGATGGTGCCGATGAGGAAAGTGAGATGCGTGATGGGAATTTTCTTTTTCAATCCGCCCATGCGGCGAATGTCCTGCTCTCCGCTCATCGCGTGGATCACGCTTCCCGCAGCGAGGAAGAGCAGCGCTTTGAAGAACGCGTGCGTCGTCACGTGAAAAACCGCGCCCGTCGTTGCGCCCACGCCGAGGCCGAGGAACATGTAGCCGAGCTGGCTGACGGTGGAGTACGCGAGCACTTTCTTGATGTCGTTCTGCAGGAGCCCGATCGTCGCGGCGAACACGGCGGTAATGGCGCCGACGATGGCGATAATTTCCATCGCGCCGGGAGCGAAAGAGAAGAGCACCTGCGAGCGCGCGATCATGTAGATGCCGGCGGTGACCATCGTGGCGGCGTGGATGAGCGCGGACACGGGCGTGGGGCCCGCCATGGCGTCGGGCAGCCAGGTGTAGAGGGGAATTTGCGCGCTCTTTCCGCAGGCGCCGATGAAAAGCAGGATGGCGATGAGCTCCATCGTGGCATGATTCGCATGGCCTAATCCGCGCGCCATGGAGAAAGCGTTGCCGGACTGCGAAGGATCGAAGCTGACGGAGCCGAGCGTGACGAAGATGAGGATGATGCCGAGCAAAAAGCCCAGGTCGCCGATGCGGTTCATCACGAAAGCTTTCTTCGCCGCGTTGTTGTATTCGGTATTCTTGAACCAGAAGCCGATGAGCAGGTACGAGCAGAGGCCCACGCCCTCCCAGCCCACGAACATGATCACGTAGTTGCTGCCCATCACGAGCAGCAGCATAAAGAACACGAAAAGATTCAGGTACGCGAAGAAGCGGTGAAAGCCGTCGTCGTCGTGCATGTACCCGGTGGAGTACACGTGGATGAGGAAGCCGACGCCGGTGATGATGAGCAGGAAAACGGAGGTGAGCGGATCGAGCAGGAACGAGAAGTCGATGCTCAGGTCGCCGGCGGCGATCCAGTTGAAGAGCGTGACGGTGTGCGCTTTTCCATCGAGCTGGAGAAACACGCCGACCGAAAGCGCGAAGGCGGCGAGCACCGTGCCGCAGCCGATCATTCCGATGAGCCCTTTCGACAATTTTTTTCCGCCGAGGCCGATGATCGCGAAACCGATCAGCGGGAGCAGGGGGATGAGCCAGGAGTATTGGATCATATGCTAGGTTCTTTGGGTGCCGGAGCGTCCGTTCCGACGATCACCATTTAAGCCTGTTTAAAAAACCGACGTCCGTTGTTTTGGTGTTGCGATAGATCATGACCAGGATGGCCAGCCCCACGGCGACTTCCGCGGCGGCCACGGCCATGATGAAGAACACGAAAACCTGTCCCCGTGGATCGCCGTGAAATGTGGAGAAGGCTGCCAAAAGAAGATTGACCGCGTTCAGCATCAGCTCGACCGACATGAGGATGACGATGGCATTGCGCCTGAACAGCACGCCCAGCACGCCGATGGAGAACAGCGCGGCGCTGAGCCAGAGGTACCATTCGATGGGGATGATCTGTATCGCTGACATAATTTTTTCGTTTCGCGCTATTTAATGTTCTTTTTCCCGAGCATCACCGCGCCGACCATCGCACTGAGGAACAGGATCGAGGAGAGCTCGAAGGGAACGAGAAAATCACTGAACAGAACTTTGCCGAGCGACTCGACCAGGCCGATGTTCTCGATCTTCATGTCGCCTGCGTAAACCGCTTTGTCGGAAGTGTTGCGCATCAGCGTGTCCGCACCTTTCAGCGCGCCGACGAGCGTGACGAAGAAAATGCCCCCGGCAGTGACGGCGATGATCTTTTCCCAGGCGGGGCGCTTCGGCTCGGTCTCTTTGTTGAGGTTGAGCAGCATCACCACGAAGAGGAACAGCACCATGATGGCGCCCGCGTAAACGATGACGTGCACCGCGGCCAGGAACTGCGCGTTGAGCAGCACGTAGTGGCCCGCGATGGAGAAGAAGCAGATGATGAGCAGCAGCACGTTGCGGATCGGGTTCGACTGGAGCACGACCATGAGCGCGCTCAGAAGGGCTACTGCGGAGAGGACGAGGAAAAGAATATGCGTGACTGTCCAGTCTTCCATAAAAGTGTGTGGCTTGCCGGGTGTTTTTTTAGACTAGTGGGCTTTTTTCCGTTTCTGATCCAGCATCCGGCTGGGATCCCAGGTCTGGTTGTGCGGGAACTCGTCGTGCTGCTTGAACTCGATCGTCGCTTGGGTCTGGCGCTTGCTCACGTCCACACGTTTGTCGTTCGCCACAGGTTCCACCAGCTTGTCTTTCCCGTACACGAAATCGCCGCGCTCGAATTCGGTGGGCACGATGCGGTCGGTGAGGAAGATGGCTTCTTTGGGGCAGGCTTCTTCGCAGAGTCCGCAGAAGATGCAGCGCAGCATGTTGATCTCGTACACGGCGGCGTATTTCTCCTCGCGGTAGAGATGCTCCTCGCCTTTCCTGCGCTCGGCCGCTTCCATCGTGATGGCTTCAGCGGGGCAGGCTACGGCGCAGAGTCCGCAGGCAGTGCAGCGCTCGGCGCCTTTCTCGTCGCGCTTGAGCACGTGCTGGCCGCGATACACTCCGCTGATGGGGCGCTTTTTCTCGGGGTAACTGATGGTGGCCTTCTTCTTAAAGAAGTGGCTCATCGTGATGCGCATCCCGTTGATGATCGCCGGGAGGTAAAGCTTCTCGACGAAGGAGAGCTCCTTTTTCGCCACGACTTTCGAACGGTTGGTCAGCGCCTGCATGGATGCGTTCATTGTGTTTCGTTAGAATTTCAGCCTTCCTCCGATCCACATAACCAACGGTGTAATTACCGCTAAATTGAAGATGGACAAAGGTATCAAGATTTTCCAGCCGAGGTTCATCAGCTGGTCGTAGCGGAAGCGCGGGAGCGTCCAGCGGATCCACATGAAAAGGAAAATGAAGAAGATGACTTTTGCGAAGAGGAACACTACGCCGAGCACCGCCAGCCAGTTCGGATCGGAAACGAAGCGGCCGATGAACGGCATGTTGTATCCGCCGAAGTAGAATGTTGCGATCACCGCCGAGGAGATGAACATGTTGATGTATTCCGCGAAGAGGTACAGGCCGAGCTTCATCGAGCTGTATTCCGTATGATAGCCGCCGACGAGCTCCGTTTCGCATTCGGGCAGATCGAAAGGCGCGCGGTTGGTTTCCGCGAGGGCGCAGACGAAGAAGATGAAGAAGCCGAGCGGCTGGTAGAGGATGTTCCAGTGCCAGCCGTGCTGCTGCGCCGCGATCTCGCTCAGGCTGAGCGTGCCGGTTACCATCACCAGCGCGATCACGGAGATGCCCATGGCGATTTCATAGCTGATCATCTGCGAGGCGGCGCGCAGCGCGCCGAGCATCGAGTACTTGTTGTTCGAGGCCCAGCCGCCGATCATGATGCCGTACACGCCGATGGAGACGACGCCGAGCAAATAAAGAACGCCGATGTTCACGTCAGCCACCTGCAGCGGGATGCGCTCGCCGTTGATGACCAGGTCCGGCCCCCAGGGAATGACGGCGCCGGTGAGCAGCGCGGTGAGCATGAACAGCGAAGGCCCGAAGATGAACAGCCAGCGGTTGGCCACGTTCGGGATGATCTCTTCTTTCATGAACATCTTCACGCCGTCGGCCAAGGGCTGCAACAGTCCGAACGGGCCCGCACGGTTCGGGCCGAGGCGATCCTGCAGGAAAGCCGCGACCTTGCGCTCGCCGTACGTGGAATATGCAGCGACGCCGAGCGAGACCAAGAACACCGACACCGCGAGGATGACCTTAGTAAGAATGAAGCTGGTTGAAACTGCTAACAGCATACTTTATTTTTTAGCGGTTGCTTTGTTCTGTGATCCGTTCTTGTCCACCTCGCCGGCCAGCTTGTTGATCTGCTTCCCGACGTCGAGCTGCAGCTGCTTCAGCTCGTAGTGGTTCTGCGCGATGACGGAATGGCGATCGATCTTGGTCGGACCTTCGATGGTCCAGTCGCTGAGCTTTTTCGTCTCGAAGCGGCACTCGTTGCAGATCCAGTCCTGCACTTCGCCCCACTGGTCTTTGCGCGCGGTGACGCGGAGCACGTCGGCGCCTTTGAACCAGAGGCGCACTTTGCCGCTGCATGTTTTGCAATCGCGGTGCGCGTCGACGGGCTTGGTGAACCACACGCGGCTTTTGAAGCGGAACGTTTTATCGGTGAGCGCGCCCACGGGGCACACGTCGATCACGTTGCCCGACCATTCGTTTTCGATCGAATTCTGGATGTAGGTGCTGATCTCCGCCACGTCGCCGCGGTTGAGCACGCCGTGCACGCGCGAGCTGCAAAGCTGGTCGGCGGTTTTCACGCAGCGGTAGCAAAGGATGCAGCGCGTCATGTGCAGCTGCACGTACGGCCCGATGTCGATCTGCTCGAAGGTGCGGCGGTCGAAATCGTAGCGCGTTTTGGCGGCGCCGTGCGAGTAGCCGAGGTCCTGCAGGTGGCATTCGCCGGCCTGGTCGCAGATGGGGCAATCGAGCGGGTGGTTGATGAGCAGGAATTCCACTACGCCTTTGCGCGCTTCGAGCAGGTCGGGCGACGTGTAATTCTGCACTTCCATGCCGTCCATCACTTCAGTGCGGCAGGAGGCCACCGGCTTGGGCATCGGGTTCGGGTTCTGCGCCGATCCTTTCGTCACCTTCACGATGCAGGTACGGCAGTAGCCGCCCGTCGTTTTCAGCTTCGAGTAATAGCACATGGCGGGCGGCGCCACTTCGGGGCCGAGCATGCGGGCGGCTTCCAGGATCGTCGTGCCCTTGGGAACTTCGATCTCGTGTCCGTCTATGGTTACTTTCGGCATGGTCTGTCAGTTAGTCGAAATCGAAAAGATCTCCGAGGAAACCTTTTTTCTTTTTGTACTGGTGTTTTTTCTCGTGGTCGTAATACTTGTCTTTCTCGCGGTACTCGTTCGTTTCTTTCCCGTGATAATGTTCCGCCGAGCGCTCGATGATCTTGTCGAGCTCCCCGCGGTCGAGCCAGATGCCGCGGCAGTTGGGGCAGTAATCAATTTCGACCCCGCTGCGCTCGGTCATTTTAAGCTCGTGTGTTTTGCAAACAGGACAATTCATTTTATTCAGATTCAAATGTTCAACTTCTCTTTTCGCTCTCACGCGGGCTGCGTATTGTGCAGCCGGTAATAATGCTTCACGTCTTTGATGTTCGCCGGGTTGTTGATGTACTCCTCGAACTCCGCGCGGAAATGGCGGATGGCCGAAGCCACGGGCCAGGCGGCGGCGTCGCCGAGCGGGCAAATGGTTTTTCCGTCGATCTTCTGCTGGATATCCCAGAGCAGATCCACGTCGCCGGGCTTGCCGTGGCCGTCGAGCACGCGGTGCAGGATTTTTTCCATCCAGCCGGTGCCTTCGCGGCAGGGGCTGCACTGGCCGCAGCTTTCGTGGTGGTAGAAGCGCGTGAAGTTCCAGAGGTTCTTCACCACGCTCGCCGTTTCGTCCATCACGATGAACCCGCCCGAGCCGAGCATCGTGCCGGTGGCGAAGCCGCCGTCGGCCAGCGATTCATAGCTCATCAGGCGCGCTTCGCCTTTGGCGGTTTTTAAAAATAATTCGGCGGGAAGAATGGGAACGGACGAGCCGCCCGCGACCACCGCTTTCAATTTATTCCCGTTGCGGATGCCGCCGCAGTATTGCTCCGAATAAAGGAATTCTTCCACCGGCAGGCCGAGCTCGATCTCGTACACGCCGGGCTTGTTGATGTGCCCGCAGGCGGAGATGAGCTTCGTGCCCGTGCTGCGGCCCACGCCGATCTTCGCGTATTCTTCGCCACCCATGTTGATGATGGGAACGACCGCTGCAATCGTCTCCACGTTGTTCACTACCGTGGGACGGCCCCACACGCCGGAGACGGCGGGGAAAGGCGGCTTGATGCGCGGGTTGCCGCGTTTGCCTTCGAGCGATTCGATGAGCGCGGTCTCTTCGCCGCAGATGTACGCGCCGCCGCCGGGATGCACGTAGAGGTCGAGCGAATAGCCGGAGCCGAGAATATTTTCACCGAGCAAATTGTTGTCGTACGCTTCCTGTATCGCCTTCTCGAGGATGTGATACACGTACAGCATTTCGCCGCGGATGTAGATGTACGAGGTGCGCGCGCCGAGCGCGAAGCTCGATGCGATCATGCCTTCGATAAGAATGTGCGGGATGCGCTCCATCAGGAAGCGATCCTTGAAGGTGCCGGGCTCCGATTCGTCGGCGTTGCATACGAGGTGGCGGGGGACGCCTTCGGGCTTGGCCAGGAAGCTCCACTTCATGCCCGTGGGAAAGCCCGCGCCGCCGCGGCCCCGCAGGCCCGATTTCTTGACCTCTTCCACGAGCTCTTCCGGCTTCATCTTCAATGCCTTTTCCAAAGCCTTGTAGCCGCCGTGCGCGCGGTACGTCGCCAGCGTTTCGATGCCGGGGACGTTGACGTGTTCGAGCAGGAGTTGCTTACCCATCGCTTACTGTTGCGCTTTAACGTGTTTCTTGTCCCAGTGCGTGACGCGCTCGCCTTTCTGGCGGTACTCGTCGAGTATCTGGTCGACCTTTTCGCAGGTGAGATTCTCGTGGTATTTCTCGCCGATCTGCATCATGGGCGCGGTGCCGCAGGATGCGAGGCATTCGACGGTCTTGAGCGTGAACATGCCGTCGGGCGTGGTCTCGCCGTCTTTGATGTGCAGCTTCTTCTCGATGTGGCGAACCAGGTCTTCCGCGCCGAGCAGCCAGCAGGGGCCGGTGCGGCACACTTCGATGAGGCATTTGCCCACCGGCTTGAGGTTGAACATGGAGTAGAAGGACGCGACCTCGTACACTTCGATGGGCTGAATTTTCAGCACGGAGGCGACGTAGTCCATCGCTTCCACGCTCAGCCAGCCGTCGAATTCCATCTGCGCCAGGTGCAGCACGGGGATGATGGCCGATTTGTGCCGGCCTTCCGGGTAGCGCTGCATGATCTTCTGCGCCAGCGCCAGGGTCTCATCCGAAAACTTGATCTCTTTGCTCATGAGTTCACGATACTATTTGCACGGTCCGTTCTTCACCACGCGAATACCGACGCGGTTGGCTTCGCACTCGTTGCAATACGTTTTATCATCGCAGCCGCAGACCTGCGGACAATCGGCCGTGCACGCGTTGTTGTGCACCAGCGACTGGTCGTAGCACTTGTCCTTTCCGTCCTTTGCACAGGCGAAGAGAACCAGCATCAGCGACAAAACGGCGTACGTTTTCATTTTTCTTTTTTATGCGTCCAGCTCTCCCGCGATCACGTTCATGCTCGACATGGCGAGGATGGCGTCGGACAAATAGCCGCCTTTGATGATCTCGGGATACGCCTGGTAATAGATGAAGCAGGGGCGGCGGAAATGCAGGCGGTAAGGCGTGCGGCCCCCGTCGCTGACGAGGTAGAATCCGAGCTCGCCGTTGGCGCCTTCCACTGCGTGGTACACTTCGCCGACGGGGACTTCCGTTTCGCCCATCACGATCTTGAAGTGATAGATGAGCGCTTCCATGTTGTTGTACACTTCCTGCTTCGGCGGCAGGTAGAATTCCGGAACGTTGCCGTGGTACACTTCTTCGGTGCGCGAAATATTTTTCACCGCGGTCTCGATGATCTTCAGGCTTTCCTTCATTTCCTGCTGGCGCACCATGAAGCGATCGTACACGTCGCCGTTGGTGCCCACGGGGATGATGAAATCGAAGTCCTCATAGGAAGAATACGGGTTCATCACGCGCACGTCGTAGTCCACGCCCGCTGCGCGCAGGTTGGGCCCGGTGAAGCCGTACGCCAATGCGCGATCGGCTTTGATGCCGCCGGCGTTGATCGTGCGCTCCATGAAGATGCGGTTGCGCATGAGCAGGTTCTCGAATTCCTGCAGGCCTTTGGGGAAATGCTTCAGGAAATAATCGATCTTCTCCCAGGCTTTATCCGAAAAATTGCGCTCGAATCCGCCGATGCGGCCGATGTTGGTCGTCAGCCGCGCGCCGCAGATCTCTTCGTAGATCTCGTAGATGAATTCGCGCCACTGGAAGATGTAGGTGAAGCCGGTGAGCGCGCCGGTGTCCACGCCGATGACCGAGTTGCAGATGATGTGGTCGGCGATGCGCGCGAGCTCCATGATGATGACGCGCATGTACTCCACGCGCTTGGGCAATTCGGCGCCGATCAGCTTTTCCACCGTCATGTGCCAGCCCATGTTGTTGATGGGCGAGGAGCAGTAGTTGAGTCGGTCGGTGATGGGCGTGATCTGGTTGAGCGGGCGGCGTTCGGCGAGCTTTTCGAAGGCGCGGTGGATGTAGCCGATGGTAGGCTCGGCGTCGACGATGATCTCGCCGTCCATCTTGAGCACGTTCTGGAAAATGCCGTGCGTGGCCGGGTGCGTGGGGCCCAGGTTGAGGGTGGAATATTCTTTTTCCTCAACGGGAGCCTGGTCATTGATATGCGTTTTTTCGCTCATGGTGCGTCAGGCCTTTTTTATCGTCCGAACATCGTATCGTCTTTGTCGTCGCGCGTGGGATCTTCCAGCGGGAATTCCTTGCGCATGGGGAAGAAGTCGATGTCTTCCATGTTCAGGATGCGCTTCAGGTTCGGGTGACCTTTGAAGCGGATGCCGAAGAAATCGTAGGCCTCGCGTTCCATCCAGTTGGCGGCGTCCCAAAGCGGGATCATCGTGGGCATCTCGAGGTCATTCTCCGGGAAAAACGTTTTCAGGCGGATGCGTTTGTTCTGCGGCATGTTGTGCAATTGGTACATCATGCCGAACTCGCGTCCTTTCGCTGCGGGATAATGCAATCCGCACATCGTGGTCAGGAAGTGGAAGTTCAGCTCCGGGTCTTCCTTGAGGAATTTGAGGACGTCGTAGATCTTTTCGCGGGAGACGATGAAGAGCGGGAAATCGTAAGCGATCTCCGAAGCTTCGATCGCCGCGCCGAATTTTTCTTTCAGGCGGACCAGCACCGCATCGTGCAGCGCTTTCGTTGTTTCGTCGGTGGCGGATTTTGCTTGCATGCTTATGCTTGGCGCTTGAGTGTCCAGAACAACCAGTTTCCTCCCGAGGTGCAGCTGGCCACTTCCCAGCTTCCTTTGCCCAGCTCGTTGAGCAATTCTACCAGCTCGTTGTAGCTGCCGCTGGATTGCTTTTCGTTCCTGCCGGGCATGTTCAGGCGAAAGCTTCCGCTGTCCCACAGCCATTCGAGCGTTGCATATTCCCAGTTGGCCATTGCTGCGTTTTTATTCGATGCCGTATTTGCCCAGCAGGGCCTTGTACTCGGCGGAGTCGCGGCGGCGCAGCGACTCGCTTTCCACCAGCTGCTGGATCTTCAGGATGCCTTCGATGATCTGCTCGGGACGGGGCGGGCAGCCGGGCACGTACACGTCGACGGGGATGATGCGGTCGATGCCCTGCAGCACGCTGTAAGTATCGAAAATACCGCCGCTCGAAGCGCAGGCGCCCACGGAGAGCACCCAGCGCGGCTCGGCCATCTGCACGTACACCTGCTTGAGCACGGGCCCCATTTTTTTCGCGATCGTTCCCATCACCATCAGCAGGTCGGCCTGGCGCGGCGAGAAGCTCAGGCGCTCGCTGCCGAAACGACCTAAGTCGTAGTGCGAGGCCATCGTGGCCATGAACTCGATGCCGCAGCAGGAGGTGGCGAACGGCAACGGCCAGATCGAATTCTTGCGGGCCAGGCCCACCAGGTCTTCCAGCTTGCCGGCGAAAAAGCCCGGGCCTTCGAGACCGTCCGGCTTCTCGGCCATTTCCAGCTTGGAGCGTTTTACTTCATTGCTCATGCGCGAATGAATTTTATCAGTCTTCCCATTTCAATGCGCCCTTCCTGATCACGTAGTAAAAACCGATCAGCAGGAACAGCACGAACGTCATCATCTCCACAAAATAGATCCAGTTGCCTTCTTTGAAATTCACCGCCCAGGGATACATGAAGATCACTTCCACGTCGAAGAGCACGAAAAGGATGGCGACGAGAAAATATTTCACCGAGAACGGGATGCGGGCATTGCCCTGCACCTCGATGCCGCACTCGAACGATTCCAGCTTTTTCTTCGTCTTGCGGTGAGGCCCCAGCCAGTGCGTGGCAGCGATGGTCGTGGCGACAAAGCCGAAGGCCACGAGGAACGTGATCACGATCGGCAAATAGTCTACTGCGGAATTGGTCATCGGGTTCGGTTAAAAAGGCAGCGTTAGCGGGAAGTACGTACTTCCCAAAACGGCAGTAAAAATAAGCAATAAACCAAAGCGGAAGACGATTTCCGGCGGAGTGCAGGAACCGGCCGACGAACGATCGGAAACCGGGCGCGAATGGCGCTGAAAGCCTCGCCGATATTGGGATGTAGTAATTCTGCCAGAATACAGCGGATTATAAAAGTCACCGGGCATAAAGGCATCAGGGGAACGTCATTGCCCTTAGTGCCTTTATGCCCGGTGACTATGCGGGCACGGAATTTTATTTCACGATCACCACCTGCGTGCTGCGGCCTTTGTCATTTGCCACTGAAAGCAGGTACGTGCCTGCGCCGAACTCGGTAAGGTTCAGCGTTTCGGTGTAAATGGTGTCGGAGGTGCTGCGGCTGATCTTGCCGCTGCGCAGCAGCTTGCCGTGCACGTCAAAAATCTCCAGGGTGTACTCCTCGTCCGGAAGCAGCGTCATGCTTACCTGGAACACCCCGTCGTTCGGGTTGGGCATAATGCTCATACCAAGCGCGACGGAAAAATAATCCTGCACCGAAACGTAGCCCGGTGCGGAAGCCGAAGAGCTGCAGCCCGCAGTCGTCGTAACGACGACGGTGTACACGCCTTGCTGCGTCGCGGTGTACGACTGGCTCGTCGCGCCGGGAATCAGCACGCCGTTCAAATACCACTGGTTGCCGGTGGCCGAGCTCGAGGTGAGCACGTTGCCGTTCACCGTGATGCTGGGCGCCTGCACGGGCGGATACGTGCTGACGTAACGGGTGAAGCTGGAAACGCAGCCGTTGCTGTCCGTCGCCGTCACCGTGTAAGGCGTGCTGGCGATGGGGAACACCCACACCGAATCACCGGCGAGCGGCGTGATCGTTGGAAGAAAGTCCCACACGTAGCTGTACGCGGGATTGCTGCACACGAGCTGCGTGGTGTCGCCGGGACAGATCGTGTTCGGCAGCGTAACGCCGAATGCCGGCAGGGGCGCAACGTTCACCCGGACGCTGTCGCTGGCGGTGCAGCCGTTGGCGTCGGTGACCGTCACGGTGTACGTGAGGCTGTCGGTGGGTGCGCTGAGCGGAGCGGCGAGCGTGGGATTGTTCAGGTACGTTCCGGGCGTCCAGGCGTACGTTACTCCCGGCGAAGCGATAAGCTGTACTGTCGTACCGGAGCAAACCGTCGTGTCGCTGCCGGCGTCGGCGGCAGGCGCTGCAAGAACGGTGATCACCTGCGCAATGGAATCCGTGCCGTTGCCGTTGCCCGCGACGAGCGAAACGGTGTAGGTGCCGGGCGCGCTCCAGGTGACGCCGGAAGGGTGCTGCTGCGTATCGCCGGAAGGCGTGCCGCCGTTGAAAGTCCAGCTCCAGCTGCTCGGCGCGGCGGAAGACATGTCGGTGAAATTTACCGGCGTGTTCGCGCAAACCGCCAGCGGGAAATTCATGAAGGCCGCAACCGGCGCAGCATTCACGGTTCCGCTGATGTTGACGTTGTCGAGGTAGAGGAATTGGCCGTGATGTCCGTGGTTGCGGAAAGCGACGAGCAACGAAGAATTTCCAACGTAGCCGTTCAGCGAGATCGATTCGTTGCGCCACTGGCTGCTGGTGGGCGTGAAAGCGCTGGTCTGATCCGGTTTCGTCGCGAGGGTGGATCCGCCTTTCAGATACACCTGCGTGAAGGTTTGCCCGCAATCGGTGGAGACGAGCACTTCGAGCGTGTCGCTGCGCGTAGCGTTGTAGCGGCAGTACGCCACGTCGAAGGTGAGCGTGGCCGAGCCGTAGCCGGTGAGGTTGTACATCGGCGTGCGGATGTCGTCCTGCTCGCCGTTCAGCGTATTGTTGTAATTGTCGAAATACGTGCAGCCTGCGCCGTTATGGCCGACGGTGGGGCTGCGTTTCCAGAGCGCGCTGAGCGGCGCGTTGTTCACGTCCGTCCAGCCTGCGGGCAGGAAAGTGCTTGCAGCGAATGCCTCAACGAGCGGAAGCTGCTGGGTGCCGCCGATGGCGATGTAGGACGTTTTTGTTTCCACGTCGCCGCCGTTGCCGTTCGAGGCGATGAGCGTCACCGGGTAAGTTCCCGGGTTCGCGTACGTCACGGTCGGATTCTGCTGCGTGGAGGTGGAAGGCGTGGCGCCGGGCATGATCCAGCTCCAGGAAGAAGCGTTCATCGTGGACAGGTCGTTGTACGTCACCGGCTGCCCGGGGCAGGCGGTGCGCGGGCCGCTGAAATTCGCCAGCGGGAGCAGGATCGTCGTGTCGATCGCGCATTCCCACACGCCGCGGCCGTAGGTGGCTGCGCGCAGCGTCATCGTGGGCTTGAAAATTTCAAGATCGGAAACAGGCGCGTGCGCGAGCCCCGTGAAGTACGGCTGGAAACCGTTGCTGTTGTTGTCGCAATAATACACGCCCACGTCGCAGCCTACGAACACTGCTTCGCTGGCGGAATACGGCACGGTGACCACGCAGTTCGCAGGAAGGTTCGGCAGGCCGTTGGAAATGTTCACCCAGGTTTGTCCGCCGTTGGTGCTGCGATACACTTTTGTTCCCGCGGCGTAACCGGAGAAGGTGACCCAGATGTGATCCGGGTTCGAATGGCTGACCGCTGCGCGCGTGATGGCTGCCTGCGAGGTGGGCAAACCTTGCGTGATGTTCACCCAGTTCTGCCCGCCGTCGACCGTACGCATCAGCTGCGACGGGGTGGAGGTGTAGATCACTTGGTTGTTCGAAGGCGCCACGAAGAGGTCGGTGAGCAAGCCGCTCGAAGGGAGATTGCCGAGCTGCGTCCAGTTGCTGCCGCGGTTGGTGCTTTTGAACACGGCGGAATAACCGGCGTACAGCGTGTTCGGATCCATGGGATCCTGGCACCAGGGCGTGATCCATCCTGCGCTGCCGCTGAGGCCGTTGGTGATGCCCGTCCAGTTGTTGCCGCCGTTGGTCGAGCGGTTGAAATCGCCGTAATACAATTCGCCGTACATCACCAGGTCGCTCGACCAGTCGATGAAGCAATCCATGCCGTCGCCGCCGAGCACTTCCTCGTAATTCGTGCCGTTCTTCAGGTTGGTGCCGTTGTCCTGGTGGCCGGTAATGAGCAGCCCGCTGTTCGTTGCTGCGAGACCCATGCGGTAAATCTGCGCGATGCCCATGTTGCCGCTGATGTCCTGCCAGCTGCCGCCGCCGTTGTTGGTCTGGAATACGCCGCCGTCGTTGCCGGAAAAGATCGTGTAGCCGTCGCCGGGCTTGTAGATGAGATCGTGAATATCGGCGTGCACGTAAGGCGCGCCTCCCCCGCCGTACCAGTGCGCGTTGAGCATCCAGCTCTGCCCGCCGTCGTCGGAAAGCCAGATGTTGACGCCACCGACCACGACCGTGTTCGCATCCGTAGGAGAAACGGCGATCGCCAGCGTGTACCAGGCTTGCCCGTCGTTGTCATTTCCCGATGCGGACCAGCCGAGCAGGTTGGGCGAATTGGAGCGCATGCTGAACGAGCCGCCGAAATCCGTGGAGCGGTACAATCCCTGGTAGCCGTACGTTCCGGCTGCGCCGGAAAGCAGGTACACTACAGAAGGATCGGCAGGCGTGACGCCGATGGCCAGGCGCGTAACGAGCGTGGCCTGCGGTGTTCCGTTATTGATCAGCGTCCAGCTGTTGCCGCCGTTGATCGAGCGGTAGAAGCGCGTGTTGCAGGCGTAGATCACGTTCGGATCGCCGGGCTTGAATTCGAGATCGTACACGCTGAGCGAGGAAACCATCGTCCAGGTGGCGCCGCCGTCGGTCGTTTTATAAATGCCGTTGCCGCTGCCGGCGAAAAGGATCTGCGGGTTCGTGGGATCGATGAGCAGCTTGTAGATGCGCCGGCCCTGGCTCACGTTCCAGGCGAGGCCGGTGGGGTTCCAGGTCAGGCCGCCGTCGGTGGATTTGAGCACGCCGATGCTGTAGGTGTCGCCCGCATCGCCGTCGCCGGTGGCGAGATACATCACCTGCGTATTGGTGTGATCGATGGCGAGATCGCTGCAGCCGATGAGGCCGAGGAAGTCGTTGTTGTTCGTCCAGCTGCCGCCGCCGTCGGTGGATTTCCAGAGACCGCCTGCAGGCGCGCAGGCCCAGAGGATGTCGGTGTTCACCGGGTCGAAGCGCACGGCGTTGATGCGGCCGGCTCCGCCGTTATTGGGCGCGCCGATGGGGCCGACCTCCGACCACACGCTGCTCTGCGTGCTGGGATTGCCGCTGCGGCCGTTGGCGTATTGTGCGCGGGCGGCGGCATTCTGCTGCAGGTATTCCTGGAAATGCGCGTATGCGGAGGAGGGCAACGTGAGGTCGCCGGAAGGATAGACGCGCGGCTCCATGAAATATTCCCAGCGCTTGAAATGCCGCCAGGCGCCTTCTTCCTCGATGCCGTCGCGTCGTTTGGCGCGACGGTTCTCGTCGCGTCGCTCTTCGCGGTAGTAGGCATCACGGATGCTGTAGAAATTGCCCTCGCCTTTATACCAGGGCTCCAGCCACTGCTGGGCGTCCGCCACAATGGGACAGAAGAGCGCCAGGACCAGCGCCCGTTTTACAAAGTTCTTCATGCGATTGATTTCCGGTTGTCTCGTGCAGGAGAGTGTGCAAGATGCACATTTTTACCCGGTTTTCCTGACCGGGAGGGCGGATTTATTGGACTTCAAAGCAGATTTTTCAGATGCGCTTTTTCGCCTGCACGACCGGCACGCGGTCAAAGCACGATCTCCATTTTGATATCCGCTCGCGCGTACGCCTTGGTGTCGAGGGGAATTTCTTTGAAGCCGAGCTTGCGGTATAATTCTACGGCGACGGCGGAACCCTTTGTATTGGAGAAGAGCTGAACTTTTTTCGCGCCGAGCTTGCGTGCTTTTTCGATGACGGCTTCGCCGAGCAGGCGGCCGATCTTCAGTCCGCGGTAATTGTCGTCTACGGCCATCTTCGCCATCTCGTACACGCCGGGCTTGCCTTTCAGCAGGGCGCAGGTGCCCACGACATTTTCACCGATGAGGGCCAGGATGATGTGTCCGCCTTTTTTGATGATGTTCTTCTCCGGGTTATCGAGCACGACGAGATCGACGTCTTCCACCACGAAGCTTTTGCTGATCCAGGCCACGTTGATGCGCTTGAAATCCGGCTGGTATTTTTTCTGGTAATCGACGATGCGCAGCCGGCGCCTGAGGCCGATCTTCTGCGTACGCAGCAGGAAGCTTTCGCGTTTCAGGTTGTTCTCGGTTTCTTCCAAGGCTTTCATCAGGTTGTTGGGCGTGTCGGTGATCTCCTGCGCCGACTGTCGAATGTCCGACCACACGGGCTGCATTTTTTCGATGAGCTCCTGCGCGGCGGGCGTGAGCGAGAGCAGGCGCTTGCGCTCGTCCTTTTTGTCCTTCACCGAGCGCACGAGCTTGCGTTGCTGCAGCTCCTTCACCAGGCTGATGACGGAAGGATGCGCGTAGCCGATCTCGTTCGCAAGCTCCACGATGCCCAGCGGGGCTTTGCATTTGAGCGTGTAAATGATGGGAAACCAGCGCGGCTCGAAGTCGATGCCGTGCTGCTTGTAGATCATTGCACCGTCTTTGCGGATGGTGTCGGCCAGGCGCTGGAGGCGGGCAGCGATGGCGAGCGGGCCGAGCTCGTCGATGATGCTGGATGTTTGCATAGTAAACTACGTAGGTACCTACATAATTCAAAGGTAATAGGATTTTTTTGAAAACCAAGGAGAAAAAAAGTGCGGGTGTGCGCTTGCATCGGTGATCAGCGGAAAAGCTGCAAGCATACCGTCGCGGCACGCGACGACGGCCTAAGAAAAAGGAAGAGGCCGGGCTTTGCCCGGCCTCAGATCCAAATAATAACTTTTGTTTTTTATCGTGTGATCACGCGCGTAATCACTTCGCTCTCGCCGTTGCTCAGGCGCACCAGGTACATGCCTGCGCCGTGCGTGGAGAGGTCGATCGTGCGGACGGCGGTACCGGTGAAGCTATTGAGATCTTCCAGGTAAAGCGTCTGCCCGAGCGTGCTCATGATCTCGATGCGGCAGTTGTTGCGCAGGCTGTTGCCGAAGCTGAGCTGGAAGCTGCCGTTGTTCGGGTTGGGCATCACTGCCAGGCTGAGGCCGTCAGTGATCACAGGCGCAATGCCGGTGCAGATGTCAACATACGCATCCTGCACGGCTATGTCGCTGCAGCCGTTGCCGTCGGTGTACGTGTAGGTGAGCGTGTGCGTGCCCAGCCCGGCAATAGCAGGATCGAAGTTGCCGCTGTTCACGCCATTGCCGCTGTACGTACCGCCTGCGGGTGATCCGCCGGTGAGCGCGAAGGCGGCATCGCTGAGGCAGATGGTGTCAATCACGAGCGGCGTGAAAGTTACCGTGGGCAAGCTGTTCACCGTTACGCTGACGGTGGAGTTGTTCGAGCAGCCATTGGCATCCGTGCCGGTGACCGTGTAAGTGGTCGTCGAAGAAGGCGTCACTGTGACGGGTGAACCGCTGAGCGATCCGGGCATCCAGTTGTAAGTTGCTCCGCCGCTGCCGGTAAGCGCCACGCTGCTTCCTGCGCACACCGCGCCGGTTCCTGCAGAGGCGCTGATGTTCGGAAGAGCGTTAACCGTAACGGTTACGGTCTGCGTGTTCGAGCAGCCGCCGGTGGCCACGCCGGTGACGGTGTAGGTCGTTGTGCTCGCCGGCGAAACGTTCACCGAAGTACCGCTGAGCGATCCGGGCATCCAGGTGTATGTGGTTGCGCCGCCGCCGGTGAGCGTGGTGCCTGAACCGGTGCAGATGCTCGGGTTGCCCGCTGTCGCGGTGACGTTGGGCTGGCTGGTGACGGTGATGGTGATCGTGCTCGTATTCTGGCAGCCGGACTGTGTGCCGGTCACCGTGTACGTTGTCGTCGAGGAGGGTGAAACGTTCACCGAGCTGCCGCTGAGCGATCCGGGCATCCAGGTGTACGTGCTTGCGCCGCTTCCGGTGAGCGTGGTGCTGTTACCGGTGCAGAGCGTGGTGCTGCCTGCCGAAGCGCCGACATTAGGCAGGGCCGTCACGTTCACCGTCACTGTTTGCGTGTTCTGGCAGCCGTTCGAGCCGGTGCCGGTGACGGTGTACGTTGTCGTTGACGACGGCGAAACGGTCACGGGCGAACCGCTGAGCGATCCGGGCATCCAGCTGTACGCCGTTCCGCCTCCGCCGGTGAGCGTGGTGCTGTTGCCTGCGCAGATCGTGCCGCTGGCGGGCGTGGCGGTAATGTTCGGCAAGCTGTTTACAGTAACACTCACGGTTTGCGTGTTCTGGCAACCGCTGCCGTTCGTGCCGGTGACCGTGTAGGTTGTCGTGCTCGTCGGAGAAACCGTTACAGTCGTGCCGCTGAGCGAACCGGGCATCCAGCTGTACGTCGTTCCTCCTCCGCCGGTGAGCGTGGTGCTCGAGCCGTTGCAGATGGTGGATGTTCCAGCGCTCGCTGTGATCGTGGGCAGCGTGTTCACCGTGACCTGTACCGTTTGCGTATTCTGGCAACCGTTCGAGCCGGTTCCTGTGACCGTGTACGTTGTCGTCGAAGCCGGCGACACGGTTACAGTCGTGCCGCTGAGCGAACCGGGCATCCAGCTGTACGTTGTTCCTCCTCCGCCGGTGAGCGTGGTGCTCGAGCCGGTGCAGATCGAAGCCGAGCCGGCGCTGGCGGTGATGGTGGGCAGGTTGTTGACAGTGACGGTGACGGTTTGCGTGCGCGAGCAGCCGTTCACTGCTGTGCCGGTGACTGTATAGGTCGTCGTGCTCGCCGGCGAGACCGTTACAGGCGAACCGCTGAGCGAACCGGGCATCCAGGTGTAGGTGTTTGCGCCTCCGCCCGTGAGCGTAGTGCTCGAGCCGTTACAAATAGTGGCAGAGCCGGCGCTCGCGGTAACCGTGGGTGAGGTGTTGACAGTCACCGTTACCGTTTGCGTGCGCGTGCAGCCGTTCGATCCTGTTCCGGTGACGGTGTAAGTCGTGGTGCTGGTCGGTGACACCGTTACAGGCGAACCGCTGAGCGAACCGGGCATCCAGGTGTAGGAAACGCCGCCTCCGCCGGTGAGCGTGGTGCTGTTGCCGGAGCAGATCGTTCCGCTGCCTGCTGTTGCAGTGATGGTCGGCAGCGTGTTCACCGTGACCTGTACCGTTTGCGTGTTCTGGCAACCGTTGGCATTGGTGCCGGTGACCGTGTACGTCGTTGTCGAAGTCGGTGAAACCGTTACGGTCGTGCCGCTGAGCGAGCCGGGCATCCAGCTGTAGGTTGTTCCGCCTCCGCCGGTGAGCGTGGTGCTCGAGCCGGAGCAGATGGTGGCCGAACCCGCAGTAGCCGTGATGATGGGCAGGTTGTTCACCGTGACGGTGACGGTCTGCGTATTCGTGCAGCCGTTCGATCCTGTCCCGGTAACGGTGTAGGTCGTAGTGCTGGTCGGCGAAACGGTGACGGGCGAACCGCTGAGCGAGCCGGGCATCCAGGCATAGGTGCTTGCTCCGCCGCCGGTGAGCGTGGTGTTCGAGCCGGTGCAGATGGAGGGCGAGCCGGAGCTGGCCGTGACGGTCGGACGCGGGTTTACGGTGATCACCTGCGTGGAGTTGGTGCTGCCGTTCGCGTTGCTGGCGGAAAGCGTTACCGTGTACGTTCCTGCCGTGTTCCACACAATGCCGCTGGGGTTCTGCGTGGTCGATGTGCCGGGCGATCCGCTGGGGAAGGTCCAGCTCCAACCCGTGGGGCCGCCGGTGGAGGCGTCCGTGAAGTTCACGGGCGTACCTGCGCAGACCGTTGTGGCGCTGGCCGTGAAGGCGGCAGTGGGCGGCGCGGCGAGGGTGCCGGAGATGTTGATGTTGTCGATGTACAGCATGTTCCCGTAGCGGCCGCGGTTGCGGAACACGACCATCAGGTTCGGGTTGTTGTTGTACGTGTTGAGGTTCACCGTTTCCGTACGCCATTGCGTGGCGGTGGGCACGAAGGGGTTCGTGTTGTCGGGTGCGGTGGCGAGCGTGGTGCCGCCTTTGAGGAAAACCTGCGTGAAGGTGATGCCGCAATCGGTGGACACGAGGACCTGCAGCGTGTCGTTGTACGTGGCGTCGTAGCGCGCGTAGGCGACGTCGAAGGTCATCTGCACGCCGGTATAGCCGCTGAAGTTCAGCTTGGGCGACCACATTTCATCGTGCAGGCCGGTGACGTCGTTGTTGTAATTGTCGAACAGCGCGCTGGCCGTGCTGGTGCCGAAGCCACCGGCAGCAGTCGTGCGCGCCCAGAAGACCCCGTCATTATTCGCGTCGCGCGCGACCCAGCCCGCAGGCAGGAAAGTGGTCGGCTGGAAACCTTCCGCGATCGGAGGCGCCTGCACGCCGGTGACGGTGACGACGACGGTCGTGCTGTTGCTGCCGTTGGCGTTGGTGGCATTGAGCGTTACGGTGTAGGTGCCGGGAGTGTTCCAGACCACGTTTGTCGGGTTCTGCGCGGTGGAGGTGCCGGGCGTGGCGCTGGGGAAGGTCCAGCTCCAGGACGTGGGCGTGAAGCTCGACTGATCAGTGAAGTTCACGTTTTGACCGACGCAGACGATGGTGGAGCTGGCGGTGAATGCTGCAACCGGGGGCAGCGTGCCCGGGTTGTTGATATCCACCTCCCACACGCTGCGTCCGTAGGTAGCCGCGCGGATCTTCGAGGTTCCTGCATAAATGTCCAGGTCGAAGATGGGTACGTTGGGCAGGCCGGTGTTGTAAGGCGTCCAGGTGGCGTTGGTGTTGTCGCGGTAATACACGCCGACGTCGCAACCCACGTAGATCGCATCGTTCGTGGAGCCGGGCGTGTACACCGAGCAGTTCACGGGCAGGTTGGGCAGGCCGGTGGAGATGTTCGTCCAGCTGGTGCCGCCATTGGTGGTTACGTACACTTTGGCTGTGGCCGCATAGCCGGAGAACGTGATCCACACGTTATTCGCGTCGGATGGATCGATGAGGATGCGCGTGATGGCTGCGCTGCCTACGGGAAGCGTGCCGGTGATGTTCGTCCAGGTGCCGCCGGTGTTCGTTGATTTGAAGAGCGCGTTGGAGCGTGCGGCGTAGATGATAGCGGCGTTCGAGGGCGCCACTTTGATGTCGACGATCGTGCCGCTCCCGCCGAGCGAGCCCATCTGCGTCCACGAGGTGCCCTGGTTGGTGGAGCGGAACACGTTCGTGTAGCCGGCCCAGAGGGTGTTGGCCGTAGCAGGATCCTGTACCCAGGGCGTGACCCAGGCTGCCGCGCCGGTGAGGCCGCCCGTGATGCCCGTCCAGCTTCCGCCGCCGTTGGTGGTGCGATTGAAAGCGCCGTTGTACTGCTCGCCGTACATCACATTGTTATTGGTGCGGTCGATGAAGCAATCCATGCCGTCGCCGCCCATCGTTTCAAAATAGTTGGCGCCGTTGCGGATGTTCGTGCCGTTGTCCTGGTGGCCGGTGATCCACAGCGTGGCGTTGGAGTTCGACAGGCCGATGCGGTAGGGTTGCGCGATGGCCATGTTCGAGCTGTTGTCGGTGAAGGAGCCGCCGGTGTTCGTAGTCTTGAACACGCCGCCGTCGCAGCCGACATAATACGTTGATGCGCTGCCGGGCTGGAAGGTGATGTCGTGCATATCGGCGTGTACGAAGGGTGCTCCGCCGCCGCCGGTCCAGTGCGCGTGCAGGGTCCAGTTCGTTCCGCCATTGGTCGAGCGCCAGATGTTAACGCCGCCGACCAGCACGATGTCGCGATTGGTGGGCGACACGGCCAAGGCCTGGTCGTACCAGCTTTGTCCCCCGGTGTCCGAGCCGGTGGTGCTCCAGCCCATGACGTTGGGCGTAGTAGAGCGCTGCGTCCAGTTCAGGCCGCTGTCGGTGGAGCGGTAAAGGCCGTAGTAGCCGCTGTTGGCGGCGCTGCCGGCGAGGATGTACACGTAGTTCGCGTCCGCCGGGCTGACGGCAACCGAGAGGCGGTCGACGTTTGCGGATGTGGGCAGGCCTGCGGTGATGTTCGTCCAGGTGGCGCCGCCGTCGGTGGATCGGAAGAGGCGCGTGCCGGTGGCGTACACGGTGTTCGGGTCGCCGGGCTTGTACTCGCCGTCTTTGAAAGCGTTCGTGTTCTGCACCTGCGTCCAGCTGGTGCCGCCATTGGTGGTGCGATAGATGCCGTTGCTGGTGAAGGCGATGACGATCTGCGTATTGGTGGGATTGATGAGCAGGCGGCTGATCGTGCGGCCCTGGTTGGTGTTCCAGGCGAGGCCGGTGGCGCTCCAGGTGGTTCCGCCGTTGGTGGATTTGAGCACGCCGATGCTGTAGGTGTCGCCGGCATCGCCGTCGCCGGTGGCCAGGTACAAGATCTGGTTGTTCGTAGGATCGATGGCCACGTCGCTGCAGCCGATGGAAGCGAGGGCGTCGGTGCTGGCGATAATGTTCCAGGTTCCGCCGCTGTTGGTGGATTTCCACAAGCCGCCGGCGGGCGCGCAGGCGTAGACGGTGGTAGTGGTGACGGGATCGATGACGACGCGGTTGATGCGTCCCGCGTTGCCGCCTGTGGGTGCGCCGATGGGGCCCACGAGCGACCAGGGCGCGCTCATCAATGTCGGCGTGCTGTTGCCGACGGACTGGACCGTGGGATTGCCGTTGTTATTGTTGAGGTTGGTGCCGAGATCGATCGGGTTCACGCCGTCGTACGTGGCGAGGTACTGCGCCATGGCGGTGGGATTACTGTTGAGATAATCCATGTAACGCTCGAAGGTGCTCGAGGGCAGGGTGAGGTCGCCGGAGGGAAACACGCGCGGCTCCATGAAGTGTTCCCAGCGCTTGAACTGCTTGTAGCCCGTGCCTTTCGTGTTGGGCATCGGCGTGGGCGTGATGTTCGGGTTGCCGAATTTTCCCTGGATCATCGCATTGTCCTGGCGGGCCTGGATGATCTGCTGTTCCATGGTTCCGAACTCCTGGTAGAAGTCGGCTTTGATCGAGTAGAATGACTGGGAAGGATCTTCCAGCGGATAGCGCCAGTCCTGGGCGTTTGCGGTTCCGGCAAACAACAGCGCGACCGTTGAGAACAGGTAGATGTTCTTTTTCATGCGTGGTGTGAGAATTAATGTTGATGTGTGTCTGGAACTATTCGGGCGCTTTTTTCCGCTGCCCATGCGGTAAAAAGCGTAATCAAATCCGTCAGAATCGAAGCTGTTCAGGCGAAGCCTGCACAGCTTACATAGATAGGGACCCGGCGTCGAAAAAGCAAGGGTTTTCGATAAACCCGGCTTTATTCAAGGCGAATCTCGAAAAACGAGCAATTATCCCCTCCGCAAAAAATGGTCGATCAGCGGCTTGCCCGGCCTGCTTTTTTGGTCATCCTGTAATGCTTGGGACTGCGGGAGAAAAATTGCACAGAAAAAAATCCGGGCAAAATCGGACCTCAGATTTGTTTCCGCAGCGTTTCCAAGGTAGGAGCTATCCGGAGCGGGGCGCTCCCCCCGGGCAATACTTGATAACAATGCCTTGTTGATTTTCTTTTTCCCCGCCGCGCCGAAGCCGCGTCAATTCCGCAGCACGCGGTTGATAACAGGACGGTGTTCATTTCTTTGAACGCGCCCGCCTGCAAGCTGGAACGTGTTTCCATAGTTTAGGAACAGGTTTCAGGTTTAACGCGAATTCTCGTTCTATGACCAAGGAAAAAAAGATTTTCGTGCTCGACACGTCGGTGATCATTTACGATCACAATGCGATCAAGAGTTTCAAAGAGCACGATGTGGTGGTGCCCATCACGGTGCTCGAGGAGCTCGACAATTTCAAGAAAGGCAACGACACGAAGAATTTCGCTGCGCGCGAGTTCACGCGTTACATCGACAGGATATCGGGGCGCAATACGCTTCAGGACTGGGTGAACATCAACGGCAAAGGCCACGGCATGTTCAAGATCGAGATGCACCAGACGGCGAAGGTGGATGCGGAGAAAGTGTTCGGCGAGCGCAAGGCGGATCATCGCATCATCAACTCCGCGCTGCACCTGGCCGAGCAGAATCCCGGGCGCAAGGTCATCCTTGTGACGAAGGACATCAACCTGCGCATCAAGGCCAAGTCGCTCAACCTGCAGGCGGAGGATTACGAAACGGGAAAGATCAAAGACCTCAACGATCTTTATACCGGCAACACCACGGTGGAAAAAGCGCCGACGGCGGCGATCACTGAAATTTACGAGAAGGAATCGTGCAAGGCCGAAACGGTGCTGAAGAAGGCCAAGCCGGTCGCCAATCACTTTTATATCCTGCGCAACGGTCAGAAGTCGGTGCTCGCGCATTACAACCATGAGAACGGCTTGCTGGAGCGCGTGCGCAAGAATATCGCCTTCAACATCACCCCGCGCAATGCGGAGCAGGCCTTCGCGCTCGACGCGATCCTGCGTCCTGAAATTCGTCTCGTCACGATACAAGGCGTGGCGGGCACGGGCAAGACGCTGCTGTCGCTGGCGGGTGCGCTGGAGCAGCGGCGCGACTATCATCAAATTTATCTCGCGCGTCCGGTGGTGCCGCTGAGCAATAAGGACATCGGCTACCTGCCCGGCGACATCAAAAGCAAGCTCAATCCGTACATGGAGCCGCTGTGGGACAACCTGAAGTATATCAAAAGCACCTACAGCGAAAAAGACAAAGAGTTCAAGCAGATCAACGAGATGGTGGAGAACGAGAAGCTCGTGGTTTGCCCGCTGGCCTACATCCGCGGGCGCAGCCTGAGCAACGTGTTCTTCATCGTCGACGAAGCGCAGAACCTTACGCCGCACGAGGTGAAGACGATCATCAGCCGCGCGGGCGAGAACACGAAGATCGTTTTCACCGGCGATATTTTCCAGATCGATACGCCGTACCTCGATACGCAGTCGAACGGCTTGTCGTACATGATCGATCGCCTGAAGGGACAATCGCTGTACGCGCACATCACGCTGACCAAAGGCGAGCGCAGCGACCTGGCCAACCTGGCGAACGAGTTCCTGTAACACTTGCTCTTTCGAAGCCGACAGTAATGAGCGGACGCCGGACGGGAAACCGATCCGGCGTTTTTTATCGGCGCGCCCCGGTTACATTTACGGAAATCTATTCCTGCAACGATGCGCCTGTTTTATCTTTTCTTCGTCTCGCTTCTTGTTTTTCCCTTCGCCGCTTTTTCCAACGGCGGGCCTGTGGACGGCTCCGAATTTTACGCCACGGGAAATATCGTTCCCTTGCGCAAGGCCGACGTGCGCATTCTCAGCGAAGATTTGCGCATCCGCATCATCGGCGACAGCGGCTTCGTGGATGTGACGTACGTGCTGCTCAACGAGCAGAGCGAAGCGCAGGACGTGCTGTACGGTTTTCCCGTCGACGTCAGCGCGAGCGAATCGTACACCGGGCGCTGGCTGGATTCGCTGCAGGATGATGAGCTGCAACTGTTCGTGAACGGCATCGAGGTGACGACCGGTTTCTGGAACGAGCCCAACCGCGCGCGGCACGATTCTTTTATGCGGGTCAGCGGCAAGCAGAAATGGATGGACCAGATCTTATTCTGGCGGCGCTGGCACACGGCGAAGATCAGCCTGCCGGCCGGAAAGCCGATGAGCGTGCGCGTGACCTTCCGCGTGCGGAACGGCTTCGTGGATTGGGGCACCTCGAAAAGCTTTTTCACGAATTACGACGATCGCCGGATGCTGTACGATTTTACGCCCGCGAGCTATTGGGGCAAAGGCGTGGCGGAAAAATTCACGCTGCGCATCAACGCGCAGCCGATCGTTTACAACGGCGGCACGATCCGTTTCGAAGGAATGAGCTTGCGCCAGGAGAACATCGGCATGTACGCGTACGACGGCACGAACGTGAAGCTCGGCGATCTCGGGCGGCTGCGCATCAGCTACGACATTTCGCTGGAGAAAAATAAAACGCTGCTCAGCGGCAAGCTGAACATGAACAAGCACATCCGCGCGGTGAACGTCTCCTCGAAGCTCGGCGTGGAATACGATGCCGCGAAGCTGGCGGACGGAAATCTTTCCACGTGCTGGGCGGAGGGCGTGAAAGGTGCGGGCGAAGGACAAACGATCACGATCGACTTCGATACGGTGATCAGCGTAGCGGCCGTGGTCATCGTGAACGGCTATGCGAAAAGCGAAGAGCTGTTCTACAAAAACAACCGCGTGAAAAAGATCAGGGTCGAGCAATTCTGCAGCCTGAAAGATTGCGGTACGCGCACGCCGCAGGAAAGCGAATTGCCCGACAGCACCTGGTCGAGCGTGAAGCCGGGCGGCGAGTGGGCGGCGAGCAGCGTGGCCTTTGACGGCGGCGACTGGTTCGGCCGCGCGACGCAGTTGCGCATCACCGTTCTCGAAGCGTATCGCGGCAGCAAGCACAACGATACCTGCATCTCCGAGATCTACGTGATCGGTTACGATAAAGAGCAATGAAGATCCTGCGCGCTGCTTTTTTATTTCTTCTTTTTTCGCCTGGGCTACTGCGTGCGGAAGGCTGCTACGAATTGCGCAAAGGCGATTCGCTGCTGCTGGTGCAGCCGGGCCTGGTGTGGCGTGAGCTGAAGCCGGCGCTGCGCGAATACGATAATCTTGCCGCGGGCGGACGAAAAACGATCACTTATTTTTTCGGTATGCAGCAGTGCAATGACACGCTGTTGTTTCGCGCGAAAGAAGCGGGCACGTTCTATTTCATGGCCTGCGCAACACGGTCGGAAAAAACGGATTCATTGGCGCTGCGAGTCCCGCCGCACACGATCGTCAACCTGCGCGCTGTGCAGATCGTCGTGCGCGAAAGCGATGATTACCTCGGTTACCTCACGGAACTTTTGCGCACGCCGTTCATCATTCCCCCGATGACGATCGCCGGCACGGGCCATCAAACGGATCTGCGCATGGGCGCGGATTGCGCGGAGCTCGCTATCTACGGAAAGCGACGCGAAGGATTCGACATCCCGTACGGCGGGCCGAAAGGCATCTGCAAATTTCTCGATACGCTGCAGGGCAAGGCGGAAGCCGGCTGCATCCTGCATTTCGGCGCGCAGGTGAGCGTGCTGTACCAAGACAAAGGAATTCCCGGCGCGATCGACGACGACGACCTGGTCATCGAATCGTACGGCAGCGGCGCGAAGATCGTTCCGTTCAGGCACTGCGCATTTTATGGAAGGCCCTACCGGCTTTTCACGTGGAAAACAGGATTGCCGCGAAAAGAGAAAAAGTAAAATCGTTTTCCACGAAACGTGGAAATTCTGACGCAGCGGAAGTAAAAAAAATCCTCAGTTTTTCCAGCTGGAAAAGACAAGCAGGGCAATTTGTTCGACTTGTTCATATCATTTATTTGGCTGATAGTCAGAGTGCAGAAATAAATACCAGCACATTATATGTATATACATATAAATATAGTACCTTTGTTGAGCAAACAGCAATTCTCTACCATCACCAAAAACATCACAGCCATGAAAACGACTTGGAAAATCGATCCGACGCACTCTGAAGTGCAGTTCAAAGTAAAACATCTCGTCATCTCCACCATCACCGGCAACTTCGGCAAGTTCGAAGCGACGGCGGAAGCGCAGGAAGATGATTTCGAAAGCGCGAAAGTGCGTTTCACTGCCGACGTGGACAGCATCAACACTTCCAACGCGCAGCGCGACACGCACCTGAAATCGGCCGAGTTCTTCGACGCGGCGAACCACGTGCACGTAACCTTCGTGTCGAAGGAAATCAAGAAGATCACCGGCAGCACCTATAAAATGACGGGCGACCTGACGATCCGCGGCGTGACGAAACCGGTCGAGCTGAACGTGGAATTCGGCGGCATCGCGAAAGATCCCTGGGGCATGACGCGTGCGGGCTTCGAAGTCACCGGCAAGATCAACCGAAAAGATTTCGGCCTGAACTGGAACGCGGTGACAGAAGCGGGCGGCTTAGTGGTGAGCGATGAAGTGAAGATCGTGTGCCAGGTGGAATTCGTGAAAGAGGCGGTGCCTGCTCCTGCGGAAACAGCCAACGCATAAATGAAAAAAAGAAAAGAGGCGAGCCGAAGCTCGCCTCTTTTCTTTTCCCCCTGCGGCGGCGAGGCATTCGCTTCGCCGCTGTTTTTCTTTAGAACGAATTTCCCGGCACCGTGCTGGACGAACGGTTCGGGTTCGAATTTCCTCCCGTGTAGATCATGCCCATCTCGAAACCGCTGCGGCTGCCGCCGAAATTTTTCAGGTAGCTCGTTACGATGTCGTAGCTGAGACGGAACATGTTCGTACCCTGTTTCAGGCCAAGGTGAATGACGATCGCATCCTTGTGGCGGTAGGATCCGCCCGCGAGCAGGTTGTACGGCGAGTCTTTGAAATTGTAGCCCGCCATCAATCCCGCATTGATCTCCATCGCTTTCCGCTGGTACATGAACAGGCCGTTCGGCGTAAGCGTGAACTGCTCGTCGATGTGAATATCACAGGCGACATGGCCGTTGAAGCGCATCGGCAGGCGGTGCTTTTGCCCCGTGAACGATTCGTTCGGCGTAGTGATGTGATAGATCGCAAAACCGGCGGACGGATCGAAGCGCTTGTTCGGATCGGTGTACTTGTAGAAGATGCCCATGTTCGCATCGAAGCGGAAAATGCTTTCGCGCCCGTACGATTCGCCGCTGGGCAATCCTTCATCGAAGCCCTGGTCGGTGTATTGGTTCTCGTAGATCAGGTTGCCCGGGTTGAAGCGCTTCTGGAACAATCCCATCTGCAGGCCTGTGCTCAGGAAATGGTTCTTGCTGTTCGCGTCGGTGATGCGGTACGCGCCCGAAGCGAGAAACTGGAACGTGCCGAAGTTCGCTGCTCCCGCGATGTGATCCATGATCTGCACGCCGAATCCCCATTCGTCCTTGGGCATGTCGAAGCCGATCGCTACGGAGGAATACGGCTTGCCCTGCAGCTTCTGCCACTGCGAGCGGTAGTTCGCGCTGATGCGGAACGGCATCCGCTCGCCGAAGAAACGCATGCCGGTGAGCGCCGGGTTGAGATACATCGGCGCCATGTCGTACTGCGACAGGTGATAATCCTGCGCCGAAGCCCCGATGGTGCTGCCCAGCAGCGCGGCGATGAAGAGATATCGTTTCATGATCGTCATGGTGTGTGCGAATTAAATTTCAATTAACGAAGCAGGGTCACGTTGCCCGACAGCTTGACGGCTTTGTCTTCCACCGTGGTGCCGACCACCGTGTAGATGTACACGCCGCCGGGCTGCGGCTTGCCTTTGTAAGTGCCGTCCCAGCCGATCGCCGGGTCGGTAGTGGCGAACACTTCATTGCCCCACTCGTTGAAAATTTTGAACGTCACTTCCTTGAAGGGCCCGCCCAGCACGTGCAGCACGTCATTTTTGCCGTCGGCATTGGGCGTGAAGCCCGTCGGGATCGCTACCGGCTTGGTCTGCTCCACGGTGATCTGCGTGCTCGTCGTGTCGGAGCAGCCGCCCGCGCTGGTGATGATCAGCGTCACGTCGTAGTCGCCTGCCGTTTCATACGGGTGCGTGGGATTCTGCGACGTGGAGCTGCCGCCGTCGCCGAAGGTCCAGTACCAGGTTGCTGCGCCGGTCGACTGATCGGTGAAGACCACTTGCGGCGGCGCGCTGTCATCGTAGATGAACGCCGCAACAGGATCGGGCTCGATGGTGATCGTGAGCGTGTCGGCGGTTGCGGGGCAGAGGCCGTTGTTCGTGCTCGTCAGGAAAAGCTGCAGGCTGCCCGAGGCGATGTCCGCTGCGCTCAGCGTGTACGTGGCGTTCAGCGTCGTCGCATTCGGAGCGAAAGCGCCTGTGCCCGTCGTCGTCCAGATGCCTGTCGTGCTCGAGCCCGAAACGAGGCCGCCGAGCTGCACCTGGTCCTCGCTGCCGCAGATCACGAAATCATTTCCTGCAACAACGGTAGCCACTTGCTGGAAGGTGACGATCATCGTGTCGGTGCGCGGACTGCAGATGCCGTTGTTCGTGCTCGTGAGGACAAGCGTCACGGTGCCTGTCGCGAGATCCGTCGCCGAAGGCGTATACGTGGCGTTCAGCGTCGTCGCGCTCGGTGTGAACGTGCCGCTGCCGAGCGTGCTCCACTGCCCCGTCGTGCTGCCGCCGCTTACGCTGCCGCTCAGCGGAACCGTCGCGCCGGATGCGCAAACCGACTGATCCGCGCCGGCGCTCACCATAGCGAACGGCGTGATGGTGACCGTGATCGTATCCGAAGCCGAGCCGCACACGCCCGTTCCCGTCGAGGTGAGAATGAGCATCACCGTGCCGTTCAGCGAATCGGTCGTGCTCGGGATGTACGTGGCGTTCAACGTTTGATTGTCGGGCGAGAAGGTGCCGCTGCCGGTGCTCGTCCATTGTCCCGTGGTCGATGAGCCGCTTACGCTGCCGTTCAGCGAAACGTTCATGTTGTCGGAGCATACCGTCACGTTGCCGCCCGCGCTCACGCTCGAGACCGGCGTCACGCTGACGAGCATCGAATCGTATCCCGGCAGGCAGGAGCCGTGATCCGTCGTCGCGATGTAAAGCGTCACGCTGCCGGCGGAAAGATCGCCCGCGCTGAACGTGTACGTCGGGTTCAGCACCGAGTCGTTCGGCGAGAATGTTCCCGTTCCGCTCGTCGTCCACACGCCCATCGTGGCGCCGCCTGTAGCCAAGCCGTTGAGCTGCACGACGGCGTTGTCGGCGCAGACCATCTGGTCGTTGCCCGCGAAGGCGTAAGCGCTCGGGCCGAAGGTGATCGTCATCGTGTCGGTTTCCACTGGGCAGTTGCCGTTGTTCGTGGAAGTGAGCACCAGCGTGATGCTTCCGGCGGCCGTGTCGGCGGTGCTGTAAGTGTAGAGCGCATTCAGCGCGCTGTCGTTGGGCGAGAAGGTGCCGCTGCCTAAGGTGCTCCACACGCCCGTGGTCGAGCCGTTGGAGACGATGCCTTGCAGTTGCGTGAACGTGCTGGTGATGCACACCTGCTGATCGCTGCCCGCGCTGACGAGAATGGAAGACGTGAGCGCGAAGAAGACCGTATCGCTGACGGCGTTGCAGTTGCCGTTGCCGGTGGAGGTGAGCGTGAGGATCACGCCGCCGTTCGCAATTTCAGAAGCGGTGGGCGTGTACGAAGCGTTCAGCGTGGTGTTGTTCGGATTGAAGCTGCCGCCTCCGCCCGTCCACACGCCGCCCGTCGCGTTGGCCACGCTGCCCGAGAGGCTGATCACCGGGCTGCCGCCGCAGATCGATTGGTTCGGACCCGCATTGACGATCGGCGCCGGCGTGAAGGTCACGTTCATGAAATCGATCGCGTTGTTGCAGCTGTTCGTGGCGGTGAGCACCAGGTTCACGCTGCCCGAAGCGATGTCGTTCACGCTCGGCACGTACGTCGCGTTCAGCGTAGTGTCGTTCGGCAGGAATGTTCCTGTGCCGCTCGTCGTCCACTGACCGGAAGTCGCGCCGCCGCCGATCGCGCCGCTGAGCGCTACGTTCGCATTGTTTGCGCAGATGATCTGGTCGGGGCCGGCGTTCGCGGTGCCGGTGGGATAGATGTTCAGCAGCATCGTATCGCTCACAGGCACGCAGCTGCCGTTGTTCGTCGAGGTGAGAATGAGCACGATATTCTGCGCGCTGATGTCTGCGGGGCTGGGATTGTACGTCGCATTCAGCGCGCTGTTGCTCGGGGAGAAAGTGCCGCTGCCGCTCGTTGTCCACACGCCCGTCGTAGTGCCGCCGCTTACGCTGCCGTTCAGCGTGGCGTTCGGTGTGCTGGCGCAAACGGTCTGATCAGGTCCCGCGCTCACAACCGGTGCGGGCGTGATCGTTACGTTCAGGCTGTCCACTGCAGGATTGCAGCTGTTCGCCGTGAGGAACAGCGTGGCGCTGCCTTGCGCGATGTCGAAGGCGCTGGGCACGTACGTTGCGTTCAGTGTATTGTTGTTAGGCAGGAAAATGCCTGTGCCCGTGGTCGACCACACGCCGGAAGTGGCGCCGCCGCTCACCGAGCCGTTGAGGCTGACGGAAGCGTTGTTCGCGCACACCGTCTGATCCGCTCCCGCGCTCGCGCCGCCCGCAGGCAGGATCGCGATGGTCATCGTGTCAAACACCGGGTTGCAGCTGCCGTTGTTCGTCGAGGCGAGGATGAGCGTGACGGAGCCGTTGGTGGAATCCGCTGCGCTCGCGTTATACGTGGCGTTCAATGTCGTGTTGCTCGGTGTGAACGTGCCGCTGCCGAGCGTCGTCCATTGTCCCGTGTTCGTCATGCCCGAGACGCTGCCGCTGAGCGGGATCGTCAGGTCGGTGACGCAGGTAGTTTGATCGGGGCCCGCGCTCACCGTCGGCGCAGGTACGATCGTGAGCGTCATGCTGTCCGCTGCTGCGTTGCAAGTTCCGTTGCCGGTCGTCGTCAGCGTAAGCTGCACCGTTCCAGCCGCAATCTCCGCTGCGCTGGGCGTGTACACGGCGTTCATCGTCGTGTTGTTCGGTGAGAACGATCCCGTGCCGCCCGTCCAGATCGCGCCAGCGCCGACGGTGAAGGAGCCGTTCAGCGTCACCGACACGTTGTTCGAGCAGGAGGTTTGGTTCGAGCCTGCGTTGGCCGTGGGTGCGGGCGTGAAAGTGATCGTCATCGTATCGCTCACCGGGAGGCAGGAGCCGTTGCCCGTGGTCGTGAGAATAAGATTCAGCGAGCCGGAAGCAATTTCACCGGCGGTCGGCGTGTAAGTCGCGTTCAGCGCGTTGCTGCTCGGTGAGAAGGCGCCCAGGCCGCCCGACCATTGTCCGCCCGCGGAGAAGTTCACGAAACCGTTGAGCGTGACCGTCGCGTTGTTCGCGCAGACCGTTTGATTGGAGCCGGCATTCGAGATGGGTGCAGGCGCGAAGTTGATGATCACCTGGTCGGTCACCGCGATGCAGCCGCCGTTGCCCGTAGAGGTCAGGGTAAGCGTGACGCTGCCCGCGGAAATTTCCGCAGCGGTGGGTGTGTAGATCGCGTTGAGTGTCGTACTGTTCGGGTTGAACGTTCCGCCGCCGCCCGACCATTGTCCGCCGCTGGCGTTGAACACTGTTCCGTTTAGCTGCGCCGCAGGATTGTTCGCGCAGGAGCTGATGTCGGCCCCGGCGTTGACGATGGGTGCGGAAGTGATCGTGATCGTCATCTGGTCGCTGGCCGGGTTGCAGGTGCCGTTGCCCGTGGTGGTCAGCATCAGCGTGACGGTGCCTGCGGAAATCTCCGCTGCGGAAGGCGTGTACACTGCGTTCATCGTCGTGTTGTTCGGGTTGAACGTGCCGGTACCGCCCGTCCACACTGCGCCGCCGGAAACTGTGAATGCGCCGGCGAGCGTGGTGGCTGCGTTGTTCGCGCACACGCTCTGGTCCGGACCTGCGCTGGCTGTGGGCGCAGGCGTGAAGAAGATCGTCATCTGGTCAGTGACGGCGTTGCAGGTGCCGTTGCCGGTTGTCGTCAGCGTGAGCGTCACGCTGCCTGCTGCGAGCTCGGCTGCAGTCGGCGTGTATGTTGCGTTCAGCGTATTGCTGTTCGGCGTGAACACGCCCAGTCCGCCCGACCATTGTCCGCCCGTGGAGCCGGTGACGGAACCGGCCATCGTAGTGATGGCGTTATTCGCGCATTTCGTCTGATCGGGGCCTGCGTTCGCCGTGGGTGCGGGCGTGAAGGTGATGATCATCTGGTCGCTCACGGCATTGCAGGTGCCGTTGCCGGTTGTCGTCAGCGTGAGCGTCACGCTGCCGGAAGAAATTTCTCCGGCGGTCGGTGTGTAAGTCGCGCCCATCGTGGTGGTGTTGGGCGAGAAGCTGCCCGCACCGCCCGACCACACGCCGCCCGTTGCTACAGTGAAAGAGCCGTTGAGCGTGGTGGCGGGATTGTTCGCGCATTTGCTTTGGTCGGGTCCCGCGTTCGCCGTGGGTGCGGGCGTGATGGTGATCACCATTTGATCAACGACGGCGTTGCAGGTGCCGTTGCCGGTGGTGGTCAATGTGACTGTCGCCGTGCCGGCTGCGATCTGCGCGGCGGTGGGCGTGTACACGGCGTTCATCGTCGTATTGTTCGGTGTGAACGTGCCTGCGCCGGACCATTGCGCGCCGGTGGCTATGGTGAAGGAGCCGTTGAGCGTAGTGGCCGGGTTGTTCGCGCAGACGGTTTGATCAACACCTGCGTTGGCTGTGGGCGCGGGGGTGAACGAGATCGTCATCTGGTCGGTGACGGCGTTGCAGGTGCCGTTGCCGGTTGTCGTCAGCGTGAGCGTGACGCTGCCCGCGGAAATTTCTGCCGCCGTCGGCGTGTAAGTTGCGTTCAGCGTATTGCTGTTCGGCGCGAAAACGCCCAGGCCGCCCGACCATTGCCCGCCGGTGGAGCCGGTGACGGCTCCCGCGAGCGTGGTCACGGCATTGTTCGCGCATTTCGTTTGATCGGCACCTGCGTTGGCTGTGGGCGCGGGGGTGAAGAAGATCGTCATCTGGTCGGTGACGGCGTTGCAGGTGCCGTTGCCGGTTGTCGTCAGCGTGAGCGTGACGCTGCCTGCGGAAATCTCTGCGGCTGTCGGCGTGTAGGTGGCGCCCATCGTGGTGGTGTTGGGCGAGAAGCTTCCCGCGCCGCCCGACCACACGCCGCCCGTGGCGACGGTGAATGCGCCTGCTAAAGTCGTCGCTGCGTTGTTGGCGCATTTCGTTTGATCGGGTCCCGCGTTCGCCGTGGGTGCCGGCGTGATGGTGATCACCATCTGATCAACGACCGGGTTGCAGGTGCCGTTTCCGGTAGTGGTCAATGTGACCGTCGCCGTACCTGCCGTGATCTGCGCGGCGGTGGGCGTGTACACGGCGTTCATCGTGGTATTGTTCGGCGTGAATGTACCCGCGCCGGACCAGAGCGCGCCCGTGGCGACGGTGAACGAGCCGGCCAAAGTCGTTGCGGCGTTGTTGGCGCATTTCGTTTGATCGGGTCCCGCGTTCGCTGTGGGTGCGGGCGTGAACGAGATCGTGATCTGGTCGGTGACGGCGTTGCAGGTGCCGTTGCCGGTTGTCGTCAATGTAAGCGTGACGCTGCCGGAAGAAATTTCACCGGCCGTGGGCGTGTACGTCGCATTCAGGGCCGTATTGCTCGGAGAGAACACGCCCAATCCGCCCGACCATTGCCCGCCCGTTGCGCCGGTCACGGAAGCGGCGAGCGTGGTAGCTGCGTTGTTCGCGCACTTGGTCTGATCGGGGCCCGCGTTGGCGATTGGCGGCAGCGTGAAGAAGATCGTCATCTGGTCGGTGACGGCGTTGCAGGTGCCGTTGCCGGTAGTGGTTAATGTCAGGGTAACGCTGCCTGCTGAAATTTCAGCGGGCGAGGGCGTGTAGATCGCATTCAGCGCCGTGTTGCTCGGGTTGAATGCGCCGGTGCCTCCTGTCCAAACGCCGCCCGTAGCTACCGTGACGCTGCCGTTGAGCGTGGTCGCCGCGTTGTTGCCGCATTTGGTTTGATCGGCGCCGGCGCTCACCGTGGGCGCCGGCGTGAAAGTGATCACGATGTTATCGTTGACCGCGTTGCAGATGCCGTTGCCGGTAGTGGTCAGCGTGAGCGTAATGCTGCCCGAGGAAATTTCACCTGCCGTCGGCGTGTACGTTGCATTCAGCGTGGTGTTGTTCGGTATGAACGTCCCCGCGCCGCCCGACCATTGTCCGCCTGTGGCTACTGTCACCGCGCCGTTCAGCGATACGGATGCGTTGTTCGCGCATTTCGTTTGATCAGGTCCTGCGTTGGCCGTAGGTGCAGGGGAAACGGTCAGCACCATCTGATCCTGCTGCGGCGTGCAGGCGCCGGTCGATGTGAGCGTGAGCGTGACGGATCCCAGCGATGCGTCGGCTGCGCTGGGCGTGTAGGTGGCGTTCAGCGTAGTGTTGTTCGGCGTAAATGCGCCCGTGCCCGTGCTCGTCCAGATGCCCGTGGTAGTGCCGCCCGCCACCGAGCCCGCGAGCGTAGCGGTGCTGTTGGCGCAAACGGTTTGGTTCGGCCCCGCATTCACGGCGATGGGCGCAACGAACTCGGAGAAATAGCCATACCGGCAACCCGTAGCTGCGCCGCCGTTGATGATGCCCAGCGCGAACACGTCGGTCGAGTTGGTGACGGTGAACGTGGAGTCGACCGGCACCTGCGTGGTGTTGTACTGGATCCGTGCGGCTCGCCATGTGCCGCCGGTCCCGGGAACGACGAGGAACGAAGCCGGGTTGATGGTGGCCGTTCCCGGCCCGGTGATCGTGAAGGAGTTTACGGCAGGCGTGCGCACGAGCAGTGTGACGAAGAAACCTTCCGCAGTAGAGCGCACGAAATTCACGCTCTGCGATCCCGCGCAGTTGAGCGGGGGCAGCAGGGCTTCGCCGGATTCGCAGCCGAAACCGGTGACGTGCACGGCGTACACCGGCTTGGTGGCGTGGATGTAAACAGCGTTGTTCGGGCCGGGCGCGAGGTAATCCATATCTACGCGGTAGTATTCGCCGGCGAACAGCGTGATGACGGGTGTGGGGCTGCCGTCGAGGAAGATCTGCGTATTGTTCTGCGTGGCGGTGATCACGACGCTTTCATCGCCGGTGTTGTTGAGCGAACCTTTCACCGCGATGTAATCTTCACCGACGACGCTCACCGGTACGAGCTGGTCACCCATCAGATCGTAACAGCCGCCGGAAGGATTGTGGTTGGAGTCGTCCTTGATGGAAACGGCGATCGGCTTGTCGGCGAGAACCACTGCGCCCGAGGGATGGTTGGCGGGTTGATCGTAGTTGGCGCCGCTCCAGCCGGAGGAATACGTCTGGCCTGCATTGAGCGTGACGCTGAACTGCGTCAGCGCGGGATGGCCGTCGAGCGGTACGGGCGAATAGATGGTCACCACCGTGTTGTTCTGCGTGGCGACGACGTCGAAGGTGGCGAGGGCCTGGTGGGGCGCGGCGAAGGTGTTGTGGTTGAAGAAGGGCGCGTGCTTGTGCAGGGGAATGTAGAATTCCTGGCCCAGGCCGTTGGGGCCTTTCAGCGCCCAGATGTCGGTGTTGTTCGTGTTGGAGACTTCGTAGTACGCCGTGATGTTCGTGGTGGACTGGATGCGCAGGCCGGTGTTGAGCACAGTGTTGGTGGGCCGCGTCTCGAGCACGTTCTTGAAAGCCGTGAGGTTGATGCGCCGCGATCGTCCCGCCGGCACGTTCACCACGATGGGCGTTCCGCCGTTGAAGCCCGGGTTGGCGGGCTGCGTGACGGTCACCGTAGCCGCTGGGCCCGTGGAGGACACGAGCAGGTACAGCGGTTCGCCGCCGGGCGGGTTGTGCAGGTCGGTGACTTCAGGTGGTGCGAGCCAGAACTCGTTGCCGCTTTGCGCGCTGAGGCGTGCCGATAAAAGGAGGGCAAATAAAAGGGCAAAAGAAGTTCGGAAGAAGAGCGTAGGCGTTTTCTTCATGCGAGAGAGAGAGTGAGAATTGCAATGAAAGCTTGGTGCGTTTCGACTGCTATATACGAAGGGCTAAACGGGAAGGTTTCTTTTAGCCGTTTTCAGATTCGCCGAAATTCTTGCACCAAAGGTCGGATCGGGTAGGGAAGCCGCGTGAAATAAGGATTTAAGTGCGTCACCGCGGTCTTTTAGTGAGCGTCGTAGAAAAGGGTGCTGCCGGGACGGGCGTGGATGCGGCTTTCGACTTCGCGGAGCGCGCGGGGTTTGAGGGTGGGGGGAAGAATACTTTCGGTTTCGTCCTGGAGATGGTCGAGCAGCAGCTGCAGCGTGGAAGGGTTGTTCTGGAAATCGGTCACCGAGTACATTGTAAATCCTTTTTCATCGCCCGCGGCGCGGTAGATCACCAGGTGAAAATTGTGCTCGTGCTCGAGGGCGAGCAGGTCGTCGCTGGCGTAATCGCGGGGGGCGCGGTGGATCTCGCCGAGGAATTCGAAGATCTGCTCGCTGTCAGTGGTGATGATCATGCTGTGCGCAAATTACTGAAAAGGGCAGCAGCAGATCAAGAGAGAAAAGAACGAAAAATTCCGCGCGGAAAATTTTACACCAGCGAGATATCGAACTGCACGAGATCCACGAACTCCTGCACGCGCTCGTCCACCTGCTCCTGCGTCAATCCCACTAGGCGCTCCACGCCGAATTTCTCCACGCAGAACGAAGCCATGGCCGAGCCGAAGATGATCGCTCGCTTCATGTTGTCGAAGGAAATGTCTTTCGTCTCCGCGAGGTAACCCACGAAGCCGCCCGCAAAGCTGTCGCCGGCGCCGGTGGGATCGAACACGTCCTCGAGCGGCAGGGCGGGCGCGAAGAACACCTGCTCCTTGTTGAAGAGCAGCGCGCCGTGCTCGCCTTTTTTGATGATGAGCACTTTGGGGCCCATGCCGAGAATTTTCTGCGCGGCTTTCACGAGCGAATATTCGCCCGAAAGCTGCCGCGCTTCCGCGTCATTGATCGTGAGCACGTCCACCATGGCCAGCGTTTTCATCAGCTCGTCCCAGGCGGTGTCCATCCAGAAGTTCATCGTGTCGAGCACGATCAGCTTGGGACGTTTCTTCAATTGCTCCAGCACTTTGCGCTGCACCACGGGCATGAGGTTGCCCAGCATCAGGAAATCGCATTCGCGCTGCGATTCGGGCACGACGGGGTCGAAGGTGGCGAGCACGTTCAGCTCGGTGGCCAGGGTGTCGCGGGAGTTCATGTCCGCATGGTAGCGGCCCGACCAGAAGAAGGATTTTTCGCCCTGCCTGATCTGCAGCCCGGCGGTGTCCACGCCGTGCTTCTTCATCATCTCGATGGATTCCTTCGGAAAATCGTCGCCGACCACGGAGACCAGGCTGATGTCCTTGGTGAAGTACGAGGCGGCCAAGGAGATGTAGGTGGCGGCCCCGCCGATGATCTTATCTGTTTTACCGAAAGGCGTTTCGATGGCATCAAAGGCCACGGTACCGACGACGAGAAGCGACATGATGGGTGCTTTAAAATTTTTCGCGGCAAAGATATTGTTTATTTCCTGCGAACCCTTAATTTTGCCGTCCGTTTCCTAGGAAGCGGATTTACTGGTAACCAGAAATTCCTCCTTAGCTCAGCTGGTTAGAGCACGTGACTGTTAATCACGGGGTCCCTGGTTCGAGCCCAGGAGGGGGAGCAAACAAAGTCGGCATTTTCGCCGACTTTGTTATTTATAATCATTGGGCGAGAAGCCTGATGCTCCCGGGTTTAATCCCAGGCGCAGCGCAGGCGAATGCGATGCAAGCGTACATTCCACGTGGTCATTATAAACAAAAATGCCCGCACGCTTACGCGCGAACATCAGTGAACAACAAGGTAAGCTCGAGCAAGCAGGCTACTGATGCCCCTTATCCTTTTTCCGGATAAAAATGAACGCCGCCACGATCACCGCAACAATCCCCAATATAAAAACAGCAGTCAACATGATCTTTCGTATTTAAAAGCATAAAAATGCGGCGGGTGAAACACACCCGTTTACGGAATCGATCCTTAAGTTGCAGGAACCGGCGTATCGCCTTTTTGAAAGCTAATGATGCTGCTCTTCCTTGTCCCTCTTCCCCAGATACATCAACCCCGCTACGATCACCGCAATGATCCCCAACACATACACAGCCGACATGGTACTCGATTTTTTTAAACAGCGCTTCGATAATTGTGCCAAGGTAATGAAGGGCTGAGCAGCGCGCGGTTACAAGGATGCGTGAGCGGGCGGGTGTGGAATTTGCTTCCCGGCCGCGGTTAAAAAACTGCGCGATTTTTCGGACGGGCGCAAAAAAAACGAGAACCCCATATCCAAGGTTCTCGTTTCGAAGGCGCAGTTACGCGG
>Ga0196978_1000108_pt1 | contig 41407 bp, 36 predicted proteins | sample S3v_2013CmetaG_FD_155491 | JGI IMG/M metagenome (GOLD analysis project Ga0196978, IMG submission 155491) | Soil microbial communities from Anza Borrego desert, Southern California, United States - S3+v_20-13C | ecosystem: Environmental > Terrestrial > Soil > Desert | place: USA: California... | reverse complement strand
TCGAATCGCCCGAACCGGTTGCCGCGCACGTGAACGTTCAGCTCGTTGTAATGCGGATGCGTGAAGCTGATCTCTTTGCGGCCGTTGCCCAGCTCGTACCCGTCGACCAGCGAGCCGCTGACGATGGAATAGCTCAGCAAATCGAGCCAGGGGCCCGGGTAAGCGGCGTTGAGCGTTTGATCGCTGATGCTGCTGCCGGTGAACAGCGGCTTGAGCATGAACACGTCGCCGCGCAGGTTTTCCGCCTGGTAGAGATCGTCGTATACTTTCAGCTGCGCCATGGAATAAGTGTGAAAAGGACGCGTGATCGTTGTGATATCGGGGACCGGCGCCACGTAGCAGGCGACCTCGCAGCAAGACAGCGACTGCATTTTATAAGAACCGATACTGAGCACGCCGCCGGAAGGATCGCCGTAGCTGCCCGGTATTCCGCCGGTGACGATCACCGCTGCGCCGAGGGAAGGGGCGCTCGCGAGCGCGTTGTTGTTCAGGCCTTCCGGCAGCGGAACGGGCATCACCAGGCTGGTGTCTTCACCCGTTTTGTTGCGCACTTTATCGTGCACGGCGATGAACGAGGTGTAATTCGTCAGCAGGTTGTAGCGCAGGCCCAGCTCGGTCACGTTTTTTATGCGCACGCTGTCGTGATCGAAGGCGGCGTAATCGGAGATCAGGCGGATGCGCTCGCGGGCCCAGAGGTAACGGATCGCTTTGTTGCGATCGCGCGGCCTCACCTTGCGCACGTCGATCGTCGATTTGTATTCGCTTTTGCCGCTCCGCCCGCTGACCGTGATGCTCGTCTCGGTGCTGCCGCGGTACTTGCCGCAGATCACGATGGGTTTTTCCGCGAAGAGATCGGGCACGGCGAAAGGCTCGAGATCGTACACCTGCATCGCGCCGAAGTCGACTTCGATGTTCGTCAGCACGGGCGAGGAAACGTACCTGCGGAATTTTTCCGCGACGCTTTGCGACTCCGCCTGCTGCAGCACCACGAACGGCTCGCCGCTGCCGCAATGCGCAAGGCCTTCGATGAGAAAACGGTTCACGCTGCTGCCGATGCCGAAAGCGAACACGCTGGTGTTGCCGAGATTTTTGCGGATCGATTCGTAGACGGAGGCTTCGTTGCCGATGAGCCCGTCGGTGCAGATGACGATGGAGCGCGCGTAATTTTCCAGGCGCGGGATGTTCATCGCACGTTCCATCGCGTTCTTCAGCTCCGTGCCGCCTGCGCCGCTCTGTTTTCCCATGAGCAAGACCGCCGAATCGATGTTGGCGGCGGTGGCCGGCAATGAATGCGCGGATAATATATTCGCGTAGCCGGCGAAGAGCACGAGGTTAAAGCGATCCGTCTCCTTCAGGCTGCCGACGAGATCGCGCAGCAATTGCTTCGACGTTTCGATCGGGTAGCCGTTCATCGAGCCGGATACGTCCATCACGAAAATGTATTCGCGCGGCGTGATCTCCTGGGGCGTGATGCGTTTCGGCGGCTGCATGGTGAAGAGGAAAAAATTTTCGCCGTTCCCGCGGCAGGTGATCAAGCCGTTCTGCACCGTATTTCCCGCCAGCTTGTAGCGCAGCACGAAATCACGGTTGCCGCCCTGCGCTTCTTCCGGCGCGAGCAGCACGGTGGCCGCATCGGCCGATTCGAAGGAGATCTGTGTTTTGTGGCTGGGACTGTTCAGGTACTGCACCGGTACGCCGGTAGAAATTTCCACGCGCATGCCGAAGCTGAACAGCGGCAATTGGTTTTCCGGCTGCGTCGGAACGGGCATGAGGCCCGCCGCCGAAGGTTGTGAAGCGTTCCTGCTCACGAGCGGATCGAGATCGTGCACGCTGTTGTACCGCGGCCCGGCGACGGCCGGATAGACGAATTCATAAATGCCTTCCACCGGCACGATCGTTTCCGTGTACGACAGCTCGACCGTGATCGAATCGCCGGGCATGATGTTGGCCACGTTCATTTGGAAAATGTTGGGCCGGTCCTGCTCGAGCAGCGACGCCGTTTTGCCTTCCGCTTTTGCCGCCTGGTAATCGTTTCGCGCCTGCTGCCGTTCGCGGATCTCCGCGCGGATGCTGCGCCGCCCGATCTTCATGCTCATCGCGTACACCGCTGCGCGCGTGGAGGCGGGGAAAACGTAGATCGCTTCGAGCGGTTTTTTCCCGCTGTTGCGATACACCTGCACCACCTTGACGTCGGCGATGATGCCCGCGATCTGCACTTCTGCGCCGGTGTGCAGCAAGGGAAGCGCTGCGCTGCTGTCGCCGAGGTAGAAATAGGGCGAGAAAGTTTTGTCGGGTTGCTGCGCGCGGGCGGGAAGCGTGAGCAGCAGGAGCGGAAGCAGGTAGCGTAGCATGTGACGGAAGTTGATTCCGTCTGAAAGACGCAGCGCGGGGCGGGATTGCACACGAGGTTTTTCTTCGCGCCTGTCCACGCACTATTTCGGATGTGCGATTTCGGATTTGCGCTACGTGGATCGTGCGGCAAATCCGGAATCCGAAATCAAAAATCCAAAATCAATTGCAGGCCCCGTCCGGCTTCGCGCATTGCATCTCGGGCGAGAGCCAGCCTTTGAGCGCTTTGCCTTCGCGCGTTTTTCCTTTCACCAGGGCCCAGCCGTTGCAGCAGCCTTCGACGGAAACTTCCTGCATGCCCCAGAGCATGCCGGCTTCGCCGGTGTCGGCGCCGGGGCCTTTGTAGAGCGCGAGGCTGCCGCCGTCGTAATTGCGCGTGTAGATGCCCACCACGTTGCCCGGCACCCAGCCGCCCAGCACGTTGCCTTCCGGCTCGCCGCTGATGCTGTCGAGCTGCAGCCAGCCGCGCTTCGAAGCTTTCACGCGCAGGAGGATGGGCTCTTCGCCGCCTTTCAGCAGGCCGGTGACCTTGCCGTTGGGCTTGGCCAGCACTTTTACGCTGCTGGTGTCCTCGTAGTTGATGAAGCCGCGCAGCTTGCAGGGGCATTCTTTCGTTTTGCCTGCGGAAAGAAAAACGAGCGTGCCGGCGGCGGCGAGCAGGAGAGAAAGAAAAATTCGGAACGTGCGCATAGGATGTGGCTTTGGAGTGGCAGCGAATGACGGATGCGTACGAATCTATGAATTGTGAATTAAGCGTATGAGTCGAGCGCTGTTCGCAGCATTCGTAATTCGATAATTATAATGTGAAGCAGCTTTGTATTTCCGCGTACGACGCGATGATCGCCGAAGGCAGCTGGGTGATCTCCTGAAGCGGCTTTCCCTTCAAGGCTTCCAGCTCTTCGAGCGTGTACGATTTCGCCAGGTTGTCGGCCACCGCTTCGCTCATGCAGTTGCATTCGGTGCTGATGAGGAATCTCACGCCCATCTCCCCGGCTTTGCCCCAGAAGTTGTCGGTGTCGAAATCGCCTTTTTCCTTCACGTACGCGATGACCATGTCGCCGAGCCCGCTGCAATCGCTTTTGATGATCTCTTTCGCGAGCTTCTTGCGGTTCTCGTACGTGTCGGCGCTGCCGCTGCAGCGGGAAAGGGAGAGCAGCAGCGCAGAGGAAAATGCAAGAAGGAATAGAAATCGTTTCATGATCCGGAGTTTAAATTTTTCCGCCGCACGATCCCGTCCCGCATTTAAAATTCAACATTCAAAGCTCTGCATTGCGCGTAAAGGTTGCGTGCCTGCACAATTTGAATGTTGAATTGGGTTATGGCTTAGTTGGTTTCGAGTACTTTGAACAGGTCGTCCAGCTTCGGCGTGAGAATAATTTCCGTGCGGCGGTTCTTCTGGCGCGCTTCGGCGGTTTTGGCCGGATCGATGGGGAAGAATTCTCCGCGGCCGGCGGCGGTGATGCGTTTCGGATCGAGGCCGGTGCTGCCGCTGAGCAGGATCTTCGTCACCGAGGTGGCGCGCATGCCGCTGAGGTCCCAGTTGTCTTTGATCTCCCCGCTGCCTTTCATCGGCACGTCGTCGGTATGGCCTTCCACCATCACGTTGATGTCGCGGTTCTGCTCGAGCACTTTGGAAAGCTTCTTCAGGGCTTCCTCGCCTTTGGGCTGGACTTTCGTGCTGCCGGAGGCGAAGAGCAGCGTTTCGTCCATCGAGACGTAGATCTTCCCGTTCTTCTGCGTCACCGTCAATCCTTTTCCTTCGAAGCCGAGCAGGGCGTCCTGGACTTTCTTTTTCAGGTCGGCCACGGCTTGCTCTTTGGCCTTGAGCGCGTCTTCCAGTTCTTTCACGCGGGCTTCGCGGGCGAGCAGCTGCGTCTGCAACTGGTCGAGGCTGAGCTTGAGGGCCTGCAGCTCGAGCTCTTTGCGCTTCAGCTCGTCCTGCTTCTTGAATAATTCTTCCTGCGTGATGTTGAGCTGGCCGACGAGCTTGGAGTTCTGTCCCTGCGTTTCGTCGCGCAGCTTTTTGTAAAGGTCGTTGAGGATTTCATAGTTGCGAACGAGGTCGTTGTACTGCATCGTCTTGATGCGCGCGGTGGTGCCGTACGTGTTCGTATCGTTCTTCAGGCCTTCGAAACGTTTCTGGATGTCGGCCAATTTCTGGTTCACCTCTGCGAGGGAGGCTTCGGCTTTCGCCTGGGCGTCTTTCGCCGTGGCGAGGTCGGTTTCGCAGCTTTTGCGCTTGGCCTCTGATTCTTCCAGCTTGCGCGCGGGCACGCAGGAGAACAGGAAAACGGATATTAAAAGCGTTGAGGTAATCGTACGTAGCATGGATGCGAGTTTTTTTGAGCGTTGTCCAAATATAAGGCCATTTCTGAATTTCGGATTGACGATTTTGGATTTCGGATATGGCACACGATCCATCCCACGAAAAAAATCCGAAATCCGAAATCGGTAATCCGAAATGCGCGAAGGGTCGAGCGAGAGCAACATTCGGCACGGCACTTGCGTATATTTATAAGTGTAAAAATCAATGACCTTGCATCATGGACAAGCTGAGCAAAGACTGGATCACCGAGCACAGCATTGATTTCGAGTACAAGAAATACATGCTGTTGGCCTACCTGCAGCACGTGGAAGGCTGCTACAAGCTTAACCGGCTTTACCCGCCGCTGGCCGATCTCATCGAACATTACCGCACGGCGAAAACGCTGAAGGAAAGCAAGCAGCACCTCAACGGCTCTTTTCCGCAGCGCATGGCCGGTTTCGACGCGGAACGTTTCCGGTTGACGTATGAAAAAGTGGTGAACGACGACGCGCTGATGCAGGAGCTGGAAAGCATCCTCGATTTTTCGCTGCCGCGCATCGCCGAGTACGTGAAGGAAGGACAAGCCATTTTCGATTTCGTGGAAAAAGAAATGTCCATCCAGCCCGTCGGCATTCTCCCGCTCGACAGCGCCTGCGGCTACCTGTTTTTACAAGGCGGCCGCCGCGACACGCGCGTGTACGAGTACAGCATCACCATCTTCGATCAGCCCGACGCGCGCTACCGCGCCATTCGCACCAGCTACGTGAACAGCTACGCGCGCAGCATCACGAACACGTACGAATTCATCAAGACCGAGCTCATCCGCAATAAGCGCGAGCTGCCCAACCCTGCGGTGTTCGCCGTGGAAACGGGGCTGGAGCTGCCGGTGGAGGAAACGTTTTTGCCGATCGCGAAGCGGATGCTGCTGCGGCAGGTGGATGAAGGGAAAGCGAATTAAGAGCCGCGGGTTACGCCGATTTTGTACGCGCTACACCTCCGGTGAGGGCAAACGTTTTGCAGCATTTGCCCGGCGATCCACATCGTGACCTGCGAAGACCTGCGACGATCGGAACAGGCACAAAAAAAGCGCCGCTCCTGGTTCAGAGAGCGGCGCTTGCCTTTACTCGGGATGCGGTGGTGTATGCTTATTTTTTCTCGTCTTCTTTGTTCGCCGCCGCTGCGGGCGCTTTCTCGATGTCGAACCACACGCGGGTCAGGTCGCGGTATTCCATCGGGTTAATGTCGAGGCCGCGGACGTATTTCTGCACAAGGCGGTCGTTCAATTCGTAATACACGGGAATGATCGCCGCGTCGTTGAGCATCTGCTGGTCGGCCTGCAGGTAAAGCGCGGTGCGTTTCGCCGGGTCGGGCTCGCGCAGCGAAGCTTCGAACAGCGAATCGAAGCGCGCGCTTTTGTAACGCGTGGTGTTCGTGTACGAGGGCTCATCCATCGTGGAAGGAATGTGCTTGCTGTAGAACAGGGTCAGGAACGTTTCCGGATCGGGATAGTCCGCGCTCCAGCTCACCTTGAAGAAATTCGACTTGCCGGTCTGCAGCGCCTGCAACTGCTGGGGCAGGGGCAACTCGTCGATCTCCACGTTCACGCTGAGGTTTTCCTTCAGCATGTTCTTCACGGCCTCGGCCACTTTGCGGTTGCGGTCGTTGCCGCCGCTGTTGATCTGCAGGTGAACGTCGCCCAGTCCGCGTCCGCCGGGATAGCCGGCTTCGGCCAGCAGGCTCTTGGCCTTCTCCACGTCGTACTTGTAGCCCTGCAGCGATTTGTTGTCGTAGTTGGCGATGGCGCCCGGGGGAACCACGCCGTAGATGCCGGCATTGGCGTCGCCCTGCAGCACGTTGTTCACGATCTTATCGCGGTCGATGGCGTAGTTGAGCGCCTGGCGCAGCTTCAGGTTGTTGAACGGCGCGCTGAGGTGCTGGAAGCCGTAGAAAGTGAGGCTCATGGCGGTGACGCTCTGCAGTTCCCAGTCGCTGGCGCCGGATTTGGCTTTCAGCGTATCGCCCATGATCTCGCCGATCATTTCCACCGGCAGGCGGAACATCATGTCGAGCTTGCCGCTCTGGAACGTGAGCAGCTCGGAGTGCCGGTCCTTGATGAACTCGACGCGCACGCCGTCGAGGTACGGAAGCTGGTTGCCGTGCTCGTCCGTATCCCAGTAATTATTGTTGCGCTCGAGGATGACGACCTCGCCTTCCTTCGCGTTCTTCAGCACGAACGGGCCGGTGCCCACGCACTGGATGCGCATGTCCTCGCCGTATTTCTCGAAAGCTTCGTGCGGATAGATAAAGCAGCCGGGCATGGACAGCACGCTGAGGAAGCCGGAGAAGGGATTCATCAGCCGGATCTCGAGGGTGGAATCGCTCAGCACTTTGATGCCGGGCACGCCGCCTTCCACCTGCTTTTTGCTGCGCGTGGATTCGTAATGCTCGTTGGCGCCGACCACGCGGTCTTTGAAGGTGAGCAGGAACTGCTGGTTGGTGCCTTTCTCGTCGTACGAGCAGAGGCGGTCGAAGCAGTACTTAACGTCGTTGATGCTGACCTCGCGGCCTTTGCCGCCGGGGAAACAATCTTTATCGTGGAACTTGACGCCTTTGCGCAGGTAGAACACGAAGCGGGTGGCGCTGTCGAGCACGTCCCAGCGGGAAGCCAGGGCGGGCACGGGGCGCAGGTCTTTCTGGTTGAGCTTCACCAGGCCTTCGTAGATCTGGCAGGTAATGTGATGCGAGGTTTGGTCGATCACGTTGAGCGGGTACAGGCTGCGAAAATCCTCTACCTCGTTCATTTTGAATACGCCGCCGTACTTCACAGGTCCTTTGGCAACGCGATCTGATCCTTCGGGGTTATTACCGCCGCCGCATCCTTTGCAACCGGCCAGCAGGCCGCTCAGCGCTGCCGCCAGTAGAAAAGGCGTAAGCAATTGTTTCATAAATAGCGTTTTATTTTTTGGTCGGTCCAATGGGCTAAAATACAAAAATATGTATACACAAGAGGGGACGCGCCCTGCGGGAGAACCCAGCTGAGAAGAAAGCGGGTGAGCATGCGGGTGGTTATATGCCCTTGTACGTTCACGTCGGAACGGTACGCTTCGCGGATCAGAAATCGATTTCCACGAGGATCGGGCAGTGATCGGAGTGTTTCGCTTCGGGCAGGATGGCGGCGCGTTTCAGGCGATTCTCCAGCGGGCGCGAGACCATGTGGTAGTCGATGCGCCAGCCCAGGTTGCGTGCGCGGGCGCCGGCGCGCTGGCTCCACCAGGTGTAGTTGTGCGGCTCGGGATTGAAATGGCGGAAGGAATCGATGAAGCCGTCGTTGATGAACTTATCGAGCCAGTCGCGCTCCGGCGGCAGGAAGCCCGAGGTGCGGGCATTGCTCACGGGATTGTGAATGTCGATCGGGCGGTGGCAGATGTTCCAGTCGCCGCTGAGCACCAGGTTCGGCCGCTCCTGCCGCAGCTGATCGATGTAACGCTGGAAATCGTCCATGAACTTATACTTGAATCCCTGCCGCAGCTCCCCCGTGGTGCCGGAAGGAACGTACAGGCTCATAATGGAAACGTCGCCGAAATCCGCCCGCAAAATCCGCCCCTCGCAATCGTACTGGCTCATGCCCGAGCCCACTTCCACCTTGTCGGGCTGCCGCTTGCAGAGCAGCGCAACGCCGCTGTAGCCTTTCTTCTGCGCCGAATGAAAATACAAATGGTTGAAGCCCGCGTTCTTAAAAACGGAAAGATCGAGCTGGCCTTCCTCGGCCTTGATCTCCTGCAGGCAAACGACGTCCGGGTCCACGGCCTTCACCCAGTCGGCCCAGCCTTTATTGATCGCCGATCGGATGCCGTTCACGTTGTAAGAGATAATTTTAGCCATGATTGCGCGTTTAGAAGGCGGAATTCCCTGTAAAATTAGGGTTTTCGTAACTTTATGAAGCCGTTCCCGAAAGCGATCCTGCTCTGAAAAAAAGATACTACTCTTCGTTTATACGTTTGGCCGTTTTCACGTTTGCTGTTCCTGCGTACCCGCGCTTCGAAGTCTGAACGAATAAAACGCTAAAAACGGCCAAACGCGATAACGCATAAACGACTTTCCGAAAAACTGAATTTTGACCCGGTATCTTTTTTTGATCCTGCTCTTCACGCTCCCGCGCTTCGCCGCGGCGCAGGATACCGGTTTGCCCCGCGAAAAAACGATTCTTCCCGGCCGCGACACGCTCACGCTCGACACGCTTAGCCTGGTGCCCGGTTCGCTGCAGATCACGCGCGGCGGGAAAACGCTCGATACTTCCGCTTACCGCGTCGACTGGGCGGCGGCGCAGGTCATTTTGCCCGACTCGCTGCAGGGCGATTCGCTGCGGATCAGGTACCGCACGTACCCGTTATTGTTCACTGCCAAACGGCAGCACAAGGAGATCGACCGCCTGCGCGCCGACCCGGAAGGCATCCGCAACCCGTTTTTGTACGATCCGAATAAAAAACCGGGCAACGAATTTTTCCAGTTCGAAGGGCTGAACAAAAGCGGGAGCATCTCGCGGGGCATTTCTTTCGGCAACAACCAGGATCTTGTCGTGAACTCGAACCTGAATCTGCAGCTCTCGGGAAAGCTCACCGACAACATCGAGCTGCTGATGGCGGCCACCGACGACAACATTCCCATCCAGCCCGAAGGCAATACGCAGCAGCTGCAGGATTTCGATAAAGTCTTCATCCAGCTTTCGGATAAAAGCACGAAGCTGATCGCCGGCGATTTCCAGATTTTTCGCCCGAACAGCCACTTCATGAACTTCAACAAGCGCGCGCAGGGTTTGCACGTGGAGCACCTGCGCCCGCTCGGATCGAACGCGGTCTTCGACCGCAAGCTGAAGGTGGAAGCGAGCGCGGCGGTGTCGCGGGGAAAATTTTCGCGCAACATCATCCAGGGCGTGGAAGGCAACCAGGGCCCGTATCGTTTGCGCGGCGCGGAGAATGAATTGTTCATCGTCGTGCTCGGCGGAACGGAGAAAGTGTTCATCGACGGCGTGCTGCTCAAGCGCGGGCAGGAATACGATTACGTGATCGATTACAATACGGCCGAGCTGATCTTCACCGCGCGCCAGCTGATCACGAAGGACAAGCGCATCGTGATCGAGTTCCAGTATTCGGACCGCAACTATGCGCGCTCGCTGATGCATGCGGGCGCGGAGTTCGGCAGCACGCCGCAGCCCGCGGCGGAGAACAGGCGAAAACAATCGGCGCGCGTGCATTTTTACACCGAGCAGGACAGCCGCAACCAGCCGCTGCAGCAGCAGCTCAGCACGGAAGACAAGCTGCTGATGCGCGCCGTGGGCGATACGCTGGAAAAAGCCGTGGTGCCCGGCGCCGACAGCGTGGGCTTCAACGACGATGAAGTGCTGTACAAGAAGATCGATACGCTGGTGAACACGACATTCCACACCGGCGTCTTCGTGTATTCCACCAGCCCCGACAGCGCATTTTACCGCGTGATGTTCTCGAACGTGGGACAAGGCAACGGCAATTACATCCAGGTCACATCCGCGGCGAACGGGAAAGTATTTCGCTGGATCGCGCCGGTGAACGGCGTGCGGCAGGGGATGTACGAACCGGTAGTGCAATTGATCACGACGAAGCAGAAGCAGCTGATGACGTTCGCGTACGATCTTTCTGAATCGCACAAGCTCAAAGGCTACGAGCTGGGCGTGGAAGGCGCGTTCAGCAAAAATGACCTGAATACTTTTTCGAGCGTCGATGCGCAGGATGACGACGGCTACGGTTTGCGCCTGCGCTTCAAGCGGAACAAAAGCTGGGCGGCGGACACCTTGCCGTACAACGCGTATTTCGCTGCGGATTATGAATTGGTGAGCACGCATTTTTCGCCGATCGAGCGTTACCGCCCGGTGGAGTTCGAGCGCGACTGGAATTTGGGCTGGGGCGCGGGGGCGTTGCGGAGGCCGAGGGCGGAGCAGCATCTCATCGGCGCGGGCGTAGGCTTCGGGCGAAAAAGTTTCGGAACGGTCGGCTACAAGTTCAACACCTTTCTCGAAGGTTCCGCGTATCAAGGTTACCGGCACGGCGTGGAAGGTAATGTCGCGCGCAAAGGTTTGACGGCGGCGTTCAGCGGCAGCATGCTGGCCTCCGGCGGCGATCTCGGCAATACGGAATTCCTGCGGCACAAGGCGCGCATCTCGCAGCGTCTCGGGAAAATTACCCTTACGCTGCGCGAGGAGCGGGAGCAGAGCCGCGTGTATCGCCTCAACAGCGATTCGCTGCAGGCCGTGAGCTTCGACTGGTTCGAGTGGGGCGCGGAAGTGGGCAGCAGCGATACCGTGCGCAACCGCTTCAGCGTTTTCTACAAGCAGCGCACCGACTGGTTGCCGTATGCCACGAACCTCAGCCGCGCCGCGTTCGCCGAGAATGCGGGCGTAACGGTAGAGCTGCTGAAAAACAAAACACACCAGTTCCGCAGCACCGCCGCCGTGCGCCGCCTCGACATCAATAATCCCTTGCTCACCCCGCAGCAACCCGACCAGTCGCTGGTGGGCCGCGTGGAATACAACTTGCGCGCCTGGAAGAATGCGGTGACCTCGACGACTTTTTACGAGGCGGGCTCCGGGCTCGAGCAGAAAAAAGAATACACCTACCTCGAAGTCGCTCCCGGCACCGGCGCGTTCACCTGGACGGATTACAACGGCAACGGCGTGAAGGAGCTGAATGAATTCGAGACGGCGCAGTTCACCGACCAGGCGACGTACGTGCGCGTGTTCGTGCCGACGAACGATTACGTGAAAGTGTATTCGAATCAATTCAGCCAAAGCGTGCAGCTGCGCCCCAGCGCGGTGTGGAGCACGAAGAAAGGTTTTCGAAAAGCGGTTTCTTACCTGTCGAATCAAACCGTTTACCGCATCGACCGCAAGACCACGCGCGACCGCAACGGCTCCGCCTTGAATCCCTTCGAGCGCGAGACCAGCGACACCACGCTCGTTGCGCTGAACGCCTCGTTCCGCACCACGCTTTACGTGAACCAAATGGGCAGCAAGTTCGGCCTCGACTACAGCCGGCAGGACGTGAGCGGAAAAAGTTTGCTGACGAACGGGCTCGAATCGCGCAGCAATGTTTTTGATGAGCTGCGTTTGCGCTGGAACATCACGCGCGTGCTCAGCCTGCAGACGCTTTACCGCAAAGGAAAAAAAACGAGCTCCTCCGAATTCTTCAGCAGCCGCGATTACCGCATCGATTACTACGAGACCGAGCCGCGACTGAGCATACAGCCGGGAACGGATTTCCGCGTCAGCTTCAGCTACCGTTATTCGGAAAAGAACAACGTGCAGGAAGACGGCGGGCAATTCGCGGTGCAGAACAAAACGGGCATGGAGATCAAGTATAATATTCTCGCGAAGGCGAGCCTGCTCGCCGAAGCGAATTACATCCGCATCCGTTTCAACGCCGCGCAGAACACTTCAGCCGCTTACGAAATGCTGGAAGGATTAAAGGCCGGCGACAACGTCACCTGGAAGCTGAGCTGGCAGCGCACGCTGGCGAACAACATGCAGCTCAATATCGGTTACGAAGGGCGCAGCTCTCCGGGCGTCAAAGTGATCCATACGGGATCGGCGCAGGTGAGGGCGTATTTCTAGGCCCCTCTTCCGTCACCGAATTGTCAGGCGCTTCGTTTTTTCCGTGTGCAAAGATCGCTTCGATCCCTAAAAATCCCTTATCTAAAACGGTTTGGGACTCAACGGCTTGCAGCAGCATAACGAAAAATTAATTCCTAATTCAGATTGAAATCAGGATTGCGTTCGCTGCGTGCGGCGGGCATATTTGCCTCAAGCGCTGACATTGCCAACATCCCCCTCTGTGCAGAGCTGCAACTCAACAGATGTCGAACGCATCCAAATTCTTGGCGGAAATGGAAACGTTAGTGATCGTGGAATGGTAAACATCCATGGCGTGAAGTTTTGAAGCGCGGGGAATGAGAGAGACCTGCGGCTGCAAAACGGGAACGCAAAAAAAATCCTGCTCCACCCGGGCGGGATTTTTTATTTCATGCGCGAAAAAAATCGTGTGCCGCGTGAATTATGCAAATCACGCAAATTCAAAAAAATGAAATGAATATTACCGCGCCGGTTTTTATAATGCATCTTTTTTTTCTTGCGAAACGAGTGAAGAGATCACGAACAAATTAAACGGAGTCCAAACCAAGAAATTTGAAAAAACGGACTCCGAATTAACAAACCGGATCGCTGGAACCTGCGTATATCAAGGCGTTCAGCGATTTTTATTTTTCTGTGCGCGCATGCGCAAAATGTTTTTTTCAAGAATTATAAGAATGGCGTGAGCATGGTTGAAAAACAAATACCTTTACCTCGTAACCTTCACCTTGAAACCCATGGAACCTTCACTGTTCGACCCCCGCGAGCAGCAGGTCAATATGGATGCGCGTATTGTTTACGCGCTCGAGCGTGTGTCTGAAGCGTTCCGGGTTCTGTTGTGGCGCGAAACGCGCAGCTCGGGACTCAGCCCGATCCAGGCGCAGCTGCTCATCTTCCTGCTTTATCATTCCGACGACAAGAACCGCGTAAGCTACCTCGCTCATGAATTCAACATGACGAAAGCGACGATCAGCGAAGTGGTGAAAACGCTGGTGACGAAAAAGCTCGCCGTCAAGCAGTCCGATCCGAAAGATTCTCGCAGCTCGATGATCCGGCTCACGCCGAAGGGCGAGGAGATCGCCCGCCGCGCCGCGCTCTTCGCCGCGCAGCTCCGCGGCCCGCTGACAGGCATGAGCGAAGAGCAGAAAGAAAATTTTTTCACTTCCGTGATGGACTTCCTGCACGGCCTGCAGAAATCGGGCGTGCTCGGCATGCAGCGCATGTGCCACAGCTGCAACCATTTTGAGCGGCGCGACAGCAGCGATCATTTCTGCCGCGTATACCAGGTCGACATGCCCGGCCGCAACCTGCGCATCGACTGCTCCGATCATTCTCCCTCGCGCGCGTGATCAGCGCGGCATTTACCTCTTAGAACTTAGCGCTCAGTAAAAAAGTTTAGCCCTTAGCATTGCAACTGCTAAGGGCTAAATTCTAAGCGCTAAGCGCTGAAAAACAGATCCCGTTTTTTTATTCGAGCACTAAGGTCGTGGAGCCGATCGTGGCTTTGTCGGCGGTGATCTCGATGATGTATTTGCCGGGGACGAACTCGTCGTCTTCCTTCGCTTTGGACGCGTACACGAGCACGGTCATGGGCTGGTTGCTGTAGTCGATCGTTTTCTTCGCGGCGTAAAATCCTTTGTTGCCGTCGAACTCGAACATGTGATCGTTGTCGGCGGATTTCGTGAGCTCTTTCCCGTCGGGCGTCATGATGCGCACATAGACATCCTTCATGCCGGCTTTGGTCAGCTTGTTCTCGGCCACGTCGAAGGTGACGCGGATCTTTTCCACGCGCTTGGCCTTGTTGGTGATGTCCTCTTTTTTCCCGCCGCGCGAAAAGCGCACGCCCACGGCTTTCACGTTGAGCGTGGTCAGCAGCGAAGCGCGGTCGATGCGGCCCTGCAGGCCTTCTTTTTCCTGCTGCAGCACTTTGCCTTTGTCTTTTTCGACGGAGAGCTGGCCTTCCACTTCTTTCTTCTCCGCGCGCAGCGTGTTGTTGACCTGGTTCAGCGAATCGATCTGCACGATGTAGCCTTTCATGATCTTGCGCAGCGTTTCGGTTTCCTTGCGCAGGCGGGCGATGATGCCGGCGTCGTTCTTGTGCTTCTCGGCTTCCTCGAGCAGCTGCGCGATCAGCGCGCGTTTCTCGTCGAGCTCTTTCGCCAGGGCCGCGTCGCTGGTCTGCAATTGCGCGTACTGTTCCTGCAGGTCGAGCAGCTGTGCCTGCACGTTGTCCTTCTCGACAACGACCTGGTTGATCTGCACCACCGTTTGCTCGGTGCGTTTCTTCTGCTCCCAGTATTGCCAGGCGAGCACGCCGCAGAGGCAGGTGAGCAGGAAAATAATGGTCAGGTACAAAATATGGCTGCGGTTCCTCTTCTTATCACCGGCGGCCTGGGACGGATTATCCATATGGTTTTACCCTTTTTTTAATTTAACTGCGGGGTCAAAAATCATTCCTAATCATTCTGCAAAATTACGAAACCCTGCGAAAGCCGTTCGCCGGGCGGTTTCAACTATAAACAGCAAGCGGTTCATAACCAAGATCATTCGTTCTTCGTAGCTTCGCAATCCTGTTTCGTAGACGCATGTTCACAAAACCCGCACTGCAACTGAAGAATTTGGCCGGGGATTTTCTCTCCCTGGTCTACCCCCAGCTCTGCCTGGCCTGCGAAGGCCCGCTTTACCGGCACGAGCGCAGCCTCTGCACGCGCTGCGCCTACGCGCTGCCGCGCACGGGCTTTCACCTGGAAGCCGACAACCCGGTGGCGCGCATTTTCTACGGCCGCGTCCGCCTGCACGCCGCCTCCGCGTTCCTGCGCTTCCAGAAAGACGGCAGCGTGCAGCGGCTCGTGCACCAGCTCAAGTACAAAGGCCGGAAAGAAGCGGGCGAGGATGCGGGGCGTCTTTACGGCGCCGAATTGAAAAGCGCGCCCCTGTTCAGCGACGTGGCCGCGGTGATCCCCGTTCCGCTCCACCCGACCAAGCTGCGCAAGCGCGGCTACAACCAGGCGGAATGTTTCGCGCGCGGATTGTCCGAAGCGATGAGCGTGAAGCTCGATACGGAAACGCTGCACCGGAAAACCGCCACCTCCACGCAGACGCGCAAGAACCGTTTTCAACGCTGGAGGAACGTGGAAGAAGTATTCGCTTTGCGCGCGAGCGCGCACCTGGAAGGAAAGCACCTGCTGCTCGTAGATGATGTAGTAACAACGGGCGCAACGCTGGAATCGTGCGCGGCCCTGCTGTTAAAAATTCCAAACGCGCGCGTAAGCATTGCAGCGCTGGCCACCGCGCAGCTTTAGTATTTAGCGCTAAGCGCTAAAAAACCAGCAGCCAAAAATAATAAGCGGCGATGATCGCGCCTGAAACCGCGAAGCAGCCGGTAGCGAGCAACCCGCTGAATTTCCTGCGCCGGAACTGCAGGTCGCGGATGCAGAAAATGGTCAGCAGCACCGGGCCGAGCAGCTCGAGGTAGAAGAAGAGCATGTTGGTCCCGCGCGCCAGCTCCAGCCAGAAAGCCAGGAACAGCAGCAATTGCGCAAGCAGGGTCAGCAGGTATTTCGTCCACATCGCTTTCCCAATTTACGAAAGCTGGAGAAAAAGCTGGCCGGTTTTTTGCGGAACAGGCATCCCTTTCCTTTTCGCATCTTTGCAGTGAAATTTCTATGGCCGAATCACTCGCAGTTACCGGTTCCACAAAAGCAGAGCGCTACGCTTCGCTGCTGCCGCAAATCCATGCGCTGACGGAAGGCGAGCCGGACTTCATCGCCAACCTGTCGAACATCATGAGCGCGCTGCGCTACGGGATGGATTTTTTCTGGGTGGGCGCGTACCTGGTGAAGAACGGCGAGCTCGTGCTCGGTCCTTTTCAAGGACCGCCGGCCTGCACGCGCATCCGCAAAGGGAAAGGCGTGTGCGGAACCTGCTGGGAACAGGAAAAAACGATCATCGTGCCCGACGTGGACGCGTTCCCGGGACACATCGCCTGCAGCAGCGCTTCACGTTCGGAGATCGTTGTGCCGGGTTTTTCGCAAGACGGCGAAGTGTTCATCGTGCTCGACGTGGACAGCGACCGGCTGAACGATTTTGACGAGACGGATCGCGTCCATCTCGAGCAGCTGATGCGGCGCATCGAGCACTTGCAAAACGGCGCGCCGGCATGAGGAAGGCCGGGTTATATCTTTTTTTCCTGCTCCTGCTGTGCGCGGGCTGCGCGGTGATCCAGGCGCCGGGCGGTGGCGACCCGGACAGGAAACCTCCTTACGCGAAAAAATATGTGCCCGACAGCGCCGCGCTGAACTTCTCCGCGAAAAAAATCACCATCACCTTCAGCGAATACATCACGGTCACCGACCTGCGCAACCAGCTTATCGTTTCCCCGCCGATGGACCAGGCCCCCGAGATCCAGGCGCGCGGGAAAGATTTAATCATCAAGCTCGACGATACGCTGCGGCCGAACACCACCTACACGATCAATTTCGGCAACGCGATCCGCGACATCACCGAAGGCAACGCGGCGGATAATTTCCGCTACGTTTTTTCCACCGGCCCGGTGATCGATTCGCTGCACGCTTCGGGGAAAGTGGTGAACGCGTTCAGCAACACGGGCGAGAAGAACGTGATGGTGATGCTGTACGACGTGGCCGAAGATTCCGCGCCGTTCAAGCGGCGTCCCGTTTATTTTACGAAAACGAAGGACGACGGCAGCTTCCGCCTGGGCAATCTTCACGAAGGCCGCTACAAAGTGTTCGCGCTGACGGATGCGGACAACGATTACCTCTACGACGGCGGCGAGGAGCGCATCGCGTTCATGGACTCGCTGCTTGTGCTGAACGGGAACGTGGATTCGCTCAAGTTGCGCCTGTTCCGCGAAGACAAAGGAAAACCCGGCCTGAAAAAAACGAGCTATCAGCTTCCCGGGAAAATTTTGCTGGAATTCGGGCAGCCGCTGAAAGAGCCGGCCGTGGACGCGCTGCGCCCGCTGCCCGACTCGACCAGCGCGCGCCTGGAAGTGGGCGTGAAAAAAGACACGCTTATTTACTGGCTGCACCGTTACGCCGGCGATTCGCTCTACCTGCGCATCTCCGACGGGGGCAAAGCGATCGACACGGCAGGCATCCGCATCGTGAAGCCGGAGAAACGAAAAGGGAAAGGCAGCGAGGACACGCGCAAGCTCAGCCTCTCGGCCAACGTGGTGCGCGACGGCAAGCTGAACCTGCGCCAGCCGCTCGTGCTGAAAACCAATACGCCGCTCGCCAGCTGGAGATTCGAGAAGATCGAGCTGCGGAAAGGAAAAGATAAAGTGGCCGCGAAGATCGAGCTCGACAAAAGCACGAACCGCAGCTTCAGCATCGATGCGCAGCTGGAAGAGGACAGCAGCTACGCGCTGTTCATACCGCCGAACGCGCTCACGGATTTTTTCGGTCAAAAAAACGATTCGCTGCTGCTGCCTTTCAGCGTTCGCCGCTACACCGATTACGGCAGCGTGAACCTCAGCCTGAAAAAATTCCCCGAAGGGAAGCATTATATCCTGCAGCTGCTCGACGAGAAAGCAGCCGTGCTGAAAGAAAGTGCCGTCGAAAAAGAAACGAAGCTCAGCTTCGACCTGCTGCTGCCCGGCAGCTACGGGCTGCGCCTGATCGAGGATGCGAATGCGAACGGGAAATGGGATTCGGGGGATTATCTTTCGAAGCGGCAGCCGGAGAAGGTGATGTATTATTCCGGCGCGCTGAAAGTGCGGGCGGGATGGGATATGGATGTAGAATGGAATTTGAAATGATGATCGTTGTTCAGGATCGTGAAGATCATTCGCTCCGAACAGTGATCGCGGGACTGCTCCACTGTTTTTTTTCGCCGCTATGCTCCGGCTCTTATTTTGTTTTCGATCGTTGTGGTCGAATAACCTTGCACTAAGGGGATCAGCTTTACTTCGCCGCCGCGTTTGAGCACGATGTCGTGTCCGGCAATTTCTTCCACTTTATAGTCGCCGCCTTTGACGAGCACGTCGGGCTGGATGAAATCGATCAGCTCGTAAGGCGTCAGCTCGTCGAAGCCAATGACGGCGGAGACGAAACGCATCGAGGCCAAAACCGTTGCGCGGGAAATCTCATTCTGCAGCGGCCGCATCGGGCTTTTTCCCTGCAGGCGAACGGAAGCGTCCGAGTTCAGGCCCACGACCAGCACGTCGCCGCAGTCCGCCGCCAGGGCGAGCGATTCCACGTGCCCGAGGTGAACGATGTCGAAGCAGCCGTTGGTGAACGCGATCTTTTTTCCTTCGAAGCGCCAAAGCGCTAATTGCTTCGCGAGCGTTTCGCGGGTGTGGATCTTTTTCTGGACGAAGTGCAGGTGAGAGAGCATAAGTAAAGTTACGGCAAGATGTGCAGATATGCAGATTCCAGGTATGCGGACGGCGATGTGTTTGCGAATTCTCATTTGCATCTCATCACACCTGGAATCTGAAACCAGCGCGAAGATCGCCGCACGCAGAATGTCAAGCCTGCGGCTTCACCAGCCCGTATTTATTCAAGACCGGCCGCAGGAAAAACGCGATGCCTGTGAAGAAGATCACCGTCGCCACCTGCGAGCCCCAGCAGAGCCAGGCGAAGGGCGCGGCGGCGGGCTCGGAGGCGGGCACGAGGTGAATGAGCAGCTCGGTGACGATGATCTGGTACGCGCCGATGCCGCCGGGCGTGAAGGCCACGCCGAAGGTGCCGAAGAGCAGCAGCACGAGCGCCGTGTGCATGCTGAGCCCCGAGGTTTCCGGGAAACAATAGAAACAGGCGAAGAGCGAAAAAAGGTAGCCGGCCCAGATGAAGAGCGAATGAAAAACGAACCAGCCCGGCGCGGGCACTTTGCGGATGGAGAGAATGCCGTCTTTAATGCCTTTCAAAAAATTCCGCGCTTTTTCCCCGAGCAGCTTGCCGATGCGCTTGCGCAATAAATAGATCGCGGCGATGAAGAGCACGATGCCTGCGATCAGCCCGTAGAAGAGCGGCTTGTTCGCGGCGAGCCCTGCAAATTTCGCAGACGCAGGCTCCCAGATGTAATGCGACCACAAGCCTTGCAGTTCGGCGAACTGCACCAGCAGCACGAGCACGAACACGAGCGCAAGGCAAAGCATGTCGACGATGCGCTCGACGACGATGGTGCCGAAGGCTTCGCTGAAGGGGATTTCGTCGCTGGTCTTCACCACGCTGCCGCGCACCACTTCACCCAGGCGCGGGAACGCGTAGTTGGCGAGATAACCGATCATCACGGCGTAAAACCTGCTGCCGAGTCCTGCGCGGTAGCCGAGCGCGGTGAGCAGTTGCTGCCAGCGTACGGCGCGGCTGAAATGCGCGAGGGCGCCGATGATCATCGCGATCGCGAACCAGAAATAATCGGCGTTGCGCAGCCCGGCGTGAAACTGCTCGCGCTGCTGATCGGTAAAGCGGCTGTACTGCCACCACAGCAAGGCTGCGCCGAGGCCGAAGAAGACCACGAACTGGATCAGCTGCTTGAGGCGGGTTTTGGTCAAGCCTTACTTGAGTTTGTTCGTGTGCTCGTCGGGGAAGATGACCACGGGCGTGTGGCTTTTCGCTTTTTCGAAATCCATGATGCCGTAGGAAATGACGAGGACGATGTCGCCCACGGCGGCTTTTCGTGCGGCGGGGCCGTTGAGGCAGACCACGCCGGAGTTGCGGGGGCCGCGGATGACGTAGGTCTCCAGGCGCTCGCCGTTGTTGATGTTCACCACCTGCACTTTTTCGTTCTCGATCAGATTCGCAGCTTCCATCAACGCTTCGTCGATGGTGATGCTCCCGATGTAGTTGAGATCCGCCTCGGTGACGCGCACCCGGTGGATCTTCGATTTCATGACCTGTATCTGCATGACGGCTGCAAAGGTACGCATCGGATTACGAATTCATACGATTTGCGAATTACGAATGCCCGCGCTTATTGCCGTACAGGCCGCAGGGAGGGTTTCACTGTCCGTAAATTCGTATGATCCTAATTCGGTGGGAATGATCTAGGCCTTCTCGCCGTCGAAGTAACCTTCCTTCAAAAATTCGCGGAAGTCGGCCAGGTTGGCCAGCACCTGCAGTTTGCGGTAGCATTCGTGGAAGGCCATGTCGTTGGGCTGCTTGTTAAGCTCCTCGAGGCGGTAATGATCGAAGTTGCGCAGGGCGGTGCGCTCGTCCGCGCTCAGCGTATCGCCGTTGAAATCCTTGTCGCGCAGATCGTTGATGCTTACCGTTCCGCCGATCCCCGCTTTTGCGAAGTACTTCTTGAGTATGTCTTCTTTTGATTGCATGAGAAATTGCTCTGCAAAAATAATGGAAAGCGGCGAACGTGAAAGCGAAATGTTCCCGCGTTATCAACATCGCTGTGTTATCAGTTGTTAAGCGGCTTTGAGACCAGCACATGCACGAGCACCGCGAGAACCGCGCCCAGCACGGGTCCTGCGAGGTACAGCCACAAATGCTCCGTGTGCTGCGAAACCAGCGCAGGCCCCAGCGAACGAGCCGGGTTCATCGACGCGCCGCAAACCGGGCCCGCGAACAAAGCCTCCAGCCCGACCACCGCGCCGATGGCCGTGCCCGCCGTGATGCCTTTTTCCTGCGCGCCGGTGGAGACGCGGAGAATGACCAGCATGAGCAGGAACGTGAGCAGGGCTTCCAGCACGAATGATTGCATGGCGCTTCCTGCCGGCAGGGTCGTTCCTAATTTTTCATGCGTGGGAAAAAGCGCCGCCAGCAGCAGGCTGCCCGCGACCCCGCCCGCCAACTGCACCGGCATGTACAGCGCCGCATCCTTCCAGGCGAAACGTTTCGCCACTGCGAAAGCCACGCTTACCGCCGGGTTGAAATGCGCGCCCGACACGTCGCCGAAAGCGTAGATCATCGCCATCACGATCAGGCCGAAGCTCGCCGCGATGCCCGCATGCGTGATCACGCCGCCGTGCAGGTCGTTGATCACGATCGCGCCGGTGCCGCAGAAGACGATGAAAAAAGTTCCAAGAAATTCGGCGAGGAGTTTTTTATACATGGTCAGTACGCTTTGCGCAGCATGTCTGCGAATACCTTCGGCAGGTCCGTTCCTTCGATCGCCCGCGCGGCTTCTTCCACGCCGTACTTCACGCGCACGAACTCGACGCGAATGCTTTCTTTTTTGCTGCGCGAAGTGTTTTCATCCGTGTGCAGCAGCACGTAGCACGCGCGGGGATCGCCGTCTTTGGGTTTGCCCACGCTGCCGGTGTTGACCGCATGGCGGAAAATTTCTCCGTCGGCGATCGCGCGGTGCCAGGGCTTGTGCGTGTGGCCGAAGGCGAGAATGTCGGCGCCGGCGTCGCGCAGGATGCGCAGCAGGCTTTTTTCGTCGCGGTCTTCGAATAAATATTCGTTGATCTTGCGCGGGCTGCCGTGCACGAGCAGGAGGCGAAGCGTTTCGCCGCCGGTTTCCAGCTCGACGGGAATGTGCGCGGGCAATTCGCGCAGGAATTTTTTGCGCGCTTCATCCACCCATTCGTTCGTGAGCGCGATGGAAATTTTCCCGGCGGCTTTTTCTTCTTCCGTTTTATAGGCGCAGCCGCAATCATCGCTGCTCATGCCCACACCTTCGTCGTAATTGCCTTTGAGCGTGGGAATGTTTCGCGCGCGGATAAGGTCGATCACTTCATTGGGCCAGGGCGCATAGCCGACGAGGTCGCCGAGACAATAAACCGCGTCGGGTTTTTTCGCGTCGATGTCGGCGAGCACGGCTTCGAGAGCGGGCAGGTTGGCGTGGATGTCGCTGAGCAGAGCTAGTTTCATTGCTAAAAAAATGTACAGTTCACGCGGCAGGCGGAAAGGCCAGGGGACAGTCGAATGTATTTAGCTCCAACCTGCCGCCTGCCCTGTTTCCTGTTACGCCGCTTTCCTGGAAAAGCTGCAAAAAAGAAAATGCTGCGTGGTATTGAAAGGCGTGCGATGATCTTCGCGGATGCATTTCAGCTTGCGGAAATCATTCGCCAGCACGTGCTCCAACGTTTCGTCCGAATAGCGCCGCACTTCCAGGCCGCTGCATTTTTCCGGGCCGTCTTCCGCAAACGTGCCGATCGTCATCCATCCGTTCGCGCGCACGTGCCCGCTTGCTGCGGAGAGATACGCCTGCAATTGCTCTTCCGAGCGCATGAAGTGGAACACCGCGCGATCGTGCCAGAGATCATAATGCCGCTGCGGCTGCCAGCTGCAGATGTCAGCGACGATCCAATGCACGCGCTTCGCATTTTCTCCCATGCGCTGCTGCGCGCGGGCGAGCGCGTGGGCGGAAATATCGACGACGGTGATGTCGGTGTAGCCTTCGGCGAGCAGGTGCTTCGCCAGCGCGCTGTCGCCGCCGCCCACGTCGATGATCGCGGCGCTCTTCGGCAGGGCGAAGCCGCGGATGAAGGCCAGGGAAGTGGCCGGTACCGGCTGGTACCAGCTCACTTCGTTCGAGGCCTTGGTGCTGTACACTTTTTCCCAGTGCTGTTTCAGATCCATGACGATGAAATTTCAGCAGCAGTTCGTTCCCGGCGCGCAGCAGGCTTCGGCGGGCTTTTCGCCGTAGACGGTGATGCTGTATATGCCGGTGCCGCTTTCGCGGAAACGTTTGATCTCTTCCGCGCTAAGATAGCTGCCGAGAATTTCATCAGGAAGAAAAACGGCGCGCATTTTTTCCACGCGCACTTTTTTGAAGCCGGCCGCATGGATGATGTCGAGGTATTCGTTGCGCTGCAGCGCGCCGGCCACGCAGCCTGCATACATTTCGGCGGCTTTGGAAATGTGCCCCGGCAATTCACCTTCCAGCACCACGTCGCTGATGCTGAAGTGGCCGCCTTTGCGCAGCACGCGGAAGATTTCCGAGAAGGCTTTCCGCTTGTCGGGCACGAGGTTGAGCACACAGTTGCTGAGCACCACGTCCACGCGCTCGCCGTCGACGGGCAGATTTTCGATATCGCCGAGGCGGAATTCCACGTTGCTGAAGCCGAGCTTTTCCGCATTCGCGCGCGCTTTCCCGATCATCGCTTCGGTCATGTCCACGCCCAGCACTTTCCCTTTTTCTCCGGTGAGCGTTCGCGCGACGAAACAGTCGTTGCCGGCGCCCGAGCCCAGGTCGAGCACGGTGTCGCCTTCCTTGATGTGCGCGTATTGCGTGGGCAGGCCGCAGCCCAGGCCGAGGTCGGCTTCGCTGACGTAGCCGTTCAGCTGCTCGTAATTTTCGGTGAACACGGCGTAATCAACCGTGTCGCAGCAGCCGCTTCCGGCGCCGCAGCAGGAAGCGGCATTCTGCTCTTTGCTTTGCAGGGCGATCGCGCTGTATTTCTCGCGCACCATCGCTTTGATGCTTTCGTTGTTTTCCATGTTGTTCTGTTTTTTTAAATCATTAGCAGCCGCAGTTGCAGGATGCGTTATCCCCGTTGCAGCAATTTTCCCCGCAGCTGCAGGTGCAGTTCGCGCAGCAGGAAGCATTTTCATTTTTCGGTTCGCAGCTGCAGTTCTCGCAGCACTTCGGATTCTCTTTGGTGGCAGTCATGTTTGTTTTGTTTTTGGTTATCGTAATATTGCGATGAATTCAGGCAAAAAAATATCAGCAGCTGCAGCCGCCTTTGTACGACTGGAACAATAGACCCAGCGCCGTTTTCGCTTTTTCCCATTCTTCCGCGTCGATGCAGTAGCAGATGCGCGGGCCGTCGATGTCGCCTTTGATGAGGCCGGCGTTCTTCAACTCTTTCAGATGTTGCGAGACGGTTGATTGGGAAAGCGGCAATTCGTCCACGATGTCGCTGCAAATGCAGCTTTGCTTTTTGAGCAGGACCTGCAGGATGGCGATGCGCGCGGGATGCGCCAGGGCTTTCGCGTAAGCGGCCAGCCTGACGTCCTTCACGGTGAATTCTTCTGTTTTGGAAAGTCCCATGTCGTTTCTAATTCATCGCAATATTACGATGAGTAGCTTGAATTTCCAAATTTTGCCTTGGATTTTTTTGGAACGTGTTCAGGATGAGAAATAAAAGATCGCCAGGAACTCCAGCGCGAAGCCCAGCAGGAAGCCGGTGTAGATCTCCGCGGGACGGTGCGCGTTCAGCAGCAGGCGTGCGGTGCCGATCATTCCCGCGACGAGAAAAATAATGGCGAGTCCCCAGGCGTAGCCGCGCAGGTGCCCCGCCCACAGGCCGAGCACCGCCCCCGCCAGCCCGCCCACGCCGATCATGTGCAGGCTGATCTTCCAGCGCAGGCTGATCGCGGCGGCAAACAGCAGGCAAAAAACAGAGCCGAGCTGGAACACTTTTATAAAGTCGGGAGCATCGCTGCTGCGCAGCATGAAGAAAATGACCAGGTACATCATCGCCGTGTACAGGATAGGAAGCAAACGCTGGCCGCGCGCTTCGAGCTGCATGTCGCGCCATTTTTGAAACCGCATCAGCAGGAAAACGGAGAGCGCGGGAATGATGAAGGTCAGCACGAAGAACATCGCCACGAAAAGCAGCACGCGCGGGTGGAAAAAATAGTTGTTGGTGGGAAAGGCGGTGTAATAAAGGAGCAGCGCGTACGTGACCATCATCAGGGGATGAAAGACGTAAGAGATGATGGCGGCGAGGCGGGTCATGAAATGAGAGGGTAAAAGGCAAACGGCAAAAGACAACCTGCGTCTGCTGAAATGATGATCCTGCGAAAAAAAATCACGGCGAAATGATTTGTTCCTCCGTGGTGAAGATGTACAACCTCGCCGGAGGCTGTCTCGTTTTTGCCTTTTGCTGTTTGCGTTTTGCCTTTTTGACGACGGATCATTCCTACAACTGCTTCCGCATGCGCGCGACGGGAATATCCAGCTGCTCGCGGTATTTCGCTACGGTGCGGCGGGCGATGTTGTAGCCTTTGTCTTTCAGAATTTTCGCCAGCGCGTCGTCGGTCAGCGGGTTGTGCTTGTCCTCGGCCTCGATGCAGTCGCTGAGGATCTTTTTCACCTCGCGCGTCGACACTTCTTCGCCGCTGTCGGTGGAAAGCGATTCGGAGAAGAAGAATTTCAGCAGGAAAGTGCCGTAGGGCGTCTGCACGTATTTGCTGTTGGCCACGCGCGACACGGTGGAGATGTCGAGGCTCACGCGGTCGGCGATGTCTTTCAGGATCATCGGCCTCAGCTTCGTCTCGTCGCCCTGCATGAAAAATTCGCGCTGGAAATCCATGATGGCCTGCATGGTCAGCAGCAGCGTATTCTGTCGTTGCTTCAGCGCGTCGATGAACCATTTCGCCGAATCGATCTTCTGCTTCACGAAGCCCAGCGCTTCCTTGCCGGAGCGGTCTTTGCTCTTGGCGTATTCCTGCAGCATCGACTGGTACATGTTGCTCACGCGCAGCTCGGGCACGTTGCGGCCGTTGACCTGCAGCTCGAGCTTGCCGTCGTTGTTGTAGATGAAAAAGTCGGGCACGATGTCCTGCACGAAGCGCTGCGAATCCGCCGCCGAGCCTCCCGGCCGCGGGTTGAGCTTGATGATCTCCTGGATCACCATCTTGAGCGAATCGTCGGTGATGCCCATGCGCCGCGCGATCTTCTCGTAGTGCTTCTTGGAGAATTCCTCCATGTGCTCCTTGATCACGCGGATGGCGAGAATGGTGAACTCGGTGCGCGGGCGTTTGCGCTCGAGCTGCAGCAGCAGGCATTCCTGCAGGCTGCGCGCGCCCACGCCGGGCGGGTCGAGCTGCTGGATAACCTTCAATACGGTCTCCAGCTCTTCTAAGGAAGTACTCAGGTTTTGCGTGAAGGCGATATCGTCCACGATCGCTTCCAGCTCGCGGCGCAGGTAACCGTCCTCGTCGAGATTACCGATGAGGTAAGTGGCGATCTGGTACTGGTGCTCGCTCAGGTTGTGCAGGGTGAGCTGGTTGAGCAGGATCTCCTGGAAGCCGGGCCCTTGCGAAAGCGGCGTCTCGCGGCGCTCTTCGTCGGGACTGCTGTTGTTGACATGCTCGCGGTAGGAATAGCCTTCATCCTCGTCCATGTAATCGTCGAGGCTGAAATCTTCCTTCTCCTTCGGCGCTTCCTCGGGCTTTTCTTCCTCACCTCCGCTTTCCTCTTCCCCAAAAAGACCTTCATCGTCTTCGGAAAGGTCGTCGGTCTTTTCTTCCTCGTTCTCCTCCGTACCTTCTTCCAGCGCGGGATTCGTTTCAATCTCCTCTTTAATGCGCTGCTCGAGCGCCACGGTGGGCAATTGCAGCAGCTTCATCAGCTGGATCTGCTGCGGCGACAGCTTCTGGAGCTGCTTCTGATATAGTCCTTGTTTTAACATAAATACAATACATCCCGCCCAATGTCCCGCCAAATTACAGCGAAAAAATTAAAATTGGAACGATTTTTGCATAAACATTTTTCAAGATCGGCTGTTTTTCATTCCTCCTGTTCTTCGGGAGTACCTAAACGGAATGAAAAGCGGCCGATCTGCTTTTTATAAAAGCGCTGAGCCGGCGATACTTAAATTAATATCGAACACCGAACACGGAATATCGAACGTCGAAGTGTGCACCGGGAAAAATTTGACTTCGATATTCCGTGTTCGGTGTTCATTATTCCAGTTGAGATCAACTGTCCCGGAGAGATAAGACCTTTCTTTTTTCCAAAGCCTGTTGATAAAAGCCCGTCTCTTTCCCGAGCGGAATCGCGGATTTAGTTTTTATTTGATCGCCCGCGATCGCTTTTATGCCCGACCGATTTTTTTCTCCCGCAAATCCGCATCCTGGAACCGGCATCCTCAACCTGGGCCGCGGCGACGGGCTGTCCACGCAGAGCTTCCCTTTTTTCGAAGGCACCATCGGCTGCGCGCTGCAAGGCGACGGCCGATTGTATTTGCTGACGTGCAGCCACGTGGCCGCGCAGGGCAGCGCGATCAACTACGGCGGCGATCTGCTGCCGGGCACACTGCCGCCGGTGATCCTGCAGCCCGCGCCCCTGCCGCTCGGCACCTGGAGCTTCGCGCTGCTCGACGATCAGTTCGATCTCGCGCTGGTGAGCCCTTCCGCGGAGCAGGCCGCCGCCATTCAGCCTGCCGGGGCGTTCAGCATGGCGCGCAGCGTGACGAAAGACGATGCCGCGCAGCGCACGCCGCTCAGCTTGCTCGGCTACAAGTCGGGATTGCGCAGCGGGGAAGTGGTGCAGGTGGGCGTGTCGGCGAACTTCGATTATGCGGGGCAGCCGGTGCAGCTTGCCAATCTGGTTGCCGTCGGCGCGCCGTCGGGCGCTGGCATTTATCTGCCCATCAGCCAGCCGGGCGATTCCGGCGCGATCGCATATGACAACAGCGGTTTTGCGCTGGGCATGGTGATGGGCTGCACGACGCAATTCACGTACCTCATTCCCATGGATGCGATCCTGGGCCGCCTGGGCATGACGATCTATTGAAACCAACCTCGCACGATGAAAAAAATAATTCTCTCCGCAATTTCCTGCACGATCATCTCGGCGCAGCTCTGGGCGCAAACGCTGACGCAGGCCGTGCCCACCGGCGTTCCGCTGCAAGACGCATTGGTGATCGACGCGCTGATCATGAAAGCGCCGAACGAAGTCGCGGACAAAGAGGCCGTGCTCCGCATCATGCGCAGCTACACGACAAAAGAGATCAGCTCGGTGGAGGATCTCGGCAAGGTGTTCGGGAATGACAATCCGTACCTCGACGAAGCCTTCAGCGATTCCGTCATCAGCGAGCTGAACAATAAATCGCTCAGGGAGTCGCCCGTCCAGCCGATCGGCATGCCCAACGCGGGCACCAGCGGCGTAAGCGGGTTGCCTTCGCCCACGATGGCCATCGACGCGCTGGGCAGCTTTATCGCCGAGCGTTTCAAAGACGAGCTCAACGTCGCGTTCCTCGACAAGTTCCGCGATTCGCTGCGCGCCGACTCCGCGCTGCGGGCGGTCTTCCCGAAGACGAGCACGCTGCTGCTGACGGTCGATCCGTACAGCTATACGACTTTCCTGAAAAGCCTCGCGGAAGATTTCGACGCCGACCTGCAGGCCTTGCCCGGAAATTTGCCGCAGCTGCTATCGATGAAAGTGCCCGCCGCCAAGCGCACGGACGCGTTCTACATGCTGCTCATTTATCTTGAAGCGATCGCTTCGCTGCAGAACGGCGCCACGCCGCCGCAGGTGATCGACGGGCTGAGCACGAACGCGTATCTCGACAACATGGGCAATAAGGATCTTGCTTCGGCCCTGCGCTTGTCGGGCCTGCTGTCGCGCAGCCTGGGCTCGGGGAGCACGACGCGTTTCTGGGCGCCGGTGTCGCAGGTGCAATTGCTCACGCTGCGCGGCAACAAGCGCCTTCGTTTACTGTTCCTCGGCCTGGTGATGGAAAAAGAGCGATCGCTGTTCACGGAAAAGATCAGCTTCGGCGGCCGCACGCTGCACACGATCGTTTCTTCCGGCTCGAACGCCGGCGAAACGTTCAGCGCCTACGTGCACGCCGCCGCGCAGGAGCTCGACCAGATGCAGCAGCTGCTGAACAGCGCGAAAAGCAAACTGGACAAGGCCACGATCGATGATTTCGTCGCGTACGCTTCTTCGCTGTTCCGCTTCACGGGAACGATCAGCGCCGTGAAAGGCTGGACGGGAAGCGAGCTGAAAGAGATCGATGCGGTGAGGAAAATCTATCTCCCGGCAGCCGAAGACGCGCTCGAGCTGGTGGGCGCCGTGGAAGAAAAGCAATACGGCGAAGCTTTGACCATCGCGCTCGACCTGGTCAAGCCGTTCACGGATTCCGCCTGGCGCGAGAAGCTCACGAAATACGGCACCTTCATGGTCAGCATGGTGAGCGCGCGGAGCTCCGAAGAAATGGTGGACGCGCTGGAATCCGCCGCGCTTCCCGTGGGCAGCTACCGCATCAAGCGCAACAGCGCGTTCAACGTTTCGCTGAACAGCTACGCCGGTTTGGCGATCGGCATGGAGCGGTTGCTCGATCAAGATTCGATCACGCGGGCCAACCGCGACGCGATGCATTTCGGCTTCACCGCTCCCGTAGGATTGGCTTTCAGCTGGGGCTGCCCGCCCGCGGAGCGCAAGAAGAAAGGCAAGGAAGGCATGTCCTTCACCCTGTTCTTCCCGCTCATCGACGTAGGCGCGGTGACTTCCTTCCGCATGCAGGACAGCACCGCGCAGCTGCCCACGCTGGCCTGGGAAAACGTGTGGGCGCCGGGCGTGTACGCGGTCGTGGGCTTGCGCAGCTGCCTCTCGCTCTACGCCGGCACGCAATACGGCCCCAACCTGCGCAAGATCGAAGCCGACGGCACGCCGATCATTTCTCCCGCCTGGAAGATGCTCAACGCGGGCGTGACGGTGGACATCCCGATCTTCAATTTTTATACGCGCGTGGAGAAGAAGAAAAAGTAAGCGATCGAAAAAAAACAGAACGCCGAAGAACATGCGTTCTTCGGCGTTCCTGTTTTCTGAAAATAGTTTCGCTTATCCCGCTCCGCCCGCGCTGCCGAATCCCGGCTGCTTGGTGGCGCTGGCGATGAGGTACTCGCGGTTCATGCGGGCGATGTTCTCCAGCGAAATTTCTTTCGGGCAATCGGCTTCGCAGGAACCCGTGTTCGTGCAGTTGCCGAAACCTTCGGCGTCCATCTGCTTCACCATGTTGAGCACGCGGTCGGTGCGTTCGGCCTCGCCCTGTGGGAGCAATGCGAGCTGGGAAATTTTCGCCGAGACGAAGAGCATGGCCGAAGCGTTCTTGCACGCGGCGACGCAGGCGCCGCAGCCGATGCAGGCGGCGGCGGCGAAAGCGGCATCGGCGTTTTGTTTCGGAACGGGAATGCTGTTCGCGTCCTGCGGACTGCCCGTGTTCACCGACACGTAGCCGCCCGCGGCGATGATGCGATCGAACGCGGAACGATCCACCACGAGGTCCTTGATCACCGGGAACGCGCCTGCTCGCCAGGGTTCCACCACGATGGTGTCGCCGTCTTTGAACTTGCGCATGTGCAGCTGGCAGGTGGTCGTGGCCTGCATCGGGCCGTGCGCGCGGCCGTTGATGTACATGCTGCACGCCCCGCAAATGCCCTCGCGGCAATCGTGATCGAACGCGATCGGGTCCTCGCCTTTGCCGACGAGCTCTTCGTTCAGCACGTCGAACATTTCGAGGAAGGACATGTCGGGCGAAACGTGGTCGAGCTTGTACGTCTCGAACTTGCCGTTCGTCTTCGTATTTTTTTGTCTCCAGACTTTCAGTGTAAGCTTCATAGCTTCTCTGTTTTTCTTCGCGATCGACGCGAGATCAATTCTTATTTGTAGCTGCGCTGCGAGGGCTTAACCTTTTCGTAGATCAGCGGCTCTTTGTGCAGTTCGTACGTGTGATTGCCCTTGTATTCCCAGGCAGAGACGTACATGTAATTCTCATCATCGCGCTTGGCTTCGCCTTCTTCCGTTTGTGATTCCTCGCGGAAATGTCCGCCGCAGGATTCGCCGCGGTTGAGCGCGTCCATGCACATCAGTTCGCCCAGCTCGAGGAAATCGGCGACGCGGCCGGCTTTTTCCAATTCGGGATTCAATTCATTTTTATCGCCGGGGATGCGCACGTCTTTCCAGAATTCTTCGCGCAGCGCGCGGATCTCCTGGATGGCTTCCTGCAGGCCTTTGGCGTTGCGCGCCATGCCGCATTTGTCCCACATGATTTTCCCGAGGCGCTTGTGAAAATAGTCCACCGTCTTGCTGCCTTTGATGCTCATCAGGCGGTCGATGTTCTCGCGCACTTTATTTTCCGCCGCGACGAACGCTTCGTGGTCGAGGTCGATCGCTTTCGTGCGGATCTCATTGCTGAGGTAGGAACCGATCGTGTACGGGATCACGAAGTAGCCGTCGGCGAGTCCCTGCATGAGCGCGGAGGCGCCGAGGCGGTTCGCGCCGTGATCGCTGAAGTTGGCTTCGCCCAGCGCGTAGAGACCGGGCACGGTGGTCATCAATTCGTAATCCACCCACAGTCCGCCCATCGTGTAGTGCACGGCGGGATAGATGCGCATCGGCAGTTCGTAGGGATTTTCGCCGGTGATCTTTTCGTACATCTCGAAGAGGTTGCCGTATTTCTCGGCGACGACTTGTTTTCCCAGTGTGCGGATCCGCTCGGGGGAAGGATTCGCTTCGTTGAGCTGCGTGGCTTTCGTTTTTCCGTAGCGGTTGATCGCGTCGGCGTAATCGAGGTACACGGCCATCTTCGAGGCGCCTACGCCGTAGCCGGCGTCGCAGCGCTCTTTGGCGGCGCGGGAGGCCACGTCGCGGGGCACGAGGTTGCCGAATGCGGGATAGCGGCGCTCGAGGTAATAGTCGCGCTCTTCCTCGGGAATGTCGGTGGGCTTGCGCGGATCATCTTTCTGTTTCGGCACCCAGATGCGCCCGTCGTTGCGCAGCGATTCGGACATGAGCGTGAGCTTGCTCTGGTGATCGCCGCTGACGGGAATGCAGGTGGGGTGGATTTGCGTGAAGCAGGGATTGCCGAAGTACGCGCCGTTCTTGTGCGCTTTCCAGGCCGCGGTCACGTTGCAGCCCATCGCGTTCGTCGAGAGGAAGAACACGTTGCCGTAGCCGCCGGTGCAGAGCAGCACCGCATGGCCGAAGTGGCGCGAGAGCTCGCCGGTGACCAGGTTGCGCGCGATGATGCCGCGGCATTTGCCTTCGATCATCACCAGCTCCAGCATCTCGTGGCGCGAATACATTTTCACCGAGCCGAGCCCGACCTGGCGCTGCAATGCGCTGTACGCGCCGAGCAGCAACTGCTGACCGGTTTGCCCCGCCGCGTAGAACGTGCGCTGCACCTGCGTTCCGCCGAAGGAGCGGTTGGCGAGCAGCCCGCCGTACTCCCGCGCGAAAGGCACGCCCTGCGCCACGCACTGGTCGATGATGTTGCGGCTCACTTCCGCCAGGCGGTGCACGTTGCCTTCGCGGGCGCGGTAGTCGCCGCCTTTGATCGTATCGTAGAAGAGGCGGTACACGCTGTCGCCGTCGTTCTGGTAATTCTTCGCGGCGTTGATGCCGCCCTGCGCGGCGATGGAGTGCGCGCGGCGCGGCGAGTCCTGGAAGCAGAAGCATTTCACCTTGTAGCCCAGCTCAGCCAGCGAAGCGGCGGCCGAGGACCCGGCCAGGCCGGAGCCGACCACGATCACTTCCAGGTTGCGTTTGTTGGCCGGGTTGACCAGGGCCGTGGTGGAGCGGTACAGCGTCCACTTCTGATCCAGGGGGCCTTCGGGAATCTTTGCGTTCAGTTTGCTGCTCATATCGCGATGCGGTGAGATCGTTTTCAAAAAAAATTATTGCGCCCAGTTCAGGAGGTCCCAGCCCATCACCTCGGAGAGGTAGAACAGGATCGGGAAAGAAGCGAAGCCAACGCCGACGATGACGAAGGCGAAGAAGCTGCCGATCGCCTTCCATACCCGCGCGTAGCGGCGGTTGTTCAGGCCCAGCGTCTGGAACGCGGATTGGAAACCATGGTTGAGGTGAATGGCCAGGAAGATCACCGAGACGAGGTACAATGCTGCGTAGATGGGATTGCCCAGGGCTTCGGCCACTTCCACCGCCAGCGTTTCCCCGCCCGTGGCCGCCGCCTCTTCGGGACCGACGACGTGGCCGGTGACGCGGTACGGGACGAAGAAGTTCCAGAGGTGAACGACGATGAAAAAGAAAATGATCGAGCCGGTGAGCAGCATGTTGCGCGAGGCCCAGCTGCTGGTGTGCTGCGTGCCTTTCACCTGGTATTTCACCGGGCGCGCCTTGCTGTTCTCGCCCGTGAGCAGCACCGCCTGCACTACGTGCACGATGATGGCGATGAACAGCACCACTTCGATGATGCGGATGATGATGCTGTGCACCATGTTGTGTGAAGCCTCGTTGAAGGCTTTGCCGCCGTCGCCGAAGAAAATGTGCACGTTCGTATACAGGTGTTCCAGCAGGAAGACGCACAGGAACAACCCCGAAGCCGACATCACCGTTTTCTTTCCGATGCTCGACTGCAGGTACTGCGTTATTTTGTTTGCCATAACCGGGTGAGACTGATGAAGGTTTCCGGGCCGTTTTCTATCCGGGAAGTGAACGTTTCGCGGGCCGGAATGTTTATAATTACGAGCGCAAATGTAACACCTGCGAGGCCTTTCACCAAAAGGAAAGCGCGTAATTTAGACTGTTTCTAAAAGCCATCGACGAACCCCGGGAAATGAACGATACGACGCAGGAAAAACGGCTGGAACGGGCGCTCGCTTTTTTGCGCTCGCTCCGCGACAAAGCGCAGCAGCTGGGAAACGCCGGGATCGAGCGGGAGCCGTACGAAAAGTTTTATCGTTCCTGGCAAGAGTGGAGATCGTTTGCCGCCCGGGTAAAAGCAGGAGATGCGAAGCTGGCCGCGCTGCTCAAAACCATTCCGGAGGTGCCTGAACCCGGTTTTTACCTGGAGAGCACGTATCCCTTATTTTTAATTTTCGAAGGCGCGGAAACGGGTGCTGTATTTTTTGGACTCGCGCTGATCCTTTCGCCGGTGCTTATCCCGTTCTGGATCTATCGCGCAGGAAAAAAGAGAAAAGTGCGAAAAGCGCTCCGGGAAGCGGGACGGCATTGCAGCGAAGCCTACGCCCTGCTTTTCCTGGAGAAACCGCGGCTGGATGTGTAGCACGTTCGCTGAAACGGCTCACGATCAAAAGCAGCGAACCCCGATCGCTAAGCCGGCGGGTTATTTCTTTCAGACGATCAGGCTTTAAGTTCCGGCGATGAAAACGCGCGGCGGTTTTTTGAACGGGCCATCCTGGGCGGCGCGCGGCCAGTTCACTGTGCGCGACGATAAAGGCGCAGCATCCGGTCTTCGGAAATGAAAACGGGTTTGTAAAGACTGTCCAGCTGCTGCAGCACATCCTGCGTGCATGAATCGTTCATCGTTTCATTCCAGCGCCAGAGGCTGACGAAATCGATCCCGCGGCCCGTGCGTTTTTCATACGCATCGATCTTCACGCAGGGCCGGCGGCTGTCGCCGTAGTCGCCGATGTTTTGATAGGGGAACATTTTCTCTTTCCAGCGCGTGAAGAAGTGCGGCGCGGCGGCTTCGTAATTATCGAGCACGATGACGGGCTTGTCGCTGCCCATGTACGTGGCGTAATTGCCGTGCTGCCAGTCGTCGGAATAGTTCAGCGGCAAAACCGTTGCGCCGTCGGGAATTTGCGCGGCGGCATCGTAGAAGTTCTCCGCTTCGCCGCTCATGCGCCGAGCCGTGTCGAAATGGTAATGCAGGTGCAGGTGATTCACGCCGAGCACCAGCACCGCGCCGATCATTGCAACCGCGCGCGGCAAAGGCTGCACGGCGATCCACAGCAGCAGCAATAAGAAAACATACAGCGTAAGGCGAATGGAAACGTAACCGCCGGAAGCCATCTGGTCGGGCAAAATAAAAAGCAGCAGCGCCGCCAGCAGCAGCGCGAGCAGCCAGCCGCCCTTCGGGGAAACAGTTTCCTTCTTGCGCAGCGCAAACACGATCGCCGCGATCAGCAGCAGCGCGATCACGGCCGCCAGCGCATAGCCCAAGGGATTTTCCGTCGGCTCGAAGCGTGTGACGATAGGGCCGATGCGCGTGAGCCAGTCGATGATCGTTTCGGCGGGGACGTGGTAGGCTTCGCGCGTTTCGCCGGAATGGCGCAGCAGGAAAGAGATCGTGAACAGCAGCGCGGGCAGGCAGGCGAGACCGAACAGCAGGCATTCGCGGATGAAATTTCTGAACGATCCCGTTTGCCGCAGCGTGTTCCGCAGCAATTCGTACGCGAGCACGGCGAACACGATCAGCAGCGCGATGAAAAAGCTGCTCGCGTGAGCGAAATACGTCAGCAGCAGCAAGGCCGCCAGCCCGAGCCCCCGCTTCAGGCCCCTGCGCTCGCGGAAGCGCAGCCATAGCGCCAGGCTGAAAAAGCACAGCGGGATGCTCAGGCAGAAATTGAAGAAGCCGATGCAGAACGGGAACGTGTAGATGAACGGGAAAATGAAATAATCCGTGAACAGCGCATCGGGCCTGATCGTGTGCACGAGCGTGCGAAAAGAAAGCGCGAGCCCTGCCGCGTAAAGCACGAGCACGAATTTTTCCGCCATCCACGCGGGAAGGAACGTATTGAGCAGCGTCATCAGGAAATGCCCGAGCAGGTTCGGCTCCGGGTACGTGCTCAGCCCGAAGAACGCCCCGAAATGCGCGTCGCCGCCGATGAGCCGGCCGATGATGTTCGCGTTGTACAGGTGCGCGGGGCCGTCGAGGGTGGGAAAGAGGCGGAAGCAGAGCAGCGGGAGCAAATAGGCGAGCAGGAGCGAAAGAAAAAGCAGCGGCTCGAATTTTTTGATGCGCGGGTCGGACAGCATGAAGGACAAAATACGTATGATTTCCTGAACCGTTCATCGCGCATCGCTTGACGCAACCGCTTATCATAAATTCATTTTCGCATCTGCACGAACTGCGCTACCTTTATCTCTGCTTAAAAAAACGACACATCGTGACCACCCGCTACGCTCCCATCGATCCGAAGCTCTTCATCGAGAACCGCAAACGTTTCACCGCGCTGATGAAGCCCAAATCGCTCGCCGTGTTCAACGCGAACGACGTGCTGCCCACGAATGCCGACGGCACGATGGCCTTCCGCCAGAACAACGACCTGTTTTACCTCTCGGGCATCGACCAGGAGGAAACCGTGCTGCTCATTTTCCCCGATGCGCCCGACGGCGCGCACAAGGAAGTGCTGTTCCTGCGCGAGACGAACGAGCACATCGCCGTGTGGGAAGGGCAGAAGCTGACGAAAGAAGAAGCGCGCAAAGTTTCCGGCATCCAGAAAGTGTACTGGACGCACGAGTTCGAGAAAGTATTCTTCTCGCTCATCGTCGAAGCGGAGAACGTGTACCTGAACACGAACGAGCACGTGCGCGCCGAAGTGCTGGTGGAAACGCGCGATGCGCGTTTCGTGGAATGGTGCCGCAAGCATTACCCGCTGCACAGCTACATCCGCAGCGCGCCCATCATGCACCAGCTGCGCGCCATCAAGAGCGACATCGAGATCCAACTGATGCGGACCGCCTGCGACCTGACGGAAAAAGGATTCCGCCGCATCCTGGGTTTCGTGAAGCCCGGCGTGTGGGAATATGAAATTGAAGCCGAGCTGGCGCACGAATTCATCCGCGCGGGCGCGGGCTTCGCAGGCTACCAGCCGATCATCGCTTCGGGCGGAAGCTCCTGCGTGCTGCACTACAACACGAATCACCAGCAGTGCAAGGACGGCGACGTGCTCCTGCTCGACTTCGCCGCCGGCTACGCGAATTATCAAAGCGACCTGACGCGCACCATCCCGGTGAACGGGCGCTTCACGACGAGACAGAAAGAAATTTACAACGCCGTGCTGCGCGTGAAGCGCTTCGCGATGAGCCGCCTAGTCGTCGGCAACAACATCACCGATTATCATAAAGAAGTCGGCAAAGCGATGGAGGAGGAGCTGCTGAAGCTCGGGCTGATCACCTCCGAAGAAGTGAAGAGCCAGAATCCCGACTGGCCGGCGTACAAGAAATTTTTCATGCACGGCACCTCGCATTTCCTGGGCCTCGACGTGCACGACGTGGGCAGCCGTTTCCGCAAGTTCGAAGCGGGCATGGTGTACACCTGCGAGCCGGGCATTTACGTGCCGGCGGAAAACATCGGCGTGCGCATCGAGAACGATATTCTCATCAGCGAAAAAGGCCCGGTCGACCTGATGGCGAGCATTCCCATCGAAGCGGAAGAGATCGAGGAGCTGATGAACAAGAATAAAGTGGCGGCCGCTGCGCGGTAGTTGCGAAGCACTTTTTGTTTGGCCGTTTTTTCGTTTAGCCGTTTAATTCGTTAACGGCCAAACGGGAAAACGGCCAAACGTTTTAATTTAGTCTTCTATGATCCGCACGCTGAAATCGAAAGGCGCGAAAATTCGCGTGAGCGATACCGGGAAAGGGCGCGCGGTGGTGCTGCTGCACGGCTTCCTGGAATCGATGGAGATCTGGGAGGATTTTGCGGCGCAGCTTTCCAAACGTTACCGCGTCATCTGCATCGATCTTCCCGGGCACGGGCGCTCGGAGTGCGTCGGTTACGTGCACCGCATGGAGCGGCTGGCGGAAGTGGTGAAGGACGTGATGGATGAATTGGGCCTGCGCCGTTACCTGCTCGTGGGCCATTCGATGGGCGGCTATGTGGCGCTCGCATTCGCCGAGCAGTACCCCGAATACCTGCGCGGACTCTGCCTTTTCCATTCCACCGCGCTGGCCGACAGCAACGAAAAAAAATTGGACCGCGAGCGCGCCATCCGCCTCGTGAAAAAAAATCCGCTGAACTACACGCGGCAGCTGATCTCGAATTTGTTCGCAGTAGCCAACGTGAAGAAATACAGGAAAGAGATCGAAGGCCTGAAAAAGATCGCGTCGCGCACCTCGAAGCAGGGCATCGTGGCGGCGCTGGAGGGCATGAAGGTGCGCAAGAACCGCGAAGCCATCCTGAAATTCGCCGATTATCCCATCCTCATTATCGCCGGCAAGCGGGACAATGTTATTCCCTGGGAAACTTTAAAAGCGCAATCCGCTCACCCGAGGCTGGGCAAGTTCAAAGCATTCGAAGGCGTGGGACATATGGGATTCATCGAGGCGCGCAATGAAACGCTGCGGCTGCTGAAAAGATTCTGCTATTCTTCTTTCAAAAGAAAAGTGAAAGAGTAGAAGCAGCTCGACGCCTCTTTCCTGTTTTTCCTTTTCCTGATGAATGAATCTTGGGATCCCGCCTCAGCGGGGAGCAGCCCTGCAAGCAAAACTACGGCAGCTTGATCCGCATCTTATGCAGCTGATCGCCGTCGATGACGCAGAGCAGGTACACGCCTGTGGATAAGCCGGCGAGCTTCACCTTGTGCGGCGAGCGCTTGCCGAGCGGGCCTGAAAGCATCTCGTTGCCTCCCAGGTCGCAGATGGAGAAAGTGGTCTTTTCCGTCATGCGCTGGTAATGCAACAGCAATTGCCCTTCTGTGTACTCTGTAGTGATCACAGTTTTCTTCTCAATTTTCGCGGGGGTCATATGTTGTATTTCTACGCAGGAAGTCCGGGCCGGGGAACAACTTTTAGATAAATGCCGGATTTCAGTAGATGAAAAAAGCCCCGTCTTACGCAGTTGAGACGGGGCTTTCGATGTAAAAAGCGTGTTTTTATCAGCGCCGGACGAACTTGCCGACGGCGACGCGGGTTTCGTCGACGATTTTTACCAGGTACACTGACGCGGGCAGGGAACTTACATCGAGCGTGGTGCGGTTGCCTTCCAATCGGCCTTTGGCCACGATGCGGCCGCTCAGGTCGCTGAGCTGGTAGCGGGCATTTTTTCCTTTCGCTTCGAAATCGATCGTCAGCTGATCGGCAACCGGGTTGGGATAAAGTCCGACCTGGACGAGCGCGGGTTCATCGATGCCGAGCGGCCAGGGCTGGCAATTGCAGGTGGCGGTGCTGTCGAAGAAAGCGCGCACCTGGTCGGCGGCGGCGCTGCGTGCGGCTTTCCATCCGTTGAAACCGCCTGTGCCGCGTGCGAACACGTAGCCGAAGTCCACGCAAATCTCTTCACCGGCCGAAAGCGTGAACGGCCCGCAGCTGCCCAGCCCGCGGCGATCGAAGGGCAGGTTGCCCGAGCCGAATTCATTCCAGGCCGCTTGGGGAACGCCGTTCGTGCCCAGCCCTAAAGGATCGCTGTCGTCAGGGAACATGAACCAGGCGGGCACGCTGCCGCCGTAACCTGTGCCGCCGTAGGTGATCGGCGAGCCGTCTTTCCAGGTGCCGCCCAGGTAGTTGTAATAATCCATGGGCGTGACGGGATTGCCGGTCACCGTGAAATCATTGTTATAATAAACGAAACGTGAAAGCGCGCAGGTCTCGCCCGTTTCATCCACCGTGCCGTCGAAGTCGTTGTCCATGCTGTCGCCCGGGTCGGCTTCGGGGCCGCGCAGCAGCATGATCGATTGCGAGGGCGGGTCGGCGCCGTACGCGCCCGGCTGGGGCTGCGAAGTTTGCCCGTCGACGGCGTCGCCGTTGTAGCCGAAGAACATGCCGCGGCTTACGTCGCAGCCGATGTAATCGTCACTGTACAGCCCGATGTCGAAATCCGCGAAGTGGCCGAGGCGCACGTCGTGGTAATTGTTCGCCGAGCGGTTGATGATCTTGTAATGGATGAAGATCGTGCTGTCGAGCACCGTGCCGGGCATTTTGAACCCGTACATCATGCCGTGGATCTCGATGCCGAGCTTTTGTCCGCCGGTCTCCGTGTGCGTATTGCGATCGTCGTTGAAAAGAAAAAATACGGCGCCGTCGCCTTTGATGCACGGATAATCGCCGTTGGAAGGCGTGTACACATTGTCGGCGTTCACGTCCACGTACGGCGCGAGCTGCGCGGCTTGTCCCTGCGAAACGTTCCCGTTGCCGGGCCAATTCTGGATCACGGCGGGAATGCTCATGCCGTACAGCCCGAGGCGGAAGCTGTCGATCATCGTTTTGCGCACGGGCCAGAGCTGCGCCCACTGCGCATCGTACGCGCTATTGTAAACGCTGGCGCTGCTCACCGGTCCTGCGAAAAAATCATTGCCGGTCTGCCGGTACGTTTGCCCGGCCATGCGGAGCTGGTTGCCCGCATCCAGCGCACCGATCCACAGCGCGCCCGCCAAAATGGTATGTCGCCCGGAATCTGCGGGCACCTCGAAGCCTGCGTTCACGTAATCCCAGAAAAGATCGCCGTTGGAGACCAGCGCGGCTTTCACTTTATTGATGTGCAGGTCGCCGAACGCATTTTGCGCGCCCGAGAGCAAAGGCATTGCCGCTGCTGCCAGGCAGAAGAGTAATCGTTTTTTCATCACGCTTGTTTTGGCGCAAGTCCCGGTCGCTGCAGCGCAGCTGGATCTTGCTGATTTCAGGAGAAACTCTCTTTACCGGACAGAAAGGGGGACGCTGTGGGTATCGGTAAATGGGGTCGGCAATTTTACGAAAAAAATTCCGGCGGGCTGCGCCGGAATTTTTGCTTGAGAGCGGAAGTGCTCCCGCCCGGTTGGTCATTACGCCCGGTGACCATATTATTTAAGAAGTAAGATCGCCCGGTAGAACAGCAGCTATGCGAGGCATGCAAGGAGGCAGAGCACGGAGGCAAAATGCTGTCTGGAAAAGTTCTGGCCGGGCGATCAGGGTTTTCTCTTTTTTGTTTTTTCGAATAAAGCCCCGCCTTGGTTTGAAGCCTCGGCGGGGCTCCCACACACACTTAGTTAAATACCAGGATGAATACGTTATAGAGGATGAAGCCGACGGATGCGACTCCGAGTATAATGCCTACGGTGTTCAGACCGTCGGAGTGGTACTGGTGACCCTTCCTCACACTTGCCTTTCTCATGATTGACACATTTTAAGAGGTTACTTTTTTATTGTTTGGCTTCCGCCTGCGGCGAATGCTCGGCTGATCATTTCGCCTCCCGGCGAACCGGGAGGCGTATTGTTTATAGAGGGTCCGCCGGGAAGGCGAATCGTATTCGCGAGCTAAAAGAGCCGGGTGAATCAGCCGGCCTTCACAACATCCCCACTGTGTCGGCCGGCCGATATCACCCAAGACCTTGCGGCCTTTTGCTCTTTTAATGTCAACAAGTCACAGAGCGAATTATTTAGTCCAAACACCTTTTACACACCAATTCCGAAACCAACGCTCAACTTTTCTCTCTCTTCGTTTTCTTTCGGTCTGCTCTTGTGATGTTTCTACACAATATTACGGGGCTGCTCAGGTAATAGATAGTCACTTTTATCAAGTGGTTTAGGTCGCTCATTAACTGGATCGTGTTTCCGGATAAGTGGAAAAATGGCTGGACGAGCGGTCGGCAACGGGCTTGTGAAGGAACGTGTTGCAGACCTGAAGCCCTTTATTGTCAAGGGTTTCGGCTGGTTATTGATACGTGCGCGAACGTGAAAAGAGCCCGGCGCGGGAAATAAGTGGTCGCTTTTTTCCGATAAGTGGCCGGGATGGGTGAAAAAAGAAGACCGTCCCTGTTTGAAGGAACGGTCTTTTATTTAGGTAAAAAACTAAACCCGTTAGATTTTTTGCAGGCGCTGCA
>Ga0196978_1000107_pt1 | contig 41454 bp, 69 predicted proteins | sample S3v_2013CmetaG_FD_155491 | JGI IMG/M metagenome (GOLD analysis project Ga0196978, IMG submission 155491) | Soil microbial communities from Anza Borrego desert, Southern California, United States - S3+v_20-13C | ecosystem: Environmental > Terrestrial > Soil > Desert | place: USA: California... | reverse complement strand
TGTGCCAACGCGACCCACGAGGAATCCCCTCCGGCTTACGAATCACATCCGTCATCGCACACCCCCAAAACCCCGATGTTGCACACCGGTTTTCTTCACAGCCAGCCCCCTTGCTGCGCCTTCCCCGGGTGTGAAGGGGGTCCACCCCGCCCCCTGGGCGCCTTTGGAGCGGTTGCAGGGTTGGCATGCGGCTGCGAGGTTGTCGAGGTTGCTGGTGCCGCCGTGGGCGACGGGTGTGATGTGGTCGACCTCGGTTGCGTGGGCTCCGCAGTAGCGGCAGCGGTGTCCGTCTCGGGCGAGAACCTTGGGGCGGTTGCGTCGGTACGTCGGGTCTGAGCTTTCGATGCTGGACGGTCCGCGTTTGGGTTTGTGGGTGGGGCAGCGTCGCGTTGGTCCGATGTTGCCGCAGATGATGCAGACGTGTTCGGGCATCAGTCGGGGTTGTTGCTGTCGAGTGCGGCTGGTGTCGGCTCGGTCGCGGGGAGCATGTCGAGCCCGTCGTGGAACCCGTGCTCGTACCCGGCGACGTACCCGTCGGTGTGTCCCATTCGGTAGGTGGACCGATCGACTGTCTGTAGGTACAGGCGGGCGGCGAGGTGGAGCGCGGTGCGCGCCATGCGAACAGGACTCATTGGCCTAGGGTTGGGCGTCACGCCCGAAGGTTCCATCCGCCGTTGCCGACCAGGCCGACGATGAGGATCAGGAGCGCTGCGACGACGCCGATGATCGACGGCAAGCCAACGGCGGCCACGATCGCGTAGGCGACGACGGCAACGAGGATCGTGATCAGGATGTGTGCGAGGTTCACCAGTCACCGTCCATGTCTGTTTCGTGGTTCATGTCCTCCGCGTACCGGAACCCTGGTGTGGTGGCGGGGCGTGGCCGGGCCGACGGGGTGGTGCGTCGGCCCGGCCACTGGGCGGGGATCACCTCGGGTGGGTGTGGGCGGAGGATGCGGGTGGCGACGGTTGCGCCGATGAGGAACGCGTCGACGATCGCGATAGTCGCGACTGAAGGACGGACGTGCACGCTTCACGCTGCTTGTCGTGCGGGCCGGGCGTGCCACGGTTGGCGGGGTGTGCGGCGGCGCTGGCGTTGGGCTGCTGCGGCGCGTTCGGTTTCGCATGTCGCGCACGGGCAGGTCATCCTGCCGTTGCACGGGGTGCTGTTCGCGGCGAGGCCTGTGACGACATGCAGCCGGACCTCGTGGCCCGGTGATGGTGTCAACGCATGAGCGATGCGCAGCGCCTCGTCCCGTGCCGGGCCTTGGAGTTGTTGGGCGCGGGCCTCGTAGACCTCGCGGATGCCCCAGCATTCGGGGCACTTACAGCCGGGGGTTCTCACCGGGCGTGCCCCTTCGTTCGGAAGCGGGCTGTGGGCGCAGAGCGCCGACTAGCACCCAGTTTACCCAATGTTGTGTGGATGTGCACTAGGCCGCTTTCCGGTAGAGGCGGCGGAGTTTGTAGACGTACTGGCGGGTGATGCCGTTGATTCGGGCGACTTCGCCGGCTGGGCGCGGGTCGTTCGCGACGTCCTCACGCCAATAGATGGTGTCGAGCTGCGGGTCAGAAGCAGGCCGGCGTGCGCGGCGGCACGCGGCGAGGTACTCGATGGCGTCGGCGAGGAGCTGTTCGCGTGCGGTGTCGGTCGCGCACCTGGCCCATGCCCGCGCGTACCGGAGCGCCGGCCGGTCGTCACCGTCATCTTTGCGGCCTGCCCAGTTCACCCCGGCGGGAGGCCGAGACGAGGGTGGTGCGTGACCGCCCTCGCTGTCCCATGCCTGGGTGGTGCCTTGGCTGACGAGCTCGAGCGCGAGGAGCACTCTGCGCATTTCGTGTTCCAGCGACAACGTGCCTCCGTCCGGGTGGTGTGAGAACGTCCGGTGTTCGACCCGCCACCACGGTCGACGAACGCCGGCCCCCACGGGGTCGGCGTTACTCGTTCCGGGGCACCTTCACTCGGTCAAGGTTCGCGATCCGTCGCTCACACACCGGCCTACACTCATCCACGTTCTTCGGGGACCGCACACCGTGCGGCATCCCCGTGCTGTCACAACACACCCGACACCGCGGAGCCTGCATCCGAGTGAACAAGCCGGGGATCACCAACAACGCATCCTGGCCGCACACCGTGACCCCGGCGCCGCCCCATTCCTCCGCCACCAACGCCGGGTCGTGCATCGTTTCGACGGCGTGGAGATGATCCTGGCCGGGAATGACGGCCCAGTCCCACTCAGCGATCTCCCGCCACTCCAGGTAGTCGTCCAGCGGTTCAGGCATCGTCGCTCTCCTCTCGCCCAAGCGCAGCACGCACATCGCGGCACAGCGCGTCAAGTTCGTCCCTGTCCGCCTGAGACAGGGACTCGCCGCTCGCCACCACGCTGCGCAGGAATGAGATCCTCTCCAGCAGCCGTTCCACCAAAATCGTCACGGCCATCCGCTCGATCGTCTCTGGACCGCGCCGGTCAGACATCAAGAGCCTCCTGTGGAGAGTGCACCGGGCAGCCAACAACCATCACGAACATCGGCTGCCCGTCCTCGTCCAAGCGCGCCCCGCGGCCATGCGCGTTGTCCATCACCGGGCAGATGCAGCCGGCATCGAGCGCGTCGCGTGAGCCTGGATTCGGGGTCCGGTCAGACATCGCGTGTCGCCTCCTCCAACACCACACGACCAGACTCGGTCAACCGGCCCGCATCGTCGATCCACCGCTCGACGCGCACCACACCCCACGTAGACCTCGCGACCGGGGACCACCCGGCCGACCCAGGCGACTGGCGCACCCACCGCATCCGATGCGCAGACCAGATCAGCCGTCCGTCCCGGGCGGCCTCCAACACCCTGAGCTGGACAGGAGAGGGCCGGTCACCCATCGAGATCACTCGGGTCGATGAGCTGGTCGAACAACTCGAACGCTGACGCCTGCAACGACGCCACCACCGTCGGCCCCAACGTCGCCGGAGCGGCGGCCCAAGCAGCGTCCTGAGCGGCGGCCCGAGCGTCGGCCCGAGCGGCGTCCTGAGCGGCGGCCCAAGTGGCATCCCAAGCAGCGGCCCAAGCAGCATCCCCAGCGGCATCCCAAGCGGCGGACCAAGCGGCGGACCGAGCGGCGGACCGAGCGGCGGACCGAGCGGCGGCCGCCTGCCGGCGCGCGACGCTGAGCGCCGGCATCGCTGCGGACAGCGTCGCCGTGTCGCGCAGCGGTGACAGCGCCCGCAACCCAGCAGCAGCGTCACCCAACCCCGCAAGCTCCAGCCATGCCGGAGTGTGCACCCGGCTCAGCCAGTCCGTGCACAACCAGCCGCGCAGCTCGTCACGGCCGTCGTTTGCGGTGCCGACCATCCTCGGAATGAACACCTTGAGTTGCTGGCGGCGCTCATCGTCCAGGCCGTCGTTGACACGGCGGCCGAACTCTGCGAGCACCGGACTCACACACGCAGGGCTGTCTGACCACGGTTCGCCGGCCACGTAGGCCACCGCCTCCAGCAGGCAGGCACCGTTGTTGATGTTGTCGTGCGCGCCGCGCTCCAGCGTGCCGATCCTGTTGAGCCGTTCCATCAACACGTCACCCATCGAGATCACCCGCGTTGGTGGCACAGTGCTGCACGAGCGTCCACGACTGCCTGAGCCGCCGCCCGAAGACGCCGGTAGGCCGCGCGTTCACCAGCCACGATGTCGCCGAGGTTGACGCTCTCCAGCAACCCCACCTCTCGACACAACCGCTCGCTATCCGCCACCGCCCGGTCCCGTTCCCGACGAGCCTCATTGCGTTCAGCCCGTGCCGCATTTCGCTCGCGTATAGCGTGATGCGTGTTATCACGCCATCGATCCCGTTCCTCCCGGATACGGGCAATCTCTGCCCACGTATCGTCCCGCATCAATTCCATCTGAACACGGTCCTTCACCACCCGTTCGTGCTCGGCCCTCGGCACGACACCAGACGCCTCCAGAGCCGCACGCGCCTCCTCCCTCGCCCCCGGCCACGTACCCGGACCCGTCGTCGTCGCGCGCGCAATGAACTGCGCCACCGCATCGACCTCCTCCCCCGAGAACCCGAGTTTTGACCGAGTTCGTTGGTCCGTTCCGGATGACGCATCTTTGGCATAACCCGGTTCGCCTCCCAGGCGCTCCCGGTCAATCAACTCACGCAACGACGGCACCACCATCAAACGTCTCCTCTCGTGCTCACCAAACGGAACTGGATCGCCCACACCCGCTCCCCGAAATCCGACCCCGGATACAGCCGATCCCAGTACGCGAGGAACTCGCCGATCGAATCGAACCCCTCGGCGTGCGCCTCGTGAGTCGTGATATGCGCGGGCGTTGTCGACCACACGGCCTCCACCGCGATCCGAGCAACCTGCCGCATCCCCCGGCCCGGTTGCACCGCGTACTCACGGCCAGGCAGGTACCGGCACGGCACTCCCCGGTCCGGCCGGCGCGTTTGCGTCTTCCGGCCCGCCACGATCAACTCGACGAGTTCGGGCTTGAAGATCACGCCGCTAACTCCAACGACAACAGTTCCCCCATACGCGCCACTGTCTCCTCCCGAGACAAGTGCTCACCGAGATATGCATGCGCGTACCAGCCAGCCGCATACGGCTTGAACCACTCGCTGTGCGGCCACGGCCAAACCCGCTCCAACACAACCTTCCCCTGGATCTGGAGGTGACAGCGCTGACAGAGCGCGGCGAGGTTCCACCACCGCAGATCGCGTTTGGCGTCGTCGCCGAGCCGAAGATGATGGACCGTGAGAATGCGCCACTGCGCCTCAACCGGGTTCCCTCGCACCGGACCGTCGTGCACGCACATCTCGTCGCATGGCGACCACTCGCCAGCGCCCTTCGCGTACGGGTGGCCGCACCGAACGCACCGGTGCCCGGCCTGTTCCCGGACCAGATGCTTGACCGTCTCATGCCACACATGCGGGTAGCCGTCCGGTCCGCACTCGTCGGGCTCGTATACGCGAAACAGCGCGTCCACGTTCACGCCGCCTCCCTCGCCGCCACGGGTGCCCACCGGTCACCCGTCAACCGCTCCAACGCCGCGACCAAACCAACGTGCATGACAGCGTGCGCGACGCGGTCGCGATGCCACGGCTCCAAGTGCGACAACAGGTCCAGCCGGTGAGCGTCGTACTCCTCGTGGTGGCGATAACACAACCCGACAACACATCTGGCGTCGTCACAGCCGCCAAGGCTTCGGTCCACTAGGTGCGCCGGTTGGACAGGCCCATCGCATCCGGTTTCGGCGACACCGCCCACGATGCACCCCGACGCCCTCGCGGACGCCCGCTGCACCGACGACGCCGGACTGACCGGACCGCGACGCTTCCGCGCCTGGGTCGTGTCCGTCGACGTCACAAGGCCTTGTCGGCGCGCGCTCCTGCCCTCCCACGCCCTGCGCTCCGCCAAAGCATCATCACCCGCCTCCGTGAGCCACCACACGCCCGGCTCGGCCTCGCGAATCCAGCCGCGCCGCGCTAGCGCACGCACGTCACGGTCCCGAACGTCCTGGGGGAGCTGTAGCCGCTGTTCCAGGCTGGTGAGGATGTTGCGTTCCGCGACCGTCACGCCGCCGCCGCCGAATCGCGTCGAACCCATACCGACCGGACAAACCGGGTGGGCTCCTCACCCTCATGCACGCTCCGGTCATGGGAGCACACCGGCGGGATCGTGCGCGGCTGCTCCACGATGGCCCGGTCGCATGTCGGGCATTCCCACAGGACACGACGAACGATCGTCACCGGGCGCCCCATTCGTTCCGGTAGCGGCGGCGGCGCTCGCCGGCGTGCGCCAGCCCGGCGACGAACTCCTCGAGATGCGCGATGCGCGCCCGTGCCCGGTCGCGGTCCGCGCGCGCGGCGTCAAGCTCGGCGACGGGCACCCAGACGGTGCGGTCCATCGCCTGGGTCGGCGCATCAGGATCGGTGTCGCCGTGAGCGCAGTACCAGGCCGCTGGCTGGCCCTCGTGGAGCTTCTCGCTGCCGCAGACCGGGCACCGGTAGATCACACGCCGATTGGGGATCACCGGGGACGCTCGATTCCCCGGTGCTGAGCCAAACCCCGCCCTACCTGGCTAACGCGCCCCGTAGCACTACGAATGTTCATCAGCCTAGTATAGGCGGTATCGTTCACCGGATGAAACCGTGGGCCGGAATCGTCAGGGTCAGCCACATGGGCACCCGACACGAGGGCGCCAGCGACTTTCACGCTGACCGTGATCAGGTCGAAGCAGTCCAACGATACGCCGCTCAACACGGCGCTACCGTCGAGTTCTTGCCGCCCGAGCTCAGCGTCAGCGGCGGTCGGCCGATCAACGAGCGCCCGTCGCTGAAAGCGGCGATCGAGGGTGTCGAGGCCGGCCGGTACTCCGGCATCGTGGTGGCGTACCTCAGCCGGCTCACGCGCTCCCGGTCCGGCCTTGAGATCTGGGACCGGGTCGAAGCTGCGGGCGGCCACATCCACTGCGCGGCCGAGAATCTCGACACCAGCACCCCGAACGGCCGGTTCATCCGTGACGTTCATCTCGCGAACGCGGTGCGTGAACGGGAGGAACACGCCGAACGGTTCCAGTCCCGCCGGGAGAACGCGGTCGCAGCCGGCATCTGGCGGCAGCACCAAACGCCGCTCGGATACACCCGCGACCCCGACACCCGCCGACTCGTGCCCGACGACCGTGCCGATGATGTGCGATGGGCGTTCCGGGCACGCGCCACCGGCATGCCTGTCATTGCGATCGCGCAACGCCTCCAAATGACCCCGTCCGGTGTCCGCAACCTCCTGCGCAACCGGGTGTACCTCGGCGAGCTGCATGACAGCGGCCACGTCAACACGGACGCGCATCCTGCGCTCGTGGCCGATGCCGAGTGGCGTGCGGCGCAATCCGTTCGGACGGCGCGTCCGCCGCGGTCCGCGCGTCGGGAGCCGGCGTTGCTCGCCGGGCTGGCCCGGTGTGCCGGGTGCGGTCATGTGATGAGCCGCGGCGGCGGGAACACGGCGACCAGCTACACGTGTCACGGGACGATGAGCGCCGGCCGGTGCCCCGCACCGGCAACGGTCACCGTGCGACGGTTGGACGCGCTTGTCGTCGAGACGGCGTTGATCCGGCTCGACGAGCTCAGGGTGCGGGCGGCGGAATCGACCGACAACCGGGCGGTTGCGTTGCAACGTCACGCCGATGCGGTCGCCGAGCTCGACGCGTTCATCGAGGCGACCGCCGCTGCGGGCAGGGTTGACGCGGTCAGGCGCGGCATCGAAACGCGGCAGGCTGCCGTGGATGACGCACAGCGGGCGTTGGACACGCTCGACCTCGAGGTGGTTCGGCTGCCCGAGAACATCGACCCCCGTGCAGTGTGGGAACAGCTCTCCAGTGTTGAGCGCCGGCATCTGTTAGGCCGCCTCATCGAGTGTGTGATGGTCCGACGCGCCGGCCGTCCCGGCAACGTCCCGTTGATCCCCAGGGTGCGGGTGTTGCGTTCGGGTGCCGGGGTCGCGCAGGTCCGTGTTGCTGGTGCGCGAATGCCGATCCGCACTGTCGAGTTCGCGTCGCTCAACCCAGAACTCGTGTTGCGGATGCCGGCGGCGGAGCCAGTCGCATAGCCAGTCCCCGGCGGCCTGGAGATCAGGTGGCAGCTCGCCGGCCATCACACACGCCCGGCGAGGTCGCGGAGCACCATGTCGTTCTCCTGTTCAATGGTCATGCGGCCACCCCGTGGGCGAGCGCGAGCACTGGTTTGCGGGACCCGTTAGACCGCGTCGACTGCCGGGACTCGCCGGTATGGACGAGCAGTCCTTCTCGTTTCAGTTGGCTGATGACCGGACCCAACGCACGGTCATCACCAGACGGGTGCGGACGCAGAGAGCCGATTTGCGGGTCCCAAACGTCGTCCCCGATAAATCCCCCCGGGCATGCCCTCGCAGCCCGCAGAACGGCGTGTCGTGCGTCCCTGGACCATGCTGCGGCCGCGTCCCCGCCCGACCGTTCCGCAGGGGCGTGCTGGTGGGTGGTTTGGCGGACGGCACGGTCCCCGGCGTGACGCAGGATGCTGGGGTGCCACCACGCCACCACCGGGGCGCCCATGTGGTCGAGGTCGTCGTACATGACCGGGACCCGGCCGAGGGTGAATCGGCGGGCGGCGGCGGACCGGATCGACGGATGCCCGCACCACACCGTCCCGACCCGCAAATGCCACACCGGGCCTTTGGACGGGTCGAACACCATCACCCTGCTGCCCACGCTGAACGACATCATCGGTCCTGCCCCCACCGTCGGCGGGTGCGACGGTCAAACGGCGGCGCGTTCTCGATCACCCAACGCCTGGTCAGCTCGCCCGCCTGGCCAACCGGGAGGAGGAGGTTCACACCGTTCAGAATCGCCTGGCGGTTCAGGGTCTCGATTGCCCGCCAGCCGACGCGGGGCTGCCACCGGACCGGCTCGAACAACCGGACGCCGTGCACAGCCTCAGGCGGCTCAGCGAGAAGCTCGGCGAGCGTGAGATCGCCAGCGCGGACCCGTTCGCGGATCTCGCGGCGACGCATGTTCGTTTCGCCGCCGATCAGACCGACCGCAACCATGTCCTGGCCGCTCACCGTGTGCCCCCCAGCCCGAGCAGCCCTGCCGGGTCGACCTGCCGCAACCCGGCCCGCTCCTGCCCGCCCGCCTGCAACGCAGCGACGCGGCGCTCGGCCGCCAACGCCGCAACGCCACGGCGATGCCCATCGCGGCGGCGGGCCAGGAACTCGGTCCATGCCCGCTCCAGCCGGTGCCTGGTCGCGCCGCCGTGGTCGGGATCGTTGACCGGCTCCAACCTGAGCCGGTCATAGCCCTGGTCGACAACCCACTCCGCCACAACCGCCGGAGCGTTCGCGGCGAGCCACCCCAACGCGGCCTGCTCACCGTCGCCGCGTGCGGCGGACACCGAACGGGCGAACAGACGGAGCGCCTCGCCGAACGACGGCGCCGGGTCCTCGTCGCGCTCATCGCACTCTGCGAGCACCTCGCCCAACGATGGCGCGAACCGTCCGCCCTGCCGTTTCAGCGTCTCGATCGCGCCGACAACACGCTTGGTGTCGATGTCGGCGAGGTCCTCGAACCACACCGCGGCGATCTCCGGCGTGAACGCCGTGGCTGGCCACCATGCGGCGATCCGTGCCGCGACCCGGTCCCATTCCTGCACGGTCATTCCAATCCCTCCGCTCGCCTGATCCACGCCGATGTCTGCTCCGCTCTCGCCCGTGCCGACGAGCCCGCCGCCGGCCGTGGTTTCGCTGCGGCGCGCGCCTCTTTCGCGACCGTGCTGAACCGGTCGCAGAACACCCGGAACGGCTTGCCCGCCCAAAACGGCCGGGACGCCGCAAAATCGATGACCTGCGACACGTCCTCGACGCCGTAACCGCGCTGCAGCAGCTTCAGCGCCGCGCCGAGCATCAGGTCGTCGACCGCCGGCCGCTCCGCTGACGGGAGTCCCTCGCCCATGACGGCGGACCAGTGCTCGGCGATCCGTGTCGCGTCGGCCAGCATCGGCGACAACGACTCATCAACAAGGCCCGAACTTTGGGTGTCCGGTGCGCTGAACGTCTGCAGCGGCTCAGTCGTTTGTCGTTCTTCATCAACGACAACAACAGGATCAGGAGCGGAGCGGAGCGCGCGCCCGCGCGGGGAGGAGTGAGCGTTCAGTGAATTCTCGGCGATATTCAATGAATTCTCGGCCGAATTCACTGAATCCGGCGGTTTTTTCACTGAGCGCTCACTGAGCGCGTCGTGATCGTGTCGCGCATCGCTCACTGAGTCGTCAGTGAGCGATACGTGATCGACGTCGGATGAGCTCACTGACGAGCCACGCGCAACCTTCCGCGACGATGCCGGGAGCGCGTTCGCGGCGACAATCTCGGGGAACGGCGGCGGCGGCAGGATCGACTCCGACGCGCGGTTGATCCGCTGATGCTTGCGCCAGTTCCGCCACGCCCCATACCGGCGTCCCTCATGCTCGTAGAGGACGATCATCTGCAGCCCTTCCAGTTCGCGAAGCCAGCGGGCCAAGTCCTCTGCAGCTATGTCGTCGTCCTCCGGGTAGCACTCGCCCAGGAGGTACCGATGGCCCGCGAGGAACCGGCCCTCGTCGTCGCTGAACTTGATCAGCTCGTGGAACAGCAGCCGGGCATCACGCGATAGCCGGACATACTTCTCGTCCTTCGTCGTCTCCGGCTTCACGGTCCTAATCCGCGGGCGAACGCTCACGCCGCCACCGGCACCTTGCACCACTTGCGACGGTTGCAGTCGTCGCAGAGCGTCTGAAGGTTGTCCATCGTTGACGGACCTCCCGCGGCTCGCGGCACGATGTGGTCAACCTCAAGCATCCGGTCCTCATGCGGGTTCGGCCACCAACCGATAGCCGAACGGCCGTCGTAGTCGGTCGGAATGGCTCGGGGCTTCCACCCGCAGATCTGGCACGTGAAGTGGTCGCGCTGATGCAGCGCCGCGCGCAGAGCCCGGTTGCGGCGCAGACGGAAGTTGATCGGCGGAGTCTTCGTCATCTGACCTCCTGTCGCTCGATGTAGGTCGCTGCCGTGAGGAGCAGCTCGGTCTGCGTCTCGATCACCTGGGTGAGCAGGCCGGCGACCGCGTCGCGGGTCTGCCACGGCGACGACGCGAGCGCCCGTGTGACGTGCTCGCGGGCATCCGCGAGCGCCGCAGCGGTCTGATACAGCGGGCTCTCGGCTGTCACGCGGCCACGTCCTCAGCACCGTTCGCAGCCGCGACGCCACGCACCACCACATCAACACCAGTCCAGTCAGACGCAGGCAACGGCCACCGCTTCACCGCATGGATGCCAGTGACGTGCCTGTCATCAGCCAGGACACCACCAACCACAAGCCCGTCGAGACAACACCGGACGAGCTTGTCGAGGTCGTTGCGGGACGGCCACAACCACGCCGGCCGTTTCGGCCTCGCCATGTAGAACGTCAGCTCCACCTCATACGGAGGCAGGAGCGTGCCGCGGTACGGCAGCGCCATCGCCGCGACAGTCTCCGCCCACGCCTTCTCGCCCCGGCCCGCTGGCCGGGTGAACACCGTCCCGTCCCTGCGCCTGCCGGGGATTCTCGACCCCTTCGGAGCGGGTGTGCCCTGCACCCGGATATGGACGCGGCCGGTCATCCGCGGCGCTCCACCTTCACCGTCCGACGCTGATCCACCGTCGACGTCACCGACTCGATCGCCGTGTCAACCTCGGGGTGTGACCGGAGCTTGTTCAACTCACGCACAACCGGCTTCAGCGTCGTGACCTGTTGGCAGGCGCGGTCGGCAGCGCTCTCGCTGATGACGCCCTCGCCCACGAGCGACGCGAGCACGTCACGGAGCCGCTCCCCGTCGTACACGGTCCGGGTCGGCGCGTTCACAGTGACGCGCCACCCGCCCAGGTCGTACGTGCGGAGGTTCTCCACGTCCATCCGCCGGGCGAGCTCGCGGTCCGCCATCGACCGCAACTCGTCCAACTGGCGTCGCGAGTCCGTGACCGCGTCGACGAACTCGGCGATGACGTCGATTGGCGCCGTCGCGAGGTCCAACACCTCGCCCGTGACCGGGTGGACGACGGTTGCGTCTTGGGTGGTGTCAAGGTCGGTGGTCATCAGAGCAGCCCCTCCTGCTTCGCGTTCTCCACCGCCGCTTCAGCGGCAGCCATCTCCTCCTCGGACGGCCCCGGCTCGACGGTCTCTGCGTCTGGCACATCCGCCGTCTGGCGGTCGTCGTTCGCCAGACGAGCCGAGTCGGCGCGCTGAATCGCACGGGCGACCACGGCCGGCATGTATCCGGCCTCGCCGACGATGCCCGCGGCAACACCGCGTGCATGCTCGTGGCTGCCGACGAGCCGTTCGATGGCGGCCATCAACGCTGCCTTGTCGCCGGAGAACTCCGGGCCGAACGCCGGGCCGGAATCGGCGCTGGCGGACACCTCCTCGGCGCTCACCTCCCCCGTCCCCAGCAGGTCACTGATCGCCCTGTTCTTCGCGCGCGTCGCCGCGGTCGACGGAAGATCATGCTCGAGCTTCTCCCGGCCCTTGGCCTCACGGAACCGAGGCTCGTCGACCGAACAGTGCCCGTCGCCGTCCTGGTAGCGGCCCGACGGGCTGATCGCGCGAGCAATGACAGACGCGCGCAGCGGCTGCCCGTGCTCGTCACGCTCCACGCTCGTCCGGACGAGCGCCACGTCCAGATCGAACGCGGTCGCCAACTTCCGCCACGCGGACTTTTTCTTGAACGACTTCTTCCCGGCCTGCTGGTAGTCGGACGGGTCGAGCAGCCGGTGGCAGAGTTCCTGGTACGCGCGGAACGACTCCTCCAGTTGCCCGGCGTCGAGCGGCCGGATCACCTCGCTGCGCCGTTCGCGCGGAGCGAGCGTCATGGACTGCGCCGCTGGCCGGTCCACTTCTGCGCCGTGCTCGTCGATCAGCGTGGCGGTCGCATCAACAGCCTGCTCGTTCATCTCGCCCCTCTCCTCGAAAGTCGTCCCTCACCGCGGCATGCCGTGCACTCACGTCCACGCCGGTCCACGATCAGGCCCGTGTCTCCCACGCACTCCGTGACCAGCTCGCCGAAACCTCCGCACCTTGTGCACGCCACCCAGTACGGGTGGTCACCGTCCCGCACCAACATGGCCTGGTCGTGTTCCCACGCGGCACGGTCTGCGGCCTCACGGGCCAGCCGTTCCCGCAACAGATTCATCGGGCACCCCCGCGGCGTTGTTGGCGACGCACATGCCGGTAGTGCGTGAGGGCGCCGCGGGACACCACGAACGCCACGAACATCACGCCGACCCAGGCGATCACAGCGGCAACCATTGACAGGGCGGTCACCGGATCGTCTCCCGGTCATACACGCGTGACGGGTCGATGCCGTGGGAGCGTGCCCACCGAGCCCACCTGCGCGCCGGCAGAATCTCGTCGCGCAACCAGACGATGCCGGCGATGGTGGCGATGGCGGTCGAGCCGGTGGCGGCGATGACAGCGGCCCACACGGCGACCGTGACGAGGAGGTCGAGCATGCCGCTCATGCCGCCTCCCGCTGCAAATCGCTCACCCGGTGTCCGGCCTTCACGATGCGCTTGTTGACCGCCTGCTGGGTGACGCCGAGCGACTCGGCGATCTGCCGTGTCGTCTCGCCGGCACGGACGCGGCCGACCACATCCTCCGGGTCACCCAACCATCCGCCGTGGCTGCCGGGCTCGGCCTTGCCGCGGCGGTCCCATGACTCCCGCCACTCCTTGGCGTGCCGCTGACACAGGACGAACAGCTCCGCCGGCCGCACGAAACCACTGACCGGCGGCGGCGGGTCCTGCAACACAGGACGGCTGGCGATCGTCGCGCGGAACCGTGAGGTCCGGACGCACCGGTCGACGCTGCACAGCGCCGGGTATCGGCTCATCCCTGCCCCGGGCTGGGACAGCCGGTGGAGGACGAGGCTCACTGGGTCACCCCGAGCCGGATCGCGATTGCGTCCACCACGATCCGGCGCGACGGCTCGTCCACCGACGCCAGTCCGCCGATGGTCCCGACGCCCTGCCAGCACTGGCGGGCGAGGTCGACCAGCACCACCTCGCCGGACGAGAACGGCATGCGCGCGATCGTCGCGAAGTCGATGCCGTCATGGCCGGTGGCGCCGCCGCCCATGCGCTCGGCGACGTGCGGGGCGACGCGCTCCCACATCCCCGGTGTGGCGGAGAGGAGCATCAGCGCGCTGGTTTCCTCACGCGACGCGGTACTCTGGTCGTGCATCAGGACTCGTCCTCCTGGTGTCGTGACCCCGGCCGGTGCTACGGCGCGGGGTCGTTTTGTTGTGTTCGTTGGGGATAGCGGCGCCCGGAGTCGAACCGGGAAACCGGGCTTATGAGGCCCGGCCAGACACCTGTCTACGCCGCGATGGGAAAGCTCCCCACGACCACCGCAGGGGTGGCCGTGGGGCGGGGAGGAGAGATCCCCGACGCGGCTGCACACAGTGCGCGTCGAGGCTCGATACGACGGGACCTCTCCACGGAGGTAGTCGCGGATGCCGGGCAGGCCGGGACGCATCTACTCCGTCCCCTCGCACGGCAGTTCGCGCTCCTCGCTGACAAGCACGCGGCAATCCAGAACCTCGACTTCGTTGACTGCGAGATCCGAGGACCCGCCGTCCTCATCCTCATCCGCGACATTCGCGTTCACGGCTGCGGGTTCGACACACCCGACCCCGACGCGATGCTCTGGGAGATCCCGGAGAGCCGCCCGGTCGTCATCGGCGCGATCGCAGTGACCGGCTGCACGTTCGTCGGATGCCGGTTCCGTCACGTCGGGTTTGGTGGCACGCCAGCTACGCTCAGCGGTTTCCGCGGGGTCCTCTCGCCGTAGACCGGGACGCATCTACGCAGCCGCCTTCGGCTCGTCATTCCCCGTCGGGGGCCAGATGTCGGACACCTTGACCCCGTACAGGCTGGCGATCTTGAATGCGGTGGGAGCGTGCGGAGCGCTGAGCCCTCGCTCGTAGAGCGACATCGACGACTCGGTGACGCCAACGAGCTCGGCGACGTCCTTGAGCGTCATGCCGCGATTGCGGCGCTCCGTTCGAAGATCGACGGTCATGTCCACACCTCGCCGCCGTGCCGGTCGTAGACCTCGCTCGCTTTGGCCGCGGCATCCGCTGGCAGCTTCTTGGTGTCGACCCGCATCGACACCGGCCATAGGTCAGTGGACTGCAGCCCCATCGCCGCCGCGATGAGGCGCTTGGTGTGGTCGAACAACGGAGCGCCCTTCTCGGCGCGCCGGATCGTGCCTCCCGAGCACCCGATCCGGGCGCCCCACGCCTCCGGGCTCAATCCCAGGTTCACGCGGTGCTCCCGAATTCGACGTCCTACAACTCGGTTCGAAGCCATGCAAGCAGCTTAGAAGTCGCTGCGATAGCTGTCAAGCCATTTCAAAAGTATGCAAGTAGTTTCAAACCGCTGGTGATCATTGAGAGCCTGCACGATGGTATGCACGGTTCGTGCTCCCGGAGGAGACGATCAAGGCTCGCCTAGCGGCAGCACGGGCCCTGCGCGAGGTCGACCAGGCTGACCTCAACAGGAGGGCGAACGCCGAGGGCCTCAACAAGGGCGACGCCGGCAGGATCGAGCGGGGCGAACTCCAGATGAGACGTGCGCAGCGCGACGTCCTCGCGCGGCTGCTTGAGGTCCCGACTTGGTGGTTCACCGAGGAGGAGATCGTCTTTCCCGCAGATGTACCCCAGGACGAACTTGCGAAGACGAACAAGCGCCTGGACGACATCGTGGAGCGACTGATGGCGATCGAGCGCGCCGTTGGGACGCTCGGCATCGCGCTCCGCGATGCGAGCCGCGGAACCGCAAGCGGACTCGCCAGCGGGCTAGATAGCGCCGACGAGGCCGCGAGCGAAGAACGCGACGAAGAGGAGTCGTCCGACGATGACGATGCCGCTGACGCTCGTTGACGGCTCAGGCGAGGCCGTTGGGGCCGGGCTTGATCCGACGCTCAAGCGCAGCGATCTGCTGCGAGTACTCGAGATGCTGCGGATGCCATGTCGGAATGTGCTCCAACCGCTCGCGAGCGAAGCCGATGTAGGCGACGGCCTCGCGTTGGTAGATCGCCCGTTCGTCTTGCGGAACCGTCTGCGTCGTCGTCTGCCCGATGTGTTGCTGCATGGTGCCCCCGTCACGTCTTCGGCTATGGATGCTGGACGCCCCTGCCGGCGCAGTGGAACGCTCGGCGGGATGTCGAATATGGAGGCCCCGCCGGACGGAAAGCGAGCAACCGTTCGTATGCAGGCCATTCCGCCTGATAGGCGCTGGACGCATGTCGCGGCGCACGGTGGCCGTGACACGAATACGCTCATGTGAGATGCGCGTTCTCCTCGCCACCGTCCTAGTTGCCGGCCTCGCCGCCGCCCCATCCACAGCCACTGCGGACACATCCGCAAGCGCGTCGCTCAGCCTGTCGCGTGCCAAGCGCGCGCTGAAACACCACCTCGTGGAATCCGAGGACGGCTATCGCCGAAGCCGTCTGTGGTGGTGCGGGCACACCGACCTCGCGAAGCGCGGCCCCGTGGAGTGCACGGTCGCGTACGTCGACGGATCGGGCGCCATCGGGTGCGCGTCAGGCCGCGCCTGGACCTCATCAGGCAAGACCCGTTCGCGCCTGTACTCGATCGAACGTCGCGAGTGCTACTTCGACTGAGAACTCCGGTGCTGAAGCTCGCCGCCCTGCTCGTCACGGGAATAGCAATGAGTGCTATCGCCGGATGTGGCAGCAGCGACGCTGGCAACTCGTCGCAGACGACGAACTCGGCCGCTGCCGGTCGGCCGGAGTCGCTCGCCGAGCGAATCGCCGATTGCGCAGATGGCGAAGTCCTCAACCGCAACACAGTTCAAGCAGGCCCTGTGACCGTGCGGATCTACCCGTCGGAACGCAAGGCACGAGCCGACGCTTCCGACCTCTACGACTGGGTTGGGCACGAACAGGTCGGGCGAACCGTAGTCCTTTGGTGGCGCGACAAGGACGCCGTGCTCCACGACGCCGCGATTGATTGTGCGGCGAAGGCGCAACCCCCCACCGACGCGAGCTAGAGAGGAGATCGGACCCGAATGAAAGCCTCAGTGGCGGCGACACGAGCTTCGAAGCCACCGTATGGAGCGAAGCGGCCGAGTCCGAGGCCGGGGCAATCCTGAAGTACATGTGGGCGCCGGTTGGCTGTCCAAGGCGTCGACACGCTCTCGTTCGGGACCGACGACCAAACATCGCTCACCATCGAATCCAGAGATGTCGCCGCCTACGACATGCCGGACACCTCCACGGTCCTGAGCCACCAGACGTCGGAGATGGTCGTCACCATCGACACGTTGGCGTTCGTGGGGGGAACAAGTGGCGGGTGAGCGACGGCGAACAGACATTCCACGCATCGATTGACGACGAACGATTCCGCGCCCGCGTCGATGTCGGACAAGAGGCCTTTCGGAAGGGAGACATGCTGCGCTGTCAGATCGAGATGATCCAGACACAGCGGACGTCTGGGCTCCACACCGAACGTCGCATCGTGAAGGTTCTAGAACACATTCCACGTGACATCCAGCTCTCGATAGACGATGCCGACCCCCTAAGCCCCCCGCGCACTGTTGACGACTGACCGCACCGGCCAGCGTCCTGCTGTCGTGTTCGGCCAGCATCTCCGCACCGTCCGCCACGAGCGCGGCCTCAGCCAAACACAGCTCGCCCAACGCGCCGGCCTGCACTCCTCCGAGATCGGCCGGCTCGAGCACGGCCGGCGAGATCCGAGGTTGCAGACGATCGTCACGCTGGCCGCCGCGTTGGGGGTTCCGGTGGCCCGGTTGGTCGACGGGCTGCCCGAGTGACCATTGACACTGTATAGGTCGTCCTGTACGCTGTGGTTACAACGTAAAGCGACCCCGCACCGCTGGCAGGCGGCCGGGGTCATGGACCACGAGGAGCAATCTCATGGCCACCACCCACCCTACCCGCACCGGGCAGATCGTCGACCACGCCGCCGAGCACTACGACGTCACACCCGCCGACTTCGCCGACGACATCGACGTCCGGACCTATTTCACGATCGCGAACATGCGACAGATGTATGGCGACGACGGCACCCAGGGCGAGTGGCCCCGCACGTCGTTTTACGGGCCGACGTTCGACAGCCTCGCCGACGAGCTGGACACGATCGCCGATGCATTCATCGACTGGAGGAACGATGCCTGACCAGACCACAATCGAGGATCTCGTCACCCGGCTCGTCCGGGAAACCCCGGTGCAGTGCGCGACCACCGGGCAGACACTGGCACAAACGCTGCGGCCGCTGCTCGAACAGGAGGTGGCCGGGCAGGGCCGCCTCCGGCGCGGGCCGATCGAACTCGCCGCGATGCGGCTCCTCGAAGCACGAGACATGGAGGAAATCGAGCCGGCGCTCCGCCACGTCCTGCTCACCATCGCCCAGCACGGTGCCACGGTCGACCCGGACGTGCTGGCCCGTGACCTGGCCGGATGGGGGCTGCCAGTGTGGCGAGACTGGACGTTCACGCTATGGGCCGGCCTTGACCGGCTCACCGACGAGGAACGCGAACACGAACGCAAGGAATCGCTGGGGTACGCATGGGACCGGTACCAGCAGGCGGCGGACGAGCTCGCCGACACCGAGCAGCGAACAGCGGGCGAACTCGCTGAGGCGCGACGGGAGCGTGACGCGGCGCTGTTGGCACTCAACGACCTGGAGAGCATGCGCCAGATCGCCGGCCGACTGGGGCTATCGCACTCTCGCGTGCAGCAGATGATCGAGCAGGCCCGTCGCGACCGGGCCTGAACGCACGAGAGCCCCCGACCATCCATGGCCGGGGGCTCGGTGTGTGATGTTGGGACGCTTCGCGGGTATGCGTCCCGTGTTGTGCTCCGGCACGCCGCTGGCGGGAACGGGGGAACGCCGCCGGCGGTTCGTCTCAGCGCCGAAGATCTCGCGCGCGTGTGACGCGCACGGCGAGCGACCAACGACCACGCCGCCACGACCACTCACGGTCGGGGCCGTGCCCGTAGCCGACGTTCAGATGGCTCGCGTGGGTCGGGCTCGAGGTCCAGAGTTCGACTCGGACGACACCGCGACATCCCATCCAGCGTTGTGCGCGAGCCACCACACCACATGCACAGCGGCGGCGGCGAGACGGCGGGCCATCGGTCACAGCTCGTCACGGGTCGGGATCGCGTCGAGCACCTCGGCCTGGTACGCCGCGAGCCCGTCGCACATCGCGTCGAACGCCCCCACGTTATCCGTGCCGACCGAGAACCCAAACATGCGGCACCTGCGCTCCAACGCCCGGATGTCACGCAGGTCGTGGCGGCGGCACAACTCGAGTGCCGCGTCCGGGTCGTGGCCGTCGAGGATGCGTTTGGTGAGGCGGAGGTCGGTGCGTTGCAGGGGCGCACGGCCGGCCATGACGGTCACCGGTCTCGGTCCGGGGGACGATGGACCATCAACTCGTCGGGGATCACCGATTCGTCGACCTCGGGCGTCGCTGATGCGACTACGGGTGTGACACCGGCGCGGGCGGTCACCACCCCACCAACCGCGACGATGGTCGCGAGCACGATCCGCACCCACTCGGGCAGCGAGTCCCCCGCCGTCCAGATGACGGTCTGGAGGACGATGACGGCGAGGCTGATGTTGGCGACCCACTCGCGGGTCAGCCACCTGGGGAGCGAGCTCATGGTCAGTACCCGGTTGGTGAGAAGTGGACTTCGTCACGGGCCACCAGGTTGTCGAGCCCGACCTTGTCGTCGATGCGCTCGAATTCCTGCCAGTTCGCCACGTCCGCCGCCCCATCCACAAGGTCGCTGTGGTTCGACGTGCCGGGCGGCGCCTTCGGGTAGTCACGCCCATAGTTGCTGTGCCACCACAGGTACTCCTCGTGTTCGTCGGTCCGGTAGCCGGTCGTGACATACGCCCACACCCCATAGTTCTGTTTCGCCTTGGCGAGCGCGGCGCGCATCCTGATCGTGACCGGCACACGAGTGCCATCCGAGTTCACCCACCACCGGAGCCTCGGCGCCACCTTGCTCGACAGCCGATAGGCGCGGCCATCCACTAGGTCCTGGTACTTCTCGCCCGCCTGCACAACACCCTCGAGCTCGAGCCGGCGGATGCGCTTGCCGATGCGGACCGTGGCTGCCCTGGCTTGGATCCACACTCGCCGCCACGACCTGGCGTTCTGCGGACGATGCTGGCGCCGGGCCTGCCGGTACTGTCGCGCCGCATGGTCGCGGCGCTTCGCCTGCCGCGCCCGGCGTGAGCGCAGCCTGTCGATCAAGGCCATCGAAGGGCTCCCTTCCAAGGGGGGTCAGAGGATGTACGTCGCGGCGAGCGCGCCCGCCGTGCCCGCCAACGTGGCGATCAGCCCGACAAGCGCAATCAAAAGCGCGACCGACCGTTGCCGCTCGTCCGCGATCCGTTGCAGCGCCTCGGTCACGGCATGTTCGTTGGCCTCGGACTGCTCAAGCCGGTCCAACCGGCGGTCGTGATCACGCAACTTCTCATGGCTGCTGTTCACGTCGCTTCGGATGACGTCCATGTCGCGGTCCACCCCACCCAATTTCTCGTCGAGGAGCCGGACGAGGTCGTCAAATCGTTGGTCCATGTGCCGGAGAATCGGCACCTGTTCTTCATACGTCACGGACCCAGCCTCGCCGCCCAAAACTCGGACAGCCCGCCGATCTGGCGGGAACCGCCGCTGTTCTGCAACACGCTCACGACGATGTAATCACCAGCCGCGCACCGCTGGATCGACGCGCCGTGTTGGACGACGCCAACCGCCCCGAAGTCCTCGATGAACGAGACCGCGAGATGCTGCTGCAACGCGTCGGCGGCGTTGTAGTGCAGGATCTCGGCCTGCCGGTAGCCGGTCGTGTTGCCGTCGTTCCAGCTCACCATGTATCCGACGTGGTACAGGCCGGCGGTCGTGATCGTGATCCGCTGCCCGGACGCCGTGTGCATGGTGTCGGTGTCGAAGTGTTCGGTCTGCCACGTCAGCGCCGTTTCGGTCGCGTTCGCGACCGTCTGGTTGGTGAGCCCGAGCCGAACCTGTGGCTGTGTTGCCCGCGCGACCTCGATCCACCCCGTCCCGTGATCGAGGTAGAGCACACCGGTGTCGGTGGCGTAGTAGAACCGGCCGGCCTTGCCGGGGTTGCCGCCGGTCGATGTTGGCCTTGCGGCGAACGTGCCGCTGGTGTGTTGGGCGTGGTTGTCGAGCGCTTCGGCGAGCGCCTGGATTTGCGCTGGCCCGTCCGGGCTGTCGGAGCCTGCCGGGTACGGCAGTGCCCACCGGGATGTTGTCGGCATGCGGCTCCTCTCAGGTTTGTGACGGGTCGGCGATCACGTCGGCCCAGTCAGTGAACGTCGACACGACGCTGTCCCAGTCGGCATGAGCGCCGATCAAGGTGTCCCAATCGCCGCCGGGCACCGTGCTGTAGGTGAGCCGCAGCCCCCAATGCTTCGTTGCGCGCACAGCGGCCTCAGTGGCGGCCGGGTCCGGTGTTTCCGACGCGATCGTCGTGACCGAGTAGTGCGCCGCATCGCCGCCAACACGCTCGACCATGTGCACCGTCCGGGTGCCGGTCAGCGTCGCTTGCGCGGCGGCAACGGTCGCGGCCGGTGTGCCGCGCAACAGATGGCGGCGGTCCATTCCCGCCCGCTTCTCGGCGACGGTCGCGTCGGGCGGAAACCGAAGGCCGACGAGCTGGCCGAGCCAATCGAGCATCCATTCCGGGGCAATAGTGGGCATGAGTGCCTGCCCCCACCCTGGATGGTTGTTGTCGGGGTCGTCGCGGGTGAGGTCAACGATCGGGTTCAGCGGCGCCGCGATCGCGCGGCACAGCGCGATCAGCGGCCAGCCTGCCTCCTGGTCGAACTCGTTCCACGGCACCAGCTCGTCGTGGATGGTCCCGGCCGTGTGCGAGTTGTGGAGTTCGTCGAACGCGAACACGCCCATGAGCGGCCCCTTCTACGGTCGGCAGAGCTTGCGTGTGCGCGACAACGCGCGACGTAGGTCGGGTGCGGTCGCGACCTCGAACCGGGCACGGGTACAGCGGCCGTCTAGGTTCACGACCGTTTGGGTGCCAGTGGTGACCCGGAGGACACCGGTTTCGGGGCCGAGCGTGCACGAGCTCACCGACGGCGACGCTGCAAGGTCGTACCTGCACAGCCGCCAATGCCAGAACCCCGGCAACAGCCGGTAGTTGGACGGCACGATCTCGATGCTCGATCCGAGCACCTCGTTGGTGGCGCGGAGCCGTTTGCCGATCCATTCGCCGTCACGCGACCACAGGACGCGCACGGCGCCTGGCTGCTGCCACTGCAGCACGACAGGGTCGTGGTAGTCGGCAGCGGCATAGCCGCCCGCGGGGGCGACGACGTTTGCGCTGGCTGTGCCCGTAACCGCGAGTGCGACCGCCGCTAGAATCAGAGTAGTGATCGCACTGACTGACTGGCGGCCGGCCGTCTGGGGCGATGGGATCCGAGAGCGCATTGTTGCCCTTCCGACCGGCGCCTGGGCGTTGGAGTCGTGGCATCCCGAGTCGGGGTGGCAGGGCTTCAACCGGCTGCGGTCGTCGGATTGCACCCCTGGACTATTGGTGCGCTGGCCGCGCCTGTAGCGGGCGGTGAGGGTCACGCCGCCTCGCCCTCGGGTTCGGGTGTCTGCTCGGGCTCCGGCTCGGGTTCGGGTTGGATGCCGAGCAGCTCGGCCGCGTTCTCAACCTGCACCGGGTCGACACCATCGACGTCGGCGAGTACGTCGGCGAGGGACACGGGTGCGCTGTCGGGCTCCGGTGTGTCCACGGCCGCCTGGGCGCGCGCGAGTTGTTCGTTGACGAGCAGCGCCTCCTCGCGGATCGAGACGGCCGGGTCCTGCACGCCAGCGGGCGGATAGGTCGCTTCGCGAATGACACGGCCGTCGATGACGGTCTGCACCGTGACGCCCGTATCGGTGGTGACGGTCTGGAATTCCATGTGTGTGTCTCCCTCAGACGATGTACGCGACGTCGGCTTGGTAGGTCCACGACCCGCCGGCAGAGTGGACCATCACCAGCACCCAGTCACGAGGCAACGGACACGATTTGGCCTCGGCCAACGTGTCGGCGTCAACCGCCCCTGGGTAGAGCACGTACAGCATGCCGGCCGTCGTGGTGGTGATAGCGGTGAACTGCGCGAGACTGAACCCGTTGGGCGCCTGGATGTAGGGGGTGAGCGTTTCGCCCCCGCCCGGCGCGGCCGACACGATGATGCGCAGGAGAATGCCCCGCGCGTTGTGGTTCGTCTGTGACGCGCTGAACGTGGTGCTGGTGCGAGCGGCTGACGCGAGCACTGCCGCCAGCCCCAGGTTTCCCCGCGCCCGGTCCCATCCGGTGCCGTTGAACCGCTCGTTCGCCGCACGGACCGCGGGGGCTGTCGGGTTCGCCGCCCCGTCCGCTGCCGCCGCCGCTGCCGGCAGCTCGCTATCGACCGCCTGCGCCTCTGCCGTGTCCGCCTTGCCCTGCAGGTCCGTCAACACCGACTGAACCGACGTGTTCAACACCTTCAGCCGGTCGAGCAGCGTGTTCGCGGTCGGCGACGCCTGAACCTCGCCGATCCGGGTGTTTGTCGCCGTGACCGCCGTTTCGAGGTCGTCGGTATCGACCTCCGCAACAAGCGACCCCAGCGACACCGGCATCGGATCGTCCGGGCCAACCGGCTGAACGTCACCGCTGGCATCGACCGCGAACGCGACCGCGCCGGGATGGTGCACAGCCAACGCCTCACCAGCCGCAGGCTGTGACCGCTGCGGCACCAAAACGCCGGCGGGGGTTTCCACCCACCCGGCGGTAATTTGGACGTTCGCGTCAGCATCGCCACCCAACTGGGTGTCGTGCATCGCGACCTGTGTCCGTCCGATCAACACTGAACGAGGCACAAAACCCTCCTAGGCGGCGGTTGCGGTGATAGTTCCGGCGCGCGGCAACGGTGCCGGGCCGGTGAGAGAGACGTCGCTCGTGCCGCCGTTGACGGTGAGCGCGGTGATGTGACGGACGGCCGGAACCGCGTTGACGGCCTGGGCGACCTCGAGATAACGGACCTTGTCGTCGATCACCCACTGCGCGGGCGGCGCCTCGGGCGGCGACCCCCACGACCCAGGCGACAGGTACACCTCGAGCGCCTCCTCGACCTGGGTGTTGCGGGTCGCGTCGTCGACGGTCGCGCCGGGCCACCCGGCGGTTTCGACGGTGACGTTGATCGTTGTGTACGTCGGGGCGATGACATCGACCAGCCAGTTCGTTGCACGCAACGTCTCGAGGTAGGCGAGGCATGCGGCGCGCACGACCGGGCCGACGTCTTCTCCGTCCTCGTCCGCCACGGCCACCGTGACGGCGAGGTCAACGTTGTTGTCCGCGGGCACGCCGGCGGTCACGGTCGACACCGCCACAGTCCCGGTGAGGCTCGCGTTGTTGACGGTCATCTGCGCAACGTTCGTTCCGGCGAGCGTGCCGGTGAACTCAACGTCGACCGCGGTGGAGTTGATCGGCCCGCCCGTGACCGCCACGTCGCCCGGGTCGATGTTCGACAGCGCTTCCAACGCCGACTGGATCGCGCCCGGTGTCGCGTTCCAGTTGATGCCCGCTGTTGTCTGCCCGCTGTAGGTGAGCGTGAACGTGCCGGCGGTCACTCCGGTTGGGGTGAGTCGTTGCACCTCGTTCACTGCGGGCACATACCGGTCGATAGCGGTGGTTCGTGCGATCGGCGGGATACGGCGGGCCATCACCGCCCATTCGTCCGTGAGGATCGGTGTGGGCGACACGATCCGTAGTTCGTCGCTGAGCCGGTCCAAATAGTCGTCGTCGGTTTCGGCGTCGACACCGCCCGCGGTCGGATCTTCCAGTTCGATCGACGCGACCCACGCGACGGACGGAACCACGATCTGGCCGGTGCCGGTGATGTCGTTGCCCTCCACACCGGCGGTAACGGCGGCGACCGGCACCAGTGTGGCGGTGGTGTCGCCGGGTGCGATGGTGGCGTCCGCGGTGGTCGCGAACGCGACCCCGTCAAACAGAATTTCGGCGCCTTGCGCGAGTGTGTAGCCGGTGTCGTCGACGGCGGTGATGGTCACGGTCGATGTTGCGACAGTCGCGTCGATCGGCGGAATGTCGTGGAGCCGGCCCAGGTATCGGAGCACCGATGGCGGCACGTCGGTGGCGACCGCGACCGCCTGGGCAATGAACCCCGCGAGCACGAGAAATATGCGTGTGGTCAGGTCACCAGCGGCGGGCTCCCACCCGGGCTGATAGACCTGCATCTCGGCGGCCATCTCGTCATACAGGGCGTCGGGAGACACCTCGATTTCGTCATGGATGTAGCCCCACTCAGCCATCAGTTCCCCCCGCCACATCGACGCGGACGGACAGCACGCCGTCGACGGCGTCGGCGACGTCCTGTTCGGCGAGCAACGCGACGCGCGGCTCGTACCGTTCGACCTGCTCGACGAGCCTCGTCATCGACACGGGCAGTTCACGGTGGGTGAGGTCGTCGGTGCCGTAGTCGGGCAGCTCGTCAACATCCCCCGGCCGGGTGAGCAACGCGACCTGCACACAATTCGCGAGCTCGTCAGCGCTGTTGCGTTCGACCTCGACCGGACGGCCTGTCGCATCGACCCGGTATGGGAAGTCGTAGCAAGGGTTCTGAAGCGCCACAGCGGCACCCCCAGGGGTTCGGGAAGGTGAAGGTCAGGCGGCGGGGGTCCAGCAGGCAACCCACCAGCCGCCGGCCTGGTCGCGCACGATCAGGCACGGTTCGCCGCCCGCGGGCATGTCTGTGCCGTGGGGCATGACGGGGCACGGGCCGAACGACTGGTCGCTGTCGAACGAGTCAGCGGCGACCGTGCAGGTGGACGTGGCTTCGTCCACCGCGGTGATCTCTCCGGCGAGATGATCGGGTAGGTCCTGCGACGGAGATTGGAAGGCATGTAGGTCCATCACCCGGTGACACCCCCGTAGCCGAATCGCCGCACGCCGACGTGAACATGGTCATAGTGCTCTGCGACGGCCCATAAGATCTGCACCAGAAATGTCCGGCCTCCGACCTTGATCGGGTAGCGCCGATACGTCCCGACCACGGGTCCGTCGATTCCAAGCGCCTCAGCTAGTGCCTGCGCGTGAGGAGCACCGCTGTAAGTCGGGTAGTCCTCCGCGTAGCACTGAGTGCATCCGACGTGGTGATCAGAGAACGCGGGATTACTGAATCCTGAATTGTTGGTCGATCGCTTCGCGCTGCTCACGCTCAGCCCGCGGCGGCGCATGAACGGCCGGATGAACTGGTCAAACACTGCCTTGGAGCCGCCCCACTCATCAGACAGCCGCACCCCGCCAACGCTGTCGCGGCCTCCCGTCGACACGCCCGGGATCGACCTCGACGACCGTTCGGTGACCGTCTCGACCTCCGGTGCAGGCTCGGGCTTCTCCGGCAACGGCTTGCTCAAACTGATCTCGACGGCACCGTCGAACACATCAGTGTCCGGCACCCTGGTCACCAGCCAACGCCCGTTCACCGGCGTTGGCAACCTGGGAGCGTTCGGGTCGTCCGGGTCCTTTTCGCCCTGGATCACCACGACGCTTCCGGGCAGCGCAGTCCACCGGTCCGCACGACATTGGACGGTGCACGCACCAATGCTGTTGCGGGCGTACAGGTCGAGATCCCAATCGATGCTGTCGACACCGTCCTCGCCCTCGACGATGACGATCTCGGGCTCCTGGTCAAACAGGTCGGGTTCGGACGCGAGCCAGAACGTTCCGCGGCGGATGAACGCGCGCCACCGAACCTCTTGCACGAGCCGCTGGATCGCGTCCCAAAAGGTCTCGTGGCGGCCCACTGTGAACTCGTAGGGTTTGACCCTGCCGCTCGTCGTTTCGGTCGTGACGGTCGACCCCGGCGGGCCCGACACTTTCCCGACCGACTTCACGTCCTTCGGAACGGCCTGCGCCTGATACCAGTAGCGGGTTCGCACCCACGGTTGCAGCCCGTAATTGTCATACAGTGCTTTGGCGACCTTCGCGTTCCTGATCGGGTTTTTCATTCCCTCGGTCGAACCGAGCGACTGCCACAGTCTGTATTCGGCCGACGACGGGTTCCAACCCCCGGCGATCGGCGTGATCTGCACCATCCCGGTGCCGCCGTCGCCGCCGAAATTCATCACGCCGGGGCGGATACCGTTCGGGTCGCCGCCCGCGCTCTCGCCTAGGCAGATGTATGCCATCTGGAGCGCGGCGCGCGGGCTCATGCCGACGCTCTCGAAGATCATGCGCGCTTCGCGAAACGTGATCCGCTCGTTCGGCCCGTACTTCCGGTCGTACTTGCTCGCACCACCAGCAGACGCCTTGTACTCGCTGCCGGTCCGGTCGCCGCCCTCCACGGTCGTGCGGACCTGTGTCGGCGAGACGGTGTATCGCGCGATCGGCTGTGCCTTATGCAGCTCCGGGATCACCCACGGGATTGCCTGGCGGCCACCGTCTGTCCGAACCTTGTTGAGCATCCGCAGGATGAACTCGGCGCGCGTCACATCCCCACGGGTCGCTTTCAACGGGCCAGTGCGGTTGCGCAGCCATGACACGGCCCGGTCCTCGAACGTCAGCGTGAGCTGGCTGCCAGCCTTGCGGGGGTTGACGAGCCGGTACCACACGCCGTCGAACCGGACGTCGACGTTGCGACCGCGGATCACCCAGGTTTCCTCGCCGAAGTCGTTGTCGCCCCACGCCCACTGATTGAGTGTCCGGCTGTTCTGGATCGCCCGGTCCGTGTCGTCAACGGTGACCTCGAGAACGCTCGCGCCCTCGATCGTCAACTCCAACGACGCGCCGGTGATGGCGGGTGCGATGTCGAGCCCGTGTCCCTGCACGTCGAGGAGAAACTCTGCGAACCGGGAGTCGTCCTCGATCCGCGGGTGTTCTCGTGGTGCAGGGGCGAGCCTGAGCGGCTGATGGCGAAGCTCCGCCATCAGCGTTTCGCTCGCACACGTCGCCGCCACTCCTCGAGCTTCTTGCCGATCGGAACCTCGACATCGAACGCCCGTTTGAACGGCACGTCGTGCGACGGCGCCGACCGGCCGTTGAACTTCGCGAGTGGCACACTCAGCCGCTTGTCGCCGAGTTCGCGTTTCGCGATCGTGCGCATGCTGTCGCCCTTCTTGGCGTGCACGACCCTGGACTGCGGCGGGCCCTGCAACCGGCGTGTGCTGATCCGGTCGTCGTCGACCGCTTCCCACAGTTGGACGGTGACCGCCCAACGGATGCGGTCGCCGGCGAGCACCTCGCGGACCACGTCGGTTTCGGAAAGGTCGTTGACGTACCAGTGCCGGTCGTTCAGCCCGACCGGCCAGAGCTGTGACAGCACCCGGATCGGCGGGGTTGGCTCGTCGTCGCGGTGACCGTTCCACCGTTCAAGGATTCGGCAGTGGTTCTCGACGCTGACCTCGCCAGCGAAGTCGTCCTCGATGATGAGCGGAAATTCGTAGCAGAGCGGGTCATACCCGCGGAACGGGGTTATCGCCCGGCGCCCTGGGCGGGAGACTGCCTCGCGGCCGCCGCCGCCGCTCACATACTTCGGTCCGCCCGGACCGGCTGTGCACGAGAACCCGACACGCTCGCCGCCGCCCTCGTCGGCGAGGAGGCTGACGGTCCACGAGTTGTTCGGCGGCAGGATCGGAGCGGACGGCGCCGCTCGCGGACTGTGCCCGGGGATGCCGATCCGCGCTTTTGGTCGGGCTGGCATGGGTCACCTCCGGTTGCGGGCCCTGCGCACACCGGTCGCGGCGGCCTCGGCTATCTGCCTGTCACCGATCTGGACGGTGACCTGGCCGGCGTCGTAGATAGCGGTGATGAGCCGGTCGATATCGGTCGACTTGATCCCGCCAGCGACCATTGGTGCGGTCGCGACGCTGACGCGCGGCGGCGGCGTGACGACCGTTCCCATGCTGGACGGACGGCGCGTTCGGCTGCCGCTGCCCTTCGGTCCCGGGCTCAGGCGTGGAACACCAAAGTCTGGGTCAATGTTGTTTTTGCGGTCGTACTCGCGGCGCTGGCGGTCGTACTCCCGGCGTTCTTCCGGCGTGAGGTCTTGTTCCGGGTTGATCTCGTCTGGGTTCGCCAGCGACTCAATGAACGGCGCAGCCGCAGCCGCGAACATCAACCCATACCTGCCGCCCGCTGACGTTCCGAACGACCCGAACAAGCTCTTGAGCTTGCTGCCCATGCCCTTTTTGCGCAGGCTCGGTCCCATGCTGCCAGCCATCGACCCGGCCGCTGCGTCAGCGGCAGCGCCACCGGCGCTCGTCCCGGCCGTGCGCAGAACCGACCGTGCAGCGCCGCTCACACCCGACTGGTTGCGGCGGATGCCCCGGCCAACTCCGCGAGTGAACCGGCCGCCGGACGCGACACCGTCCGCGGCGGTCAGCGACCGGCGGCGGATCAGGTCGAACCCGGCCGCAACGCTCTGTGCCCAACCGCTCACACGCCCGAGCGTTTTCAACGCCACGAACGTTCCGCCGAGCGCCATCACCGCAACACCCAATGCTTTTGCCCGGCCGGGGTTCTCGCCGAGCCACCGGCCGAGGTCCGCGCTGGCCTCGGCAACATCCTTGATCGTGTGGCCGATCGGCTCGAGCGCCTGGCCGATCCCCTGCATTGTCTGCAGGAACTTTGCGCCGTCGCCCTTGTTGTCCGCGATCTCACCAAAAAACTTTGCTGCCGCGTCGGCGGCTTTTGCGAGTGGCGGAACGATCACGCCACCGGCGGCCTCCTCAACGTTCGCGATCGACACGGCGAGCCGGTCGAACGGGTCGGCCTGCGACGCCGCAGCGCCCTTCACGCCAGCCTCGTTGATCTGGTCGAGCAGGAACCGCTGTTGTTCCAGTAGCGGGACGCCCTGTTCGGCCATTTCCTTGACCTTCTCGAGTTCGGCGGCGCCGATCGCCCCGGTGCGTTTCAGGGCGGCGGCGCCCTTCTCGGGCTCCTGCAACGCCTTGCCGAGCTGGATAACGCTCGTGTCGAGACTTTGGCCGTATCGGGCGGCCATGTCGACAGCGGTCGACATGCTCTGGGTGAACACGTCGTTTCCCTCGCCGGCCTGGTTCGCAACGTTCTTGAACGTGAGCAGCTTGTTCGCCGCCCCCTGGATCTCCTCGTCGTCGATCGCTGCCGTGACTGACAGACGGCCGGCAAGGTCGGCAACCTCGTTCGCCGTGACATTCGCCGCGCCGCCGGTGCTCTTGATCGCCGCTGCGGTCGACCGGGAGGCCTTCTCGGCCTCGCGGTGTTCGGCCACCACATCGGATAGGACCATGCCGAGCCCGGCGATCCCGCCGAACGCGAGCGCAGATTTCGCGGCGCCACCCAACGCGCCGATGCCGCCCGCCGCCGCGCGCGCGGCACGGCCGGTACGGGCCGAGGTGCGGCCGACATTGTCGACAGCCCGGTCGACCCGCTGCGCTCTCGCGGCGGCCTCCCGGTCCCCCTTCATGCGGAGAACCAGCTCGATGTTCTCGCGTGGCATCAGCCCTCCACAGGGACGATTAGGTGTTGCGCGATCCGTGCGGCGAGGTCTGCGCGTTCGCGTTCGCGTTCACGGACCGCCGCGTCCACCACCGCGGCGAGAACAGACCGGACCGCTGGCGTGGCGGTCAGAATGCCGATCGGGGCGATGCCGTTGGCAGCGGCAACACCGGCCAGTGCGACGGCCGGGTCGCCGCTCAGAATTCCCCCTCGGACTCCTCAAGCTCGCGGTCCTGCGAGCGCTGCCACAACCGGAGTTCGCGACAGTGTTCGCTGAACAGCTCGTGGTTCAGCGTTTCGGGCGAGTGCGGGTCCTCGTCGTCGACATGCTCGAACATGCGCACCACGACATCGCGGGCACGGTCGGCAGCACCAAGGTGGAGGAGTTCCGCGAGCGTCCGGTCAAACCGGATAGGACGGTCGAGTTCGGCGACCTCGCCGATCGGCTGGAGCCCGTCCGGGGTGCGAATGAGGATGGTGTCGCACGACGCGATCAGCCGGTCACACAGCGCGTACAGGTCCGCATGCGGGTCCTCGTCGGCGAGCAGCCGCCGGGCTTTCGCGGCGAGCTCTTCGCCTTGTTTGTGGGTGATCGGCCGGTAGCGGGCGACAATGTCGCCGTCCCACCCGGGTATCGGAATGTCGTGCCGTACCCGGCGTTGCGCGCGGCGTTCGCGGCGCGCAACGATCTGGTCGATCACGCTCCCGCCGAGCGCCGCCGCGGTGTCGGCCGCATCGTCGAGTTCTGACCGATGATCCTCTACCACGGCGGCGGTGATCGGCGTCATGCCGGACCGTCCGTGGAAATGACAACGGTCACGAACGCCGTGTCTCGGCTGGTGGACTCGTAGTCCGGCGGGCTGACCGACAACAAGGTCCCGGTCCACGGGTCCAGCGTCGCCCACGGATTGAGGTCCTCGTCGAGCACGATGTGTCCGACCTCGCACTTTGCCGACTGGCGACACAGCCGCTTCAACGCGTCGTAGTCGTTGGACATTTCCTCTTTGCTGAACGCCTTTTTCAGCGTGAGGTTCGTGGTGCGGGCGACGGTTGCGGTGCTGATCTCCCGGTTCGTCGCGCCCGGGGTGTGCTTGTTGTCCTCGCGTTCGACCGCGCCGCCCTCGCGGCCGTCCCACGCGCCGAAGTCGCGGCCGTTGACCGTCAGCGGCGCCCGGAACCGGTTTTGTGTGATCGGGGTGCTCATGCGATAGCTCCAGTGGTCGCGACGTTGACGATCGAGATCTCGACGAACTCGGCGGACGGCGACGGACGCCACAACACATGGGCGCGGAGATAGCCGTCGTTGAGTGACTCGTCGGTGTTCACCGCGGGCCCGGTGTCAACGCGGTAGCCGGCGTCGAGCTCGTTGCCGTCCGCGTCCAACCGTGGGTAGAGCGACTGCGGGAACCCCTCGTCGGGGTCGGTGAGCAGCGCGAGGAGGGTGCTGTGCAGGTCGGTGATCGCCTCGCGGCGAGCGCCGATCTCGCGGTGAACGAACCGGTCGCCGCGAGACTGCGCGTTCGCGCGCAGCCACATCGCGAACCTGCCCGTCGCCGCGCGCCGCCAGTTCGACGTTGACGCCGCCAGCGACCGGTGCCCGTACGGCTGTACCTGGCCGCGGATGTTGCGGATCACCGTGACCCCGGCGTCGTTGAGCGTCGTCCGGTCCGTTTCCGACCATGCCGGCTGTGACACGTCCGACACCCACCGTGCGATCCCGAAATCGCCGGCGGCCGGCTGGTTCGGGCTGACACCGGCAGCGTCGTTGCGTGCCTCGAGCCCGCACACCAGCGCGCTCGGCGGAACGAGCCGGGCGGTGCCGCCGGCAGTGATCGCCGGCGCCTCGACCCACGGGGCGAGCAGCATCGCCGAACGGGCGCCCGACACTGCCGCATCGGTCGTCGCGAGCGTGGTGAGCGTCGCGACCGTTGGGGTGTCCGCAGCGTCGAGCCGCGGAACCCGGTTGATCCGGGCGGAGTCGCAGTGCGCCAGCACGATCGCGTGCATCGCCGCGGTTGTCCGGCCTGGGATCGCGACCTGTCCCGGGCCAAGCTCGGGTTCGAACCGGTCCAGTGCCGCGTCGATCTCCGTGGTGGTGATGTTCGCCCGGTCGTCCGTGCCGGACGCCAGCGCGGTCGCTGACATTGCCGTCACCACACCAGTGCCGTCGTTGCCGGTCTTCAACGCAACGGTGGTCAGGAGCGCCATCGCGGCGGCACTCGCGTTGACCGCCGTCAGGATCTCGCTGGCGGTCGACGTTGCGACGCCGCTGCCGTCCGTCGCGACGTTGACGGTGATCGCGTTGCCCGACACCGACACAGACAGAGCCGTGTTCGTGCCCGACACCACATACCGGACGGTGATCGCGTGGTAGTACGACCCGACATATTTCGCGGTGAACTTGAGGTCGTTGTTGTTGCCGGTCAGGTTCGTTTCGAGATAGGCGGCGACCGGTGACGGGCCAACGGCCCGGCTGACGTAGATGCGGTCGCAGCCCTCCCGGAACGCGGTTTCGACCCAGTCCGACGCGAGGCTGTCAGTCTCGCGGTCGCCGTACACCGACGCGAACTGTGTGAGCGACCGGACCAACGTTGGGGTTAGATGCGGGCCGCGTTGCGTTTCGACCGCAATGAACGCCGTGCCGATGTCGGTCGGGGCGCTGAGCGGGGTCGGCTGGTCCTGGAGCGAGGTCGTGCTCCCGGGTGCTGGCATGGGTTCCTCCTATGGGCTGTTGGGAGCCGACCTGCGCCGGCGGATCGGGACGAGCGCCCCGGTGTCGACAAGGGCGTCAACATCGGGGGACGGTGCGAGTTCGACGGTCTGTCCGGGCGCGGCCATCGCCCCGGTGGGCAGCTCGAGCGCGACGCGCCTGTTCGGCGCGACGACGTACGCGCGAGGAGCGTCCTGTTTTCTGCGGGGCATGTCAGTCCTCCTCGTCGTCGAGGTGCGCGGCAGCGATCTCGACGGTTTCGACGGTCGGATACTCGGGGGCTTCCTCGGCCGGTTCCGGGTCGGGTTCCAGCGGTCCACGGCCGGCGTCGAGGACGGGCATGCGGCACTCAAACCCGATCGCGCACAGCGCGAGCGAACGGCCTTTTGCGCCCATCGGCTCACACCGCACCGGGTCGGCCGCCAATTCCATTCCCGCGTCGGAAACGACGCCGCCGAGCGACGGGTGGTGTTCGACGATCGCGGCACAGCACCACCCGTAAAGGTGGGCGAGCTCGCGTGTTGTTTCCTCGGTCGCGGCGGACACCACCACCGCAACCCCGAACTGCCATTCCAGCGTGACCTGGCCCTGGCCCGCGCGGCGGCCTCGTGGCGCACCGGTCGCGGCAACGATCACCGCCGGCAGTGTCGAACCGGGGTATCGCTCGGGCACAGGCCGACGGTCCGGGGTCGTGGTGTACGACCGTGGTGCGAGCAGAACGCCCTGGGCACGATTGGACTGCCGCTCAGCCTCCCGCAGATACGTCGGCATCCACAGTCGCAGCGTGTCGATAACGGCCTGTTCGACATGGCCGCCGTGCCGGATCGAACCGAACACTGTCTCGCCGTCGCCGCGAGTCGAGAACACGCTGGTCGGCATGTGTCACGCCCCGATGAGGTAGTCGCACATCTCGTCGGCGACCGCGCGGGCAGCGGCCGCGTCCGCGCCGACCATCGGACGGCGCCGGGAAACAAACCGGGCATAGAACCGGCGGGTTCCGAACACGGCCTCGTCCCCGCGGGTTCGGACTTGTGCGGTGCCGGTCAGTTCGGCAGCCAGACGGCCGGTTGCTGTCAGCGGCGCCGATCCTTGCCCGGCCGCGGCGCGTTTGCGGAGAGTGGACTCGGCGAGCGGCTCCCACGGCATGCCGATCGACGCGCCACGGGACGCGAACACTCGCCGTTCCCCGGCGCGCAGCTCGTCCACGACCCGCTCCCACCCCGGGCCCGGGTTACGGATACGGCGTCGCAGCCCGTCGAACATGCGGCTCACGTCGTCGACGCCGTGAGCGGTCGTCTCAACACCGATCATTCGTCGTCGTCTTCCTCGTCGACGAACGCCGTCAGCGGCGACACAAGCGGGACGGACATGACCGCCCGCTGAACGCTGCCGATGCCGTCGCGGTACTCGCCGAGCAACGCCTGCAGCGCGTCCTCGAACAACGCCCGGTAACGCTCATAGGCGCTGTCCTGGTTCTCGGCCTGTTCAGGGTAAAACGAGTTCTCGACGATCATCGCGACCCGATAACCGACCGCCTGTTGCGCGAGCGAGTGCAACCGGTCGGGCAGGTCCTCGCTCGTGCGCGCGGCCACATAGTCCGCTGCCTGGTCGATGATCGCCTCGACCGTTGCGGCAGTCGGGCGGGTGTCGTCGTCGAAACTGCCGGTCTCGCCGTGCTCGTCAGCGGTCCGTGCCCACATGATCGCGGCCACGTCCGCAGTGTCCGGCGTGAAATCCGATGTCGGCATCGACACCCCCGTCAAAGGATTGGTGCGCGCCGAGCCAGCCGCCCGGCGCGCAACAGGGTCGGGCTCAGCGGCGGCGGAGATCGACCTTGATCTGGTAGCCGCTGTGGGCGACACCGGAACCGGCGACGGTTTCGACGGCGGCGATGATGTCGCCCTCCGCCACGTCGAGATTCGCGGCCGTCGCGGACAGGGTGAGTGCCTTCTCGTCGAACGCGACGAGATCGTCGGTGGTCACCGTGTCGGTCGCGAACGTCGCGATCGACGTCGACCCCGAACCGTCAGCGCCCTTGTTCACCACGCTGAACGTCCGATAGTCGGTCGCGTGGGCGGTGAGCGCAGCGTTCGGAATGATCGACACCCCGACGACCTTCGCGTCCGTTGGCGCTTCGCCGATCATCCGGGACTGCGCGGCGTTCGCGGTGCCCTGCGCCGGAACCTCGGCGGTCAGCGTCGCGACAAGCGGTGTTCCGCTAGGCATCCTTCACCTTCTTCTTCGTGGTGGTGGGCTTGTCCTCGGCGGGCTGGCCGAGCGTCTGCTCGACCAACGGCGCCGCATCCGGCTGTTCGGCCGGGACCTGCCGGTAGGTGCTGTTCCGGCCGTCGCGCGACACGATGCGGAGGTCCGGGCCCTGTGGCGTGTTCTGATCGTCAGCCATGCCGATCAGCTCGCGTTCGCGATCGCGCACACGGCACGATTCAGGTCGTGGATCAGGAACCCGAGCCGCGTCTCGTATCGCAACGCGTACAGGTTTTCCTGCCAGAGGTGACGGTCGGTGCTGCCGTCGTTGATCGTCGCCTGGTTCGTCGCGTCCACCGTCACGTCCTTTCGGATACGGACGTGCAGGTTCGGCTTGTGGACGAGGAACCCGACGATCTTGTTCGCGCCGGCCGACTCCCCGAACGTGTTGAGGTTGCTCGAGTAGTGCGTCTCGATGCCGTAGGTCGGGTCGCGGTCCGAACCGTAGATCGGGCTCGTCGTCTCGACCGCCGCACGGGCGTCCCTGATGTGCTTCTTGACGCCGGTTCCGAGGAGCAGCGCCATCTGGCCCTGGTCCTTGTAACCGTTCTCCTCGAGCTTCGCCATCGCGGCGGACACGGCGAGAGCGAGGCTGTCACCGGCCGTACCGAGTTCGACGGTCGTCGTGGTCGAACGGAGCATGTTGTCGAACGCCCCGGTGATGTTCGTTCCGGAGTCCTTGCCGATCGCGTTCGCGTCGATCACATCCGAGATCGCCGAGCGGACACCGGAGTCGACGAGCACGTCGAGGTCGCCGTTCGCGACATCCTCACGCTGTTCGTCGGTGAACATCACGATGCTCGCGACCTTCTTGACGTTTAGGTTCGTTTGGGACAGCTCGCCGCCCGTGACGGGCTTTGACGCGCCTTCCCCGACGAACTCGGCGGTCGGAGCGCCGAGCCAGATGTTGAACTGGGTCTTGCGGGTGCTGGTTGCCCTTGCGTCCCCGGCGAGCGAGAGCGCGCCCGACTCCTGCAGAATCGCGTTGGTGAGCAGGTCGCCCTGTTCGGTGGGGAGCAGGTAACCGCCAGCGGCATTCGATGCCCCGCTGAACGGGATCTGGTTCGCCATGATTCCTCCTGGCGGTTAGATGCGCCCCGACTTACGGGGCCGGTTTATGTGCCGCCGAACAGGCGGCGGATGAGCTGGTTGTGTTGCTCGTTCGCGTCGCCGCCGCCCGCTGACGCCGGCAAAACCGGGGTCAGCACCCCACCGTCACCCGACCCCGGGGCCGGGGGCGCGGCAGGCTGGACGAGCTTCATCAGCTCGTCCGCGTCGGCTTCCATCTCCTCGCGCGACTCGCCCCGCAACCGCTGGGCCAGTTCCGCGGGGAGCCGCTTGGCGATCGCGACCTCGAGACGCAACGCGTTCGCCCGGACCTCGGCGAGTTCCGTCTCCGCCTTCGCGGCGCGCTCCTCGAGCTTCTGCGTCTCGGACTTCTGTGCGTCCTCGAACTCCTGCACCTTCTGCTCGAGGTCCCGGACGCGTTTCTGCGCCTCCCGTGCCGCTTTGCGTTCCGCCGCGATCGCCTTCTTGCCGGCGTCTGACAGTCCGTCGCGGTCTGTCGTGTCCGGCTGGGCGGTGTCGTCGGTGGCGGCTGGCGGGGTGGTGGTGGTGTCGTCCGTCGCGGACGGGTCCTGCGGTGTGGTGGTGTCAGCCATCGCGGCCGCGCCTCCTCGTGGTTGGGGCGGTGCGCGTCGCGCCCACCGCCTGGATGTGATGCAGCCCGTTGTCTCTCGGTTCTGGCCCAGGGGGGTCGTCCGGAGCTGCGGAAGTTCTCGCCGAACTCTCGGAATGTGTTCCGGCTCGCGGTTCCATGCACCTCAATGACTGCGACTGCGCCTGACACGACGGCGACTGCCGAGAGCGGCATTCGTGCCGCTCGCCTCACTGCCGGACTGTCAACGAGAGGCCTAGCTGCCGCCGCTGGCGTGAGCCCGGCGACCATCGACCGCCTCGAAAACGGCCGTGTTCGCCGGCCCCACCGGACGACGCTTGCAGCTCTCGCCGCCGCACTCGGCTGCGCGGTCGAGGATCTTGGAAAGGGCAACGCCGACGATGGGCAGTCGTCGGCGTCGCGGTCAACCCCGGAGGGCTGACAGGGGACGCTCGGTGATCTGGTCGGCCGTCGCGGCCATCCCAGACCTGTCGAGCAAGTCGCGAAGCTGCACCTGGCCGGTGCGGATCAGCTCGGCCTTCTCAGCGCCGCCACGGCCGGCGAACAACGCGTCCTGGTCGGCGGGGGTCATCGCGTCGAACAGTTCCTGCCCGGTCGGCCTGTGGGCGCGTTCGCGCACACCACGCACAACCGGTTCCGCAACACACTGGCAATGGGTGTGCGCTTCGGGGACGTCGCTGTCGGCGCGGACAGCGCCCGTTGCCGCCGCTAGGCACGCGCCGCACGGACTGCCGCTTGTCGCCCTGCGCCACCCCGCGACACGGTCGTCGGCCTGTATCGCGTCGGAGAGCTGCTCACGCGCCGCCTGTGACACGTTCGCGGACGCCATGCCCCTCGCACGCACCAAACCTGCCTGAAGGGCGTGCGCGGCCGGGCGTTGGTGTGCCAGTGCGACGCGGACCGCGACGAGCGCCGACGCCATGCCCTCCCCTGGCGATTTGCCGGTGTCGAGTTGTTGTGCGTATCGGGCGGTGTCCGGCTGCTGTGCGGTGACGGCCCGTCCGGTTTCCGATGTCAGGTAGGCGGCGAGGTATGCGGTGGATGCGAGGGCGGCTTGTTCGCGGGCGGTCGCGACGATCGCGCCCGCCATCCTCGCCCACCGGTCGCCGGTCTGGTCGAGGTCGTCGAGCGACACGACACCCCACGTCGCCGCGACCGCCTGGAGCGTCCGTGCCCGCAACCCGACAAGGCCGGTGCGGTAACGGTCGGTGACGTCAAGCGAACGAGGGTTGCCCGGCATCCTGTGGCGTTTCGACGCCGCCGTTCGGGTTCAACGCCAACGGGTCCAACAGCGCACCCTCGACGGCGGACTGGCGGATCATCGCCCGCATCCGATCGATCTGCTGCGGGCTGTATCCGATGTCCTCCCATATCTGCTGTGGCGGAATGCCCAGCGCGAGCTTCTTGACCTGCGCGTCGATGAATTCCGACTCTGTCCGGTATTCGGGGTCTTTCCAGTCGACCTCGGCGCGGATCGCGTCCTTGCGCGGGTCGCCCATCCACGCGAACGCCAGACGCATCGCCCTCTCGTACGCGCCGCCGAAACTGACCTGTTTCGCCCGGATCTTGGCGACCAAGCCGGTCTCGGCGCTGCGGAGCGATTCGCCAGATGGAAAGTTGCCCTGCCCGCCAAGCAGGTAGTGCACGGGGATGCTCGCGCGGCTCGCCAGCGACTGGATGCGCTGCTCGAGGACGCCGGTGTAGTTCGACAGGTCGGTCGCGTCGAGATTGCCGACCTTCGCCGACTCCGATGGGATCGCGATGTTCCGGCCGGCACCAACCTCGATCGGGACCGCCTTGCCGTTCTCGTCGGTGTCCGGGTCAACGCCCGTCATCCATAGTTGGCGGTGAGCGCCGAGTTCGCTCGCGACAATGAGGTCGCGGAGCAGCTTGTCGATCACGTCCTGGGTGCCGATCACGTCGGCGAGGTCGGACCGGCCGAGCCCGACAGCGCACCGTCCCGGAACGCTATGCGGCGGCTCGAGCAACGCGGACGGCGGATAGCATGGCATCGAATGCGGGTCGTTCGTGACCGGCACGACCGGCACCACACCAACCGGGTTCGGTGTTTCCGCACCGCCGCCGCGCGGCCGCCAACCGCCGCGCTTCGCATCCCACACCAACCGGACGATCCGGTCAGGCAAATACAGGTTCGCGACCGGCGCGCCATCCAACGCCAGCCAATACTTCAGTGCGGCGGCGACCGTCCGCCGGTCGACCGGCGATCTCGCGACAATCATTTGAGCGGGATGTTCGACGGTGATCCGCGGGTAGCGGTCGCCTGCGTCCTGCCACACCAACAGATAGGCCTCGCCGAGCTTGATCGCCTCCGTGTGCAGCAGGGCGCTGTCCTCGTCGAGGTTGTTCCACTGCCAGATACTCCACGCCTCGCGGTCGGCGTCGAGTATCTGGCCCTCGCCGATCCTGAACCCTTCGACCTTCAACCGTTCGGCGCTCGCGCGGACAACGAGCGACATCCACGCGTCCGACACGGGCCCGAGAACCTTCCCGAACACGCGCTTGTATTCTTCGGTCGCGAGCCCGAACCGGTGCCGGCCCTCGTAGTAATCCTCGAGCACGGCGACGAGCGGCTGGCGGGCTCGCAGCTCGTTCGTGAGGACGTTCGCCCACCACAACGGAGAACCCGCAGGATGGTCGGCGCTGTCGAAATTGACGACGGGCTGCCACTGCCGCGCGATGACGCTGGCGGGCTCGGCCAACTCGTTGTAATACGCCATCGGTCACCCCCTGCCGGGGAATGCCGGCGGCGGTTCAGCGGATAAGAGGAACGCGCGACCGTTTCGGGGCTTGTGCCTCCGTCACGGCGACGCTGTGCGCCATCGACAACGCCCGGAGCGCGTCGATCGGCAACCGGGCGCCACGAGACGGCCGGTCGAACTTGAACCGGTCGCCGCCCAACGGGCGTTCGATCGCGTTCAACACCTGGGCGCGCAACACCCGGTCGCGGTCATGCTCGACCTGGTGGCGGCGGATCGCCTCCATCAGCCGGGCGTCCGCGAGACTGATCGGCGCGTTGTCCTGCGAGTGTTCGACGAACCGAAACTCGGTGTCGCAGTCATGGTCGCGCTGCAACGGATGATCGCCACGCTCGAGCTGCTGGACCATCTGCGCCGCACCGGCGTGCGGGTCATAAACCACGGTCACCGTCGAATACGGCGCGGCGAGGTCCAACAATGCGCGGACCACGCGGCGTTCGTCGAGCATCGTCCCGTCACCGGGCGGCTCGATGATCCGCGCGCCCGTGACAACACGACGGTCAGCGCTCTCCCAATACAACGGGACCAATGCGGTCGTGTCGAGTTTCCAGCCCTGGTCCCAACCAATGATCGGCGCGACACTGGTAGACGGGTTGTCCGCGCCAAGCTGGTCCCACTGGTGCGGCGTGATCGCCGACCCCTCACCGCGGAGCCACACACCGCACGCGAACCGCGCCCACTGCCACGGCGTCATCGACGGCGAGTCATGCCGACGCTTGAGCGCCTCGACGGTCTGCCACGACGCAGGATTCGCGCGCTCAACGAGCGCCATGTCGTCGCGGTCCTCGACCTCCTCGAGCGCCCACTCATGCATCACATACGCGCCATCGCCGGTCCGGCAATACCAGTGCGCCCCGTCACGCTCAACATGGTCGAGCTTGCGGGCCGCCTCGCGCATCCGACCCAAAGGTGACGTCTCATCATCACCAGCCGTGCTGATCGTCACCATCCGGCCCCGTCGCGGCCCCAAACCGTCACGGAACACCCCATACAGATCCGCCGACTTGTGACGATGCAACTCGTCAACGAGCGCGAGCGTCGGGATCACACCGTCCGCCGTATCAACATCAGCGGCCAACACGCGGATTCGGCCCGAGTCCTGCCGCGACCGGATCTCCCGGTAGCCGCGCTTCACGTCAACGAACCGCTCGAGGTCAGCGTTGCGACGCACAAACCCCGCCGCCTGGTCATACAAAATCGTGGCCTGATCACGCGACGCCGCAGCGACAACACACTCAGCGTCCGCCGTGCCGATCAGATGAAACAGCGCGAGCGCCGCCATGATCGTCGACTTGCCGTTCTTCTTAGGGATCAGGATCAGCGTCTCGGTCGACCCGTCGAAATAGTCCGCGAGCATCGACCGCTGAAACGGCTCCAGATCCAACGGACGGCCGTCCTCGAGGATCAGGTTCTGTTCGCAAAAGCTGGCGAAGATGTGCAGCTCATCCGGCGGCACGTCGCGCCCGGAGCTTTGCGAGTTCGTCGAGCGCCGACGTCGGCTCCTCATCTGCGGTGTCGTCGTCGGACTCATCCATCACCGCCTCACAAGTCGCCGGCGTCAACCGCAACTGCCGCGCCAACGACAACGCCACCTGATCACACCGCGCCGCCACAGCGAACCCCGGATGAGCCACAAGCTGACCCGTCGACCCACTCACCCACGGCTCAGCAGCAGCCTCAGCAAGCGCACCATGCGCCGCCATCCGATTCACCACCAACCGCTCCAACAACGGCCCATGCGTCAGCCGCCACGTCCCCGACCGGACCATCTCATCCCGCGCCACAATCCACATCGTGTGCCAACGCGACCCACGAGGAATCCCCTCCGGCTTACGAATCACATCCGTCATCGCACACCCCCAAAACCCCGATGTTGCACACCGGTTTTCTTCACAGCCAGCCCCCTTGCTGCGCCTTCCCCAGTCG
>Ga0196978_1000104_pt1 | contig 41950 bp, 49 predicted proteins | sample S3v_2013CmetaG_FD_155491 | JGI IMG/M metagenome (GOLD analysis project Ga0196978, IMG submission 155491) | Soil microbial communities from Anza Borrego desert, Southern California, United States - S3+v_20-13C | ecosystem: Environmental > Terrestrial > Soil > Desert | place: USA: California... | reverse complement strand
GCGATCCGCGACGATCTCGGTCGAATAGCGCTCCTGCCCTTCCTTGTCCTGCCACTTACGCGTGCGGATGCGGCCTTCGACGTATACCGGCGAGCCTTTCTTGAGGTACTCGCCCGCGATCTCCGCCGTCTTGCCGAAAAAGGCGACGCGGTGCCATTCGGTGTGCTCCTGCTTCTCGCCGTTCTTGTCCTTCCAGGTATCGGTCGTCGCGATGCGGATATTGGTGACCGCATCGCCGCTCGGCAGATAGCGCGTTTCCGGATCGGCGCCCAGGTTGCCGATCAGGATGACTTTGTTGACTGAGGCCATGTGAGCTCTCCTTGCGATGCTATAGCTTGAAGCACATTGTGTTCGTCAAAGGCGGTGCTGTCCACCATGAGAGATGCCGTCCTCTCCTCTGCGATGACGCGCGCTTCGCGCACGCCCGCAAGCGCCTGCAAGCGCGCGGCGAGACGCTGCGCCTGCTGCGCGTCGAGCGGCGGCACGCTGTACGTGCGCAGGCTGAGCACCCCCTGCGGGCGCATGCCTGCAGCGGCGATGATCCAGATAACGAGCAGCGCCGCGTTTGCGATTACGACGCTGGTCGTACCCCAGTGTTCGTACAGGAATCCGCCGGCGGCGGCGCCGAAAAAAGTGCCGAAGAACTGCACGCTACTGTAAAGGCCGATTGCGATACCTTTGCTGTGCGCGGGCGCGAGCCGGGAGGTGAGCGAAGGCAGCATCGCCTCGAGCACGTTGAACGGCGTGAAAAAGAAAAGCAGGAACAGCGTGAGCGAGGCGACGCCGCCGGCAAGCCACGGGAGCGCGAGGTGCGCGGCGAGTAGCACCGCGATCGATCCGATGAAGACTGGTTTCAGGCGCTGCGCGCTCGATCGGCCCAGGACCGCAGGCAGCATGAGCACGAACGAGCCGAGCATCGCGGGCAGATAAACCTTCCAGTGTCCCGGCAGCGGCAGGCCGGCGTCGCGCAGCGAGAACGGCACGACGATGAAAAGCGACATCAGCACCGCGTGCAGCACGAAGATCCCGTAGTTGAGCCGGGCAAGCTGAGGATCGGACAAGGCATGCCAGAACTCGCGCAGCGCGCTGCCGCGGCTCGGGCGCCGCGTCTCTTCGATGTCCGGGACGACACGCCACACCACCAGCATTGCAGCGAGCGCGAGCGCGCCGGTCATGGCGAACAGACCCGGGACGCCGATGAGACCGGCCAACCATGGGCTCGCGACGAGCGAAAACGCGAACGCGAGCCCGATCGTCGAGCCGATCATCGCCATCGCCTTCGTGCGATGCTCTTCGCGCGTCAAATCCGCGGCCATTGCCATCACCGCCGCCGAGATTGCGCCCGCGCCCTGCAGCACGCGCCCGACGATCACGAGGTAGATGCTCGCTGCCGCGGCTGCGATGAAGCTGCCGGCGGCGAAGATCGCGAGCCCCACGTAGATCACGGGCTTGCGCCCGTAGCGGTCGGACCACCAGCCGAAGGGGATCTGGAGCGCCGCCTGCGTGAGGCCGTACGCGCCGATTGCGATGCCGACGAGCGTGAGATCGTGGCCGCCGGGCAGCTGCTCCGCGTAGATCGCGAACACCGGCAGGATGATGAACATCCCCAGCAGGCGCAGCCCGAAGATCGCGGCAAGGCTCACGCTCGCGCGAAGCTCAACGGGACTCATGCGGTCGCGCGCGGACATCGTGCTGCGGGGTTTGGAACGAATGGGAATGCGAGGAGGTCTTCGGTATATTAGCAGGTTTGCCCTTGTCTCCCGATGACGTTAAGCCGACCTTCCCTCGTTCCGCTGACCGGTTCGCGCGCGCGCGGCAGCGATCGTGATCGCGACGGCGACACAGGTGCGGGAACAGGCGGCGCCGCGAGTGCCGCGACCGGCGGTGATACGAGTGCGGGAAGCGGCACCGACGGTCTGATCCGCATACGCGGCGCTCGCACGCACAACCTCAAGAACGTCAACGTCGACCTGCCGCGCAACCGGCTGGTCGTGATCACCGGTCTCTCCGGATCGGGCAAGTCTTCGCTCGCATTCGACACGCTGTACGCCGAAGGTCAGCGCCGATACGTCGAATCGCTGTCGGCGTACGCGCGGCAGTTCCTGCAGCTCATGGAGAAACCCGACGTCGACCTGATCGAGGGGCTTTCCCCTGCCATCTCGATCGAGCAGAAAGCCGCGAGCCACAATCCGCGCTCCACCGTCGGCACGATCACCGAGATCCACGACTATCTGCGGCTGCTGTATGCGCGCATCGGCGACCCGTACTGCCCGGAGCACCAGATCCTGCTCACCGCGCAAAGCGTCTCCCAGATGGTCGATCACGTGCTCACGCTGCCGGAGGACACGCGGCTCATGGTGCTCGCGCCGCTGATCGTCGGGCGCAAGGGCGAGCAGGCGGATCTCTTCGAGGAGCTGCGCGCGCAGGGCTTCGTGCGCATACGTGTGGACGGTACGGTCTACGAGCTCGACGAGCTGCCGAAGCTCAAGAAAAGCGTGAAGCACACGGTGGAAGTCGTCGTCGACCGGCTGAAGATCCGCGCCGACGCAAAGCAGCGGCTGGCCGAATCATTCGAAACGGCGCTGCGCCACGCCGACGGCCGCGCGCTTGCGGTCGAGATGGACACTGACCGCGAGCATCTTTTTTCGGCCAAGTTCGCGTGCCCGATCTGCAGCTACTCGCTGCCCGAGCTCGAGCCGCGGCTGTTCTCGTTCAACAACCCGCTGGGCGCCTGCGCGCGCTGCGATGGTCTGGGCACGATCAGCTTCTTCGATCCGAAGCGCGTCGTCGCCTTTCCGGAGCTCTCACTCGCGTCCGGCGCGATCAAGGGGTGGGACAGACGCAATCAGTTCTACTTCCAGATGCTGCAGGGCCTCGCGACGCACTACGGCTTCGACCTCGAGCGTCCATTCGGCGAGCTGCCGGAAGCCGTGCAGCAGGCGATCCTTCACGGCTCCGGGCGCGACAAGATCCGCTTCCTGTACGTCGGGGAGCGCGGAAACAAACACTTTCGCGAGCATCCGTTCGAGGGCGTGCTGCCGAATCTCGAGCGGCGCTACCGCGAGACCGACTCGGCCGTGGTGCGCGAGGAGCTCGCGAAATATCTCAACGCCCAATCGTGCCCCGAATGCGGCGGCACGCGGTTGCGCACCTCGGCGCGCAACGTGAAAGTCGCGGAGCGGCCGATTTACGAGCTTTCGGCGCTGCCGTTGTCGGATGCGATCGAGTTCTTCGGTCGCCTCACGCTGCCCGGCGTGAAGCAGGCGATCGCGGAAAAAATCGTGCGCGAGATACTGAACCGCCTGCAGTTTCTCGTGAACGTCGGACTCGAATATCTGTCGCTGGACCGCTCGGCCGATACGCTCTCCGGCGGCGAAGCGCAGCGCATCCGGCTCGCGAGCCAGATCGGCTCGGGCCTGACCGGCGTCATGTACGTGCTGGACGAGCCTTCGATCGGACTGCATCAGCGCGACAACAGCCGGCTCCTCGATACGTTGAGGCGCCTGCGCGACATCGGCAACTCCGTGATCGTGGTCGAGCACGATGAGGAAGCGATCATGAGCGCCGACCATGTCATCGATATGGGCCTGGGTGCCGGCGAGCACGGCGGCCGCGTCGTCGCCGAGGGCACGCCGCAGGAGATCAGCGCGCACGCGGAATCGCTGACAGGCCAGTACTTGAGCGGCCGGCGCCGCATCGAGCTTCCGGGCCTGCGCCATCGCGTGAATCCGAAGCGGCAGCTTTCGATCGTCGGCGCGAAGGGCAACAACCTGAAAGACGTGACCGTCAACATCCCGGTCGGACTCTTCGTCTGCGTGACCGGCGTGTCGGGCTCGGGCAAATCGACACTCGTGAATGACACGCTATACAACACCGTGGCGCGCCAGCTCTACGGAAGCTCCACCGAGCCGGCACCCCATGAATCGATCGCCGGCTTGGAGCTCATCGACAAGGTGGTGAACGTCGACCAGAGCCCGATTGGCCGCACGCCGCGATCGAACCCGGCGACCTACACCGGGCTTTTCACGCCGATACGCGACCTTTTCGCCGGTGTGCCTGCGGCGCGCGAGCGCGGCTACGGCGCCGGCCGCTTCTCGTTCAACGTGAAAGGCGGCCGGTGCGAAGCCTGCCAGGGCGACGGCATGCTCAAAGTCGAGATGCACTTCCTGCCGGACATCTACGTGCCGTGCGATGTCTGCCACGGCGCACGGTACAACCGCGAGACGCTCGAGATCGAATACAAGGGCCGCAACATCCACGAGGTGCTGGAAATGACGGTCGAGCAGGCGACCGAGTTCTTCAGCGCCGTGCCGGTGCTCGCGCGCAAGCTCCAGACGCTGCTCGACGTCGGGCTTGGCTACATCACGCTCGGTCAGAGCGCCATCACCCTCTCGGGCGGCGAGGCCCAGCGCGTGAAGCTCGCGCTCGAGCTCTCCAAGCGCGACACCGGGCGCACGCTCTACATTCTGGACGAGCCGACGACCGGGCTTCATTTCCACGACACCGACCTGCTGCTGCGCGTGCTCCACCGGCTGCGCGATCACGGCAATACGATCGTCGTGATCGAGCACAACCTCGACGTGATCAAGACCGCCGACTGGGTGATCGACCTCGGACCCGAGGGCGGTGGCGCCGGCGGCCGGGTGGTCGTAGAAGGCACGCCGGAGGACGTCGCACGGTGCGCCGAGAGCCACACCGGCGGCTACCTGAAAGAAGTGCTGCAGTGAAAGGCACGCTCGTGCACCCGTTCCCGCATTCGCGCGCTGGCTGAATGTCGCCCCGCGAGCTCCTGCTCGGCAGCTTCGAAGCCGCCCTCGCCGCCGCGGATCCGCTGAAACGCGTACCGGCGCACCTGCCGAAGCTACCGGACCAACACAACGGCCGCGTGCTCGTCGTCGGCGCCGGCAAGGCGGCCGCAGCGATGGCGCTCGCCGTCGAGCAGGGCATGCCCGCCGACACCCCGCTCGAGGGCCTCGTCGTCACGCGCTACCAGCATGGGCTACTCACCAATCGCGTGACGGTGGTCGAAGCCGGGCATCCGGTGCCCGACGAGGCCGGCGAGAAAGCCGCGCACGAGATTCTGCGGCGCGCAAAAGCGCTCACGCGCGACGATCTCATGCTGGTGCTGCTGTCCGGCGGCGGCTCGAGCCTGCTCACGCTGCCGGCAGAGGGACTGACCACGGCGGATCTGAGCGCGACCACCCGCGAGCTGCTGCGCTCCGGCGCGCCGATCCAGGAGATGAACACGGTGCGCAAGCACCTGTCCGCGATACAGGGCGGGCGGCTGGCAGCCGCGACGCGCGCGCGCGTGCTCGCGCTGATCGTCTCGGACGTGACCGGCGACGATCCCACTCACATAGCGTCGGGCCCGTGCGCACCGGACCCGACGACCTACCGCGACGCGATCGATATCCTGAACCGCTACGAAGTGCGCACGCCGCCGGCCGTGCAAGCCCACCTCGAGCGCGGGACGCGCGGCGAGCTGCCCGAGACACCGAAGCCCGGCGAGCGGCTGTTCCAGCGCGTCGAGAATCGCGTCATCGCGCGGGCCCACGACTCGCTCCAGGCCGCGGCCGATTTCTTCCGGCATCACGGCGTCCAGCCCGTGATCCTCGGTGATTCGGTGACGGGCGAAGCGCGCGAGGTAGCCAAGGTCTACGGTGCGCTCGCGCGCGAAGTCCGCACGCACGGTAAGCCATGGCCGGCGCCGGTGGCGCTGCTGTCAGGCGGCGAGTGCACGGTGACGGTGCGCGGCGAAGGACGCGGCGGCCGGTGCGCCGAGTTCCTGCTCTCGCTCGCGATCGATCTCGCCGGCGCCGAACGCATACACGCGCTCGCGTGCGATACCGACGGCATCGACGGCTCGGAGGACAACGCCGGTGCGACCCTCGCGCCCGACGCGCTGAAGCGTGCCGCGGCAAAGAAACTGCGGCCCGACGCGCTACTCGCCGACAACGATGCTTACGCCTTCTTCTCGGCGCTTGGCTCGCTCGTCGTCACCGGCCCGACGCGCACCAACGTGAACGACTATCGCGCGATCCTGATTACCTGACGCGGCGTCCAGTGCGGCGTCCGATGCTATGATTTTTCGATGCGCGCGCTAGCGATCGGTCTGTTCCTGTTCGGTTTGGTCGGCGCCGACGCGCTGGCGCAACGCGCGCCATCGGTACGCATCGGATTCGCTTCACCGCTCACCGGTCCGCAGGCGCATTACGGGATCGACAATCGCAACGGCGCGCAGATGGCCGTGGAGGAGCTGAACGCGCGCCGCGGCAGCAAGCTCAGGTTCGAGCTGGTCGTCGAAGACGATCAGGCGGATCCCAAAACCGGCACGCTGGTCGCACAGCGTCTGGTGGACCGCGGGATTCGGGGCATGGTGGGGCACTTCAACTCGGGCGTCACCATACCGGCCTCCACGATCTACCACGACGCGGGCATTCCGCAGATCTCGGTCTCGACCAATCCCAGGTACACACGCCAGGGCTACCGCACGGCCTTTCGCGTCATGGCCGACGACGACAAGCAGGGCGCCACGCTGGGCGAGTACGCCGTGCGGCGGCTCGGCTTGAAGCGCATCGCGGTGGTCGACGACCGCACCGCCTACGGTCAGGGTCTGGCCGACGCGTTCGCCTCCGCGGTGAAAGCGGCCGGCGGCAGCATCGCCAAACGTGAATACGTGAGCGACAAGGATTTCGATTTCCGCGCCGTGGTGACGCTCCTCAAAGCCGCGGAGCCGCAGGCGATCTTCTTCGCCGGGTACGACGCGCAGGCCGGTCCGCTCGCGCGGCAGATGCGCGAGCTGGGCGTGAAGGCGGTGCTGCTCGGCGGCGAAACGATCAACACCGCTAAGTTCCTGGAGCTTGCGGGCCCCGCCGCCGAAGGTCACATCGCGTCGACCCCCGGCGCGGCGCTGTCCAGGCGGCCGAACGGTCCCGCGTTCGACCGAGCGTACCGCGCCCGCTGGAAGCAGGAGATCGGCCTGTACGCACCGTACTTCTATGACGCCGTGATGGTGCTCGCGGCGGCTATGGAAAAGGCGGACTCCTCCGACCCTGCGAAGTACCTGCCGGTCCTCGCACGCATCCGGCACCCCGGCGTTACCGCCGATATCGAGTTCGAAGCGAACGGGGATCTGAAAAACCCGCAGCTCTCCGTCTTCAGCGTTCGCGGTGGCAAGTGGGTGCTGCAGTGACTCCGCGCCTGCACGAGGTCTGAATCTTGCACTTGCCGGAAACCGCGGATGCACACCGGTTTTCGACATGCGAAGCGCCGGGCCTGAAACGTGTGCATCCCCGTTCCTGCACATCATGGCTGCCATCGACGTCAACACGCTGCTGCGCCTTCAGGCGGAGCATACGACCGACCAGGCGACGCTGCTCCTCGACAGGCGGGGCACGATCGTGTGGTGCAATCCGACGGCCGCGCGCATCTTCGGTTATCCGGCAGAGGATCTCATCGGCCAGGCGGTGCACCGCCTCTTCACACCGGAGGACGTGCAGGAAGGCGTGCCCGATTACGAGCTGCACGTCGCGAGCCGGAGCGCCGACATGAGCAATGACCGCTGGCTCATGCGGGCGGACGGCTCGCGCTTCTGGGCAATGGGCTCCACCACCGCGCTGCGTGACGACGCCGGCGAGGTCGCCGGCTTCGGCAAGACGCTGCGCAACCGCACCGACGTGAAGGAGCAGCTCGAGACGCTGCGCCGGCGCGCGGACGCGCTCGTGCAAGCCGACGAGCACAAGAACATTTTTCTCTCGACGCTTTCGCACGAGCTCCGCAATCCGCTCGCGCCGCTCGTGAACGCGCTGCAGCTGATTCGCATGACCGCACCGGAGGCGGCCGCCCTTCAATACCCGATCAAGCTCATCGAGCGGCAGGTCGAGTTCATCCGGCGCCTGGTCGACGATCTCCTCGATGTCACACGCATCAGCGCGGGCAAGATCCAGATCGATCTGCAGCCGCTCGACGTTCGCGAGGTGATCGCCCGCGCAGTCGACATGACGCGGCCGCTGATCGACGAGCGCAGCCATCGCCTCGCGCAGCACCTGCTGGCCGTGCCGATCATCGTCAAGGCCGACGCGGGACGCCTCGAGCAGGTCTTCGTGAACCTGCTTACGAACGCCGCCAAGTACACGCCCGAAGGCGGATCGATCGAAGTGCGCGCGAGCATGGAGCAGGACGAAGCGCTCGTGCACGTGATGGACAACGGACTCGGCATCCCGAAGGAAATGCAGCCGCACATCTTCGAGCTCTTCACGCAGGTCGCGACGAACATGGAGCGGGCCGGCGGCGGCCTCGGCATCGGACTGTCGCTCGTGAAGAACCTCGTGGAGCTCCACGGCGGCTCGGTCCAGGTCAAAAGCGAAGGCCCCGGACGCGGCAGCGAGTTCACGGTGCGGCTGCCGCTCGCGCGGCCGCGGCACACCGGCTAGCGGCGGCTCACGGCAGGTCGAGATCGTCCTGGGTGTTCGCGTCGTAGACGAGCCGTCCGTGCGCCAGCCGCGCTTCCGCGCGTACCGCATGGCCTTTCGGCGGCTTCTCGTCGATTACGTGACGCACTTCGTGGCCATGAGTCACGAGGTAATCCGAGATCATGTAACGGTGGCACTGCCACGGTAGCCGCTCCGCGCACATGATCGCGACGGCGCCGTGCTCGCCGCGATCGACGACGCGGGCCGCACCAGCGGCGAACTCGGTGCTTTCCATGTGGTCGGCATACGCCCGGAAGCTCGCATTGCGCAGCGCTACATGCGGCGAATCGGCGCGCGGTCTGCGGCGGCCGCCGAGCGCCGCGCCTTCCCACACGTAGGAGATGCCCGCCGCCGGGAGCGAACGCTCGAGCTCTCCGCGCCCGAAATGCGGATGCCGCCGCGAGCCCGGAAACGCGCGCACGTCGATCAGGCACCTCACGCCGAAGCGCCGCAGCAGCGCGACCAGCTCCTCGAGCGGCCGGTTGCCGTGCCCGATCGTGTAGATCATTCGAGCGCGATCGCCTCGCCGATGTCGATGCCCAGCAGTGACGCGGCGCTGGCCGCGTTCGCGGCGATCTCCAGCAATCCCAGGCTGTTCTCGTACCAGAAGAGCTCGCCCGGCGCGGCGGCGCAAAAAACCCGCGCGTGGGAAATCCGGCGTCCGGCGACGCTGACGGCAGCGGCCGAGTCGATCGCGCGGGCGCGCACTCCGGTCATGGCATTGCCGTAGTGGTCGACGTAGATCACGCGCGCGCAATCCGCGCCGCCCAGCTCGACGTCGAGCGCACGGGGCGCGCGACTGCGCATCTCGATCGAGCCGCGAGCGATGTGCGCGGCAGCCGGCGCGAAGAGATCGCGGCCGTGAAACGAGACCGACTGGGGCGCGGGCAGCCAGTCGACCGGGAAACAGAGGCTCGCGCGCGCACGCGCCGCCAGCACCGAGACGAGACCGTTATCGGGGCCGACGAACCAGCGGCTGTCGGCGGTCAACGCGATCGGCGCGCGCGGGCTGCCGACGCCGGGATCGACCACGGCCAGCGTGACAGCGCCGCGCGGGAGCCGCGGAGCGAGCGCGGCGAGCAGGTGCGCCGCGGACTCGATATCGAAAGGCGCGGCGTCGTTGAAAAGGTCGACGACGGGGATCGTCGGCGCCTCCGCCTGGAGTACCGCTTTGACCTGACCGACGTAGATGTCGGCGGAGCCGAAATCGGTGAAGAGAAAGATCGGGCCGACCGCTGGCATCAGGGCGGTGCTAAGCCGTGAGCGGCGTGTCCGGCGCGTCCACGCTGGCGACGTAGCGCTCGTACAGCCGGCTCAAGCGATCGAGCACGATGCCCTTGCCGAGGATGTCGCTGGCGCCGACGGCGTCCGCCAGCAGCTCCAGCGACATCGCGCTCAGCGCCGGGACCGACGCCGGTGCATAGCTCAGGTGCCACGGCTCGGGCCGCACGCCGCCGCGGAAGATCCGATAAGGCCTGAAGAAACCGTAACGTGCGGCGTTCACGTCGAGCCATTCCTTCAGCGCGTGGAAAACGCCGCCGGGCTCGTACTCGTCGATCGTCAGCCGCACGCGGTAAGCCTCGGGCAAGGCGGCGCGATCGATCACGTCGATATCGGTGCCCCAGTGATGGCGGCTCGCGCCCGGCAGCGCGTTCCAGCACAGGATGGCCTCGACGATCTCCTCTTCGGACAGCGCGGCGCGGTCGCGCTCCCTGCCCTGCTCGTCGTAAATCGGGCGTTCGCCGCGGAATTTCATGTCCCAGATCCGCTGCTGGGCGGTGAAATCGCGGAAGGCGCTGGTAAGCGCAAGCTCGAGCCCGTCGCGCGCGGCATCCGTTTTCATGTCGAGGAACGGCTCGAGCGCGTCGGCGTGGATCGCGGCGCGCAGGTCGTCGCGTTGTACGACGTGGGTGCGCGCGCGCCCGGTGAGCTCGAGCTCGTTCAGCATCGCGCGATTGTATCTATGGAGCGCCGCTAGGCGCGTAGGCTACTTTTTGCGTCCGGAAGCGCAGCGGACGGACGCGTCGTAGGTTGTCCGCCGGCGCAGGCCGGCTTTGAACTGTTGCGTGGCGTTTTGTTCTACGCGGTCGCCTGCTCCTGGGGCTCGCTTTTGCGCGCTTTGGCTCCGCCGCTTCCTTCCTCCTGCGTTTCGACATCCGGCCGATCCACGAGCTCGACCAGCGCCATCGGCGCATTGTCGCCCTTGCGGAAGCCGAACTTGAGTATGCGCAGATACCCCCCGTTCCTCTGCGCGTAACGCGGACCGAGCTCGTCGAAGAGCTTGACCACCATATCGCGGTCGCGCAGGCGATCGAACGCGAGCCGCCGGTTCGCGAGCGACGGCGCCTTGCCCAGCGTGATGATGGGCTCGACCACGCGACGCAGCTCCTTCGCTTTGGGCAGCGTCGTCTTGATGATCTCGTGCTTCAAGAGCGAGCACGTCATGTTCCGCAGCATCGCGAGCCGATGGCTGCTCGTGCGGTTGAGTTTGCGCAGGCCGTGACGGTGACGCATGTTCGATCCTTATTCCGTTGGCGAGCTTCCCCGGGAAGCTCGCGAACTATACTTTTTCGAGTCCTGCCGGCGGCCAGTTCTCGAGCTTCATGCCGAGCGTGAGTCCGCGCGATGCGAGCACTTCCTTGATCTCGTTCAGCGATTTGCGGCCGAGGTTCGGGGTCTTGAGAAGCTCGGTCTCGGTGCGCTGGATAAGATCGCCGATGTAGTAGATGTTCTCGGCCTTCAGGCAGTTGGCCGAGCGCACCGTGAGCTCGAGATCGTCCACCGGACGCAGCAGCACCGGGTCGATCTGCGTTGCTTTCTTCTCTTCGATCTGCGCGGGCATGCCTTTCAGATCCGCGAACACCGACAGCTGCTCGACGAGGATGCGCGCGGCGTAACGCACGGCTTCCTCCGGCTCGATCGCGCCGTTGGTCTCGATGTCCATGATGAGCTTATCGAGATCGGTTCGCTGCTCGACCCGCGCCGATTCGACGGAGTAGCTCACGCGCCGAACCGGGCTGAAGGAGGCGTCGAGCATGATGCTGCCGACGCTGCGGCCTTCGTCGCCGGTCTTGCGACTGGTCGCGGCGATGTAGCCGCGGCCCTGCTCGACCTTGATCTGCATGTCGAGCTTGCCGCCGGAGGCGAGGTGCGCGATCACGTGATCGGGATTCACGATCTCGACATCGTGCTGCTGCTCGATGTCACCGGCGGTCACGACGCCTTCGCCCGACTTCTTGAGCGTGAGCGTCGCTTCGTCGCGGCCGTGCATCTTGAGCACGACACCTTTGAGGTTGAGCAGGATGTCCACGACGTCTTCCTGCACGCCGTCGATGGTGGAGTACTCGTGCAGCACGCCGGCCATCTTCACTTCGGTCGCGGCATAGCCGGGCATCGAGGAAAGGAGCGTACGGCGAAGCGCATTGCCGAGCGTGTGCCCGTAACCGCGCTCGAACGGCTCCATCGTGAGCCGGGCGTGATACGGCGAAATGTTCTGAACGTCGATGATGCGGGGCTTCAGAAAGGCGCTGCTGGCCATAGAAGTGATACCTCTCGTTTCCGTTACTTGGAGTAAAGCTCGACCACGAGCGACTCGTTGATCGTCGAAGGCAGCTCGGAACGCTGCGGGCGCGCCTTGAAGGTGCCCTTGAGCGCGGCCGCATCGACCTCCACCCACTCCGGATAACCACGCGAAGCGACGGCTTCGGCCGACGCCTTGATGCGAAGCTGTGCCTTCGCCCCCTGCGCGACTTCGATCACGTCGCCGGGACGCACCTGGTACGACGGGATGTTCACGCGCCTGCCGTTCACGTTGACGCCGTTGTGGCGCACGAGCTGGCGAGCCTCGGTGCGCGAGCCGCCGAAACCCATCCGATAGCAGACGCTGTCGAGCCGGCCTTCGAGGATCTGAAGGAGCGCTTCACCGGTGACCCCTTTGCTGGCGGCGGCCTGCTGGTAATTCAGGCGGAACTGGCGCTCGAGCACGCCGTACGTGCGGCGCACCTTCTGCTTTTCGCGAAGCTGCACGCCGTAGCCGGAAAGACGCGTGTTCTTCTGGCCGTGCTGACCGGGCGGGTAATTGCGCCGCTCGATCGCGCACTTGTCGGTGAAGCACTTCTCGGCCTTGAGAAAGAGCTTCTCTCCTTCCCGGCGGCACTGACGGCAACGCGCGTCCAGATTTCTTGCCACTGTGTCGTTCTCCTTGAATTCTTAGATGCGGCGCTTTTTCGGCGGGCGGCAGCCGTTGTGCGGCACCGGCGTCACGTCGGAAATGCTCGTGATCTTGAAACCGACGGCGTTCAGCGCGCGCACGGCGGACTCGCGGCCTGGCCCCGGACCCTTGATACGCACTTCGATGTTCTTCACACCCGATTCCGCAGCGAGCCGTCCGGCCTGCTCGGCCGCGACCTGCGCGGCGAACGGGGTCGACTTACGCGAGCCCTTGAAACCGTTGCTGCCGCACGTCGCCCAGGCGAGCGCGTTGCCCTGGCGGTCGGTGATCGTGACGATGGTGTTGTTGAAGGATGCGTGGATGTGCGCGATGCCTTCCGCCACGTTCTTCCGGACCTTCTTGCGCACGCGGGTGCTTGCTTTAGCCATGAGTTTCCTGGTCTCTCGAGGTTGCTTAAACAGCGCCTGCGCGGACGATCTTCACCGCGGCCTTGCGTGGGCCTTTGCGCGTGCGGGCGTTGGTGCGGGTGCGCTGGCCGCGCACCGGAAGGCCGGCGCGGTGGCGTTTCCCACGCCACGTGCCGAGGTCCATCAACCGCTTGATGTTCATCGACGTTTCGCGGCGGAGGTCCCCTTCGATCGTGTACTTGCCGACTTGTTCCCGCAGACGGTCCATCTCGCTGTCGGAGATGTCCTTCACCTTGGTCGTGTTGGCGATGCCGGCGGCCGCGCAGATCGCGCGCGCGCGGCTGCGGCCGATGCCGTAGATCACGGTCAGCGCGATTTCGGCGTGCTGCTGGTTGGGGATGTTGACGCCACCTATACGGGCCATGTGCTCGCTACCTCGTTAAATGCCGACGAATGACGAAAAGCCGTCGATTATAGCCGGTAAGCCTCTAATTCTCAAGGTTTTACCCTTGTCTTTGCTTGTGCCGCGGATCCTTGCTGCAGATGACGCGCACGACACCCTTGCGCTTGATGATCTTGCAGTTGCGGCAGATGCGTTTCACCGATGCCAGCACTTTCATCTCTCGTCCTTTCGGTCAAATGCGCTACTTCGCGCGGAAAACGATACGTCCGCGCGTCAGGTCATACGGCGTGAGCTCCACCGTCACCTTGTCTCCCGGCAGGATGCGGATGTAGTGCATGCGCATCTTTCCCGAGATGTGCCCGAGCACGATGTGGCCGTTCTCGAGCTTCACCCTGAATGTCGCGTTCGGCAGGGTCTCAACGATCTCGCCCTGCATCTGTATGGTTTCTTCTTTCGCCATTAACGCGTCGGAAACACCCCACCCTTGAAGTTCGCCTTCTTGAGCAGGCTCTCGTACTGGTGCGACATTACGTACGCCTGCACCTGCGCCATGAAGTCCATCGTGACCACCACGATGATGAGCAGGCTGGTGCCGCCGAAATAGAACGGTACCTGGCGCCACACGATCAGAATCTCGGGCAGCAGACACACGAGCGTCACGTAAATCGAGCCGGTGAGCGTGAGTCGCAGCATCACGCGCTCGATGTACCGGGCGGTCTGATCGCCTGGACGGATGCCGGGCACGAACGCGCCGCTCTTCTTCAGGTTGTCGGCCGTTTCCTTCGGGTTGAAGACGAGAGCCGTGTAGAAGAAGCAGAAAAAGATGATCGCCGAGGCGTAGAGGATTACGTAAATCGGTTGTCCGGGAGAGAGCTCGCCCGCGATCGTGCGCAGCCACGTGAAGCCTTCGCCCGAGCCGAGCCAGCCGACCAGCGTGGCCGGAAAGAGGATGATCGAGGAGGCGAAGATCGGCGGGATCACCCCCGACATGTTGAGCTTGAGCGGCAGGTGTGAGGTCTGGCCGCCGTACACCTTGCGCCCGACCTGCCGCTTCGCGTAATTCACCAGGATCTTGCGCTGGCCACGCTCGACGTACACGACGAACGCGGTGACCAGAATGACCAGCGCGAAAATGAGCAGCACCGCCGGAATGGACAGCGCGCCCGTGCGCGAGAGCTCGAGGGTGCCGGCGACGGCCTCGGGCAGCCCCGCCGCGATACCGGCGAAGATGATGAGGGAGATGCCGTTGCCGATGCCGCGCTCGGTGATCTGCTCGCCCAGCCACATGAGGAACATCGTGCCGGTGGTGAGCGTCACCATCGCGGTCAAACGGAACATGAGGCCCGGCTCGATCACGAGGTTGCGCTGCCCTTCGAGGGCGATCGCGATACCGATCGACTGGAACAGCGCCAGGCCGAACGTGCCGTAGCGCGTGTACTGCGTGATCTTGCGTCGGCCCGCCTCGCCTTCTTTCTTGAGCGCCTCCAGCGTCGGCGACACCACCGTCATCAATTGCATGATGATCGACGCCGAGATGTAGGGCATGATGCCCAGCGCGAAGATCGAGAAGCGTGACAGTGCGCCGCCCGAGAACATGTTGAACATGTCCAGAATGCCGCCGCGCTGCTGCTGGAACAGCTCTTTCAGGACTTCCTGGTCGATCCCGGGAACCGGGATGAACGAGCCGACCCGGAATACGATCAGCGCGCCCAGCAGGAACAGCAGCCGGCGCTTGAGATCGCCGAGCTTGCCCGAGGCGAGGAGCGACGAGCCGTCGATCGCCAAGCGTTACTCCGCACCCGGTGCGCTTTCGGCACCGGTCGTACGTCCCGCCGCGTTCTGCACGGCGTCTTTCTTCTCGAGCTTGCCTGCCGGCGCAGCCTCTGCGGGCAGCTCCACGCTGCCGCCCGCGGCTTCGATCGCCGCACGCGCGCCTTTGCTGATGGCGATGCCTTTCAGCGCGACCTTGCGCTGGATCTCACCGGACAGGATGACCTTCGCGCGCAGCGCGAGCTGCGGCACGACACCGGCGGCTTTCAGCGCCGCCAAGTCGAGGACCTCGCCCTCCACCCGCTGCAGATCCGAAAGACGCACTTCCGCCGTATCGCCTTTCACCAGCGACACGAAACCGCGTTTCGGCAACCGGCGCTGCAGCGGCATCTGGCCGCCTTCGAAACCGACCTTGTGAAAGCCGCCGGCGCGCGCCTTCTGGCCCTTATGTCCGCGGCCGGCGGTCTTGCCGAGGCCGCAGCCGATGCCGCGGCCCACCCGCTTTTTCGATTGTTTCGAGCCCGCGGCGGGCTTCACCTTGTTCAGTTGCATCTCAGCTCTCGGTCTTGAGGAGGTACGCGACGCGATTGATCATGCCGCGGTTCGCCGGCGTGTCGATTACTTCGACCGTGTGGTTGCGCTTGCGCAGGCCCAACCCGCGCACGCACGCGCGGTGCTCCGGCCTGGTGCCGATCAGGCTCTTTACGAGCGTGACCTTGATCGTCTTCGGTCCTTCGGCCATGGCTTACCCCGTGATCTCTTCCACCGACTTGCCGCGCTTGGCAGCGATCGTCGACGGCGTGTTCATCGAGGTGAGCCCGTTGATCGTCGCGCGCACGACGTTGTACGGGTTGGTCGAGCCCAGACACTTCGAAAGAATGTTCGCGACGCCCATCACCTCCAGCACCGCGCGAACCGGGCCGCCGGCGATGATCCCGGTGCCTTCGGAGGCGGGCTGCATGTAGACGCGCGCCGCGCCATGACGGCCGACGACCGCGTGCTGCAGGGTGCCGTTCTTGAGCGGCACCTTGACCATCTTGCGGCGGGCTTCTTCCATCGCTTTCTGCACCGCGACCGGTACTTCGCGCGCCTTACCCTTGCCCATGCCGATGCCGCCGTCCCCGTCGCCGACGACGGTGAGCGCGGCGAAGCCGAGCACGCGTCCGCCCTTCACCACCTTGGTCACTCGGTTCACCGCGACCATTTTCTCGCGCAGGCCGTCCGAACGCTCTTCGCCCGTCTGCATCTTCCCTGCTTGTAACTTGGCCATAGGGACTGGTTTTCTCGTATCTCGTTGATCCGCGCGGGCGGTGAGCCGCCCGCGGCATTCTGCTAATTAAGCGTATCCGTCAAAACTTCAGGCCGGCTTCGCGCGCGGCTTCGGCCAGCGCTTTCACGCGACCATGGAATCGATAGCCCGAACGGTCGAACGCGACCTCGGAGATGCCGAGCTGCTTCGCTTTCTCCGCGATCCGCTTGCCGATCTCCGCGGCGGCCTGCACGTTGCCGCCGTTCTTCACCGCGCCGCGCACGTCTTTCTCCGCCGTCGAAGCGCTCGCGAGCACTTTCGAACCGGAGGCATCGATCACCTGCGCGTAGATGTGCGCGTTCGAGCGATGAACCGTGAGCCTCACCGCGTTCAGTTGCGCGATCTTCGCGCGGGTCGCCTTGGCCCTTCTCAGCCGGGCTTCAATCTTGTCGCTCATCTCGTCACCGTTACTTCTTCTTCGTTTCCTTGAGCACGATCTGCTCGTCGGAGTAGCGCACGCCCTTGCCCTTGTACGGCTCGGGCGAGCGGTAGCGCCGGATCTCCGCGGCCACCTGGCCCACAACCTGTTTGTCGGCGCCCTTGATCAGGATCTCGGTCTGCGTCGGCGTCTCGGCCTTCACGCCTTTCGGCAGCTGATGCACGACCGGGTGCGAAAATCCGAGCGTGAGATTCACCTTGTCGCCCTGCGCCTGCGCGCGATAGCCCACGCCGACGAGATTCAGCTTGCGCTCGAAACCCTTGGTGACGCCCGTCACCATGTTCGCGACCAGCGCGCGCACCGTCCCGGACAGCGCGTTCGCCTGGCGCGAGTTGTCGTTCATCTTGAACTCGAGGCGGTTATCCACGCGCTCGATCTTCACGCGCGGCGAGTACTTCTGGGTAAGCGTCCCGAGCGGGCCCTTTACCGAGATCTCGTCATGCTGGACCGTCACTTCGACCTTCTCCGGCAGCTCGACGGGATAATTTGCAATCCTCGACATGACAGCTCCTTACGCGACGAAGCAGAGCACTTCGCCGCCGACGCCCAGGCCCCGCGCCTTGCGGTCCGTCATCACGCCTTTCGACGTGGAGACGATCGCGATGCCGAGGCCGTTCATGACCGTCGGGATCTCGCGGCTCGGCTTGTAGATGCGAAGACCCGGACGGCTCACGCGTTCGATTTTCTCGATCACGGGACGGCCGGCGTAGTACTTGAGGCTGATCTCGAGCAACGGCTTGCCGGCGTTCTCGCGGACCGCGAAATCGTCGATGTAGCCCTCGTCCTTCAGGACCTTCGCAATCGAAGCCTTCAGCTTCGACGCGGGCATCGCCACCGCCTGTTTTTCCGACAGTTGCGCATTGCGGATGCGCGTGAGCATGTCGGCGATCGGATCACTGATACTCATGCAATTCTCTCCTGCGAGGGCCTTACCAGCTCGCCTTGATCACACCCGGGATCTCGCCGCGCATCGCGATCTCGCGAAGCTTGTTGCGGGCGAGCCCGAATTTGCGGAACGTTCCGCGCGGACGCCCGGTAAGCGCGCAGCGGTTGCGCAGGCGCACGGGAGAGGCGTCGCGAGGAAGCTTCTGGAGCTTTAAGCGCGCTTCGTAGCGGTCTTCCGGCGCCACTTTCGGGTTGTTCGCGATCGCGAGCAGCTCGGCGCGCTTCGCCGCGTACTTCTTCACTTCGCCGCGGCGCTTCTCGTTCCGGTTGATCAATGCCGTCTTTGCCATGTATGGGTCTTTACCCTCTGAACGGAAATTTGAAAGCCGCGAGCAGCGCCTTGGCTTCGGCGTCGGTCTTCGCGGTGGTGGAGATCGTGATGTTCATCCCGCGGATCGCGTCGATCTTGTCGTACTCGATCTCGGGGAAAATGATCTGTTCCTTCACGCCCATGTTGTAGTTGCCGCGGCCGTCGAAAGCGCGGCCGGAGATCCCGCGGAAGTCGCGGATACGCGGCATAGCTACGCTCACCAGGCGGTCGAGGAACTCGTACATGCGCGCGCCGCGCAGCGTCACCTTGCAGCCGACCGGATAGCCTTCGCGAATCTTGAAGTTCGCGACCGATTTGCGCGCCTTGGTGACGAGCGGCTTCTGGCCGGCGATCTTCATCATGTCCGCGACCGCGTTGTCCATGATCTTCTTGTCGGCGACCGCTTCGCCCACGCCCATGTTGAGCACGATTTTCTCGATGCGGGGCACCTGCATCGGGCTCTTGTAGCCGAACTGCTGCGTGAGATCCTTCGTCACCTGCTCGCGGTAGTAGACCTGGAGCCGCGCGGGTGCAGCCGGTCCGGACGGGCGCTCGTCCTGAAGCTCGGGCGCCTGCGCCTGCTTCGCTTCGGCGGCGCCTTTGCCCTTCTGCTGCTTGCCTGCGGCTTTCGGCTGGCCGCCGCCTTTCGGCTGCTTCGCGGCGCCTTTTCCACCACTGTCCGCTTTCTCGCCCTTGCCCTTCTTCGCGTCTTTCTCGCTCATACGTCAACCACTTCGCCGTTCGATTTGAAGAAGCGCACGCGCTTGCCGTCCTCGAGCGTACGCACGCCGATGCGATCCGCCTTCTTCGTGATCGGGTTGAAAACCGCCACGTTCGAAATGTGCACCGGCATCTCCTTCTCGATGATGCCGCCGGTGATGCCTTTCATCGGATTCGGGCGCATGTGCTTTTTCACTTTGTTCGCGCCTTCGACCACCACGTATTCCGAATCGATGATGCGCAGCACCGTGCCGCGCTTGCCCTTGTCCCTGCCGGTCGTGACGACGACGTCGTCACCTTTCCTGATCTTCTGCATCTTGAGCCTTCCTTCGCCTACAGCACTTCCGGCGCGAGCGACACGATCTTCATGAAACGCTCGGTGCGCAGCTCCCGCGTCACCGGTCCGAAGATGCGCGTGCCGATCGGCTCGAGCTTGGGGTTCAGAAGCACCGCCGCATTCGAGTCGAACTTCACCAGCGACCCGTCGGCGCGGCGTACGCCTTTGGCGGTGCGCACGACCACGGCGCTGTAGACCTCGCCCTTCTTCACGCGTCCGCGCGGTGCGGCGTCCTTGACGCTCACCTTGATGACGTCGCCGATCCCGGCATAGCGGCGCTTCGACCCGCCGAGCACCTTGATGCACATGACTTCGCGCGCGCCGGTGTTGTCGGCCACGTCCAAAATGGACTGCATCTGAATCATCGTCTCGTCTCGCTAATTGCTGCTTCCCCAACTTGATCCCGCTTCGATCTCGACTGCAGCGGGGCCAGTATTGGAGCCCGTCCGGGTTAGGGGCGCGGGCCTTGGAATAAGGCCAGCGCGAAAAGCCCTAAATTATAGAGCGTCCAGGGCTGATTCTCAATACAAAATCAAGCGCCGATATGCGGCTAAGCTATTTTTTGCGCCTGGGGGCGCGTCGTAGCTTGTCTAGACGTTCCTCGATTTCTCGAGAAGCTTGGTGACACGCCACGCCTTGGTCTTCGAAAGCGGGCGGCACTCCTCGATCTCGACCAGATCGCCTTCGTGGTACTCGCCGTTCTCGTCGTGCGCGTGGTATTTCCGCGTGCGGGTCACGAACTTGCCGTACAGCGGGTGCTTCACCCGGCGCTCGACCAGCACGGTCACCGTCTTCTGCATCTTGTCACTCACCACGCGTCCGGTCAGCGTGCGCTTGTTCGCAGCCGGTTTTTCGGCGGCCGCGACCGTTTGTTCGGTTGCTTGGCTCATGATTGCCTGGCCTTCTCATTGAGCAGGGTACGTACGCGCGCGATGTCGCGGCGCACTTTCCTGATCTGACTGGTGTTGTTGAGCTGCTGGGTCGCCTTCTGCATGCGCAGTGAAAACTGCGCCCGCAGTAGCGAATTCAGCTCCTGGGTGAGCTCGTCCGCGGACTTGCCTCTCAGTTCACTGGCTTTCATCGGTTATGCCCCCACCATGCGCTGCACGAACGTCGTGGCGATCGGGAGCTTCGCCGACGCGAGCCGGAACGCTTCCTTCGCCGTGACCTCGTCGACGCCGTCCATCTCGTAGAGCACCTTGCCCGGCTGGATCTCCGCGACCCAGTACTCGGGATTGCCCTTGCCGTTGCCCATGCGGACTTCCGCGGGCTTTTGCGAGATCGGCTTGTCCGGAAAGATGCGAATCCAGATCCGGCCGCCGCGCTTGATGTGGCGCGTCATGGCGCGACGCGCGGCCTCGATCTGACGCGCCGTGAGGCGCCCACGGCCGGTCGCTTTGAGGCCGTATTCACCAAAGCTCACCTTGTTGCCGCGGGTGGCCTTACCGGTGTTGCGGCCCTTCTGCTCCTTGCGGTATTTACGTCTGGCTGGCTGTAGCACGTCTTGCTCCTGTTCTTCCGGGCGTCTTGCGCGGCTTGCGCGGCGCGGGGGCTTCCGGCTCGGGTTTCTCGGGCGCGAGCGCGGCTGCCGCAATCGCCGACGGGTCGTTCTTCGCGACGATCTCGCCCTTGAATACCCACACCTTGATGCCGATCACGCCGTAGGTCGTCTTCGCTTCCGAGAAGCCGTAGTCGATGTCGGCGCGCATCGTGTGCAGCGGCACGCGGCCTTCGCGGTACCACTCGGTGCGGGCGATCTCGATACCGTTCAGGCGTCCGGCGCTCATGATCTTGATGCCTTGCGCGCCGAGCCGCATCGCGTTGGTGATCGCGCGCTTCATCGCGCGCCGGAACATGATCCGCTTCTGGAGCTGTTGCGCGATGGAGTCTGAAATCAGTTGCGCGTCGAGCTCGGGCTTGCGGACTTCCTCGATGTTCACGTGAACGGGCACGCCGAGGAGCTTCTGAAGCTGCACCTTGAGCGACTCGATGTCCTCGCCCTTCTTGCCGATGACGACACCGGGGCGCGCGCTGAAAATCGTGATGCGCGCGTTCTTCGCGGGACGTTCGATCACGACGCGCGAGACCGCCGCGTGACCGAGCTTTTCCTTGAGGAAGTCGCGCACGCCCACGTCTTCCAGCAGCATGTTCGAGAAATTTTTATTGTTCGCGTACCAGCGCGAGGCCCAGTTGCGGTTGAGCGCCAGACGGAAGCCGGTGGGATGTATCTTCTGACCCATATCGTTAATTCCTTCCGTCGCCGACGGTGAGAAAAATGTGGCAGGTGGGCTTGAGGATCGGCACGCCGCGGCCTTTCGCGCGCGGCATGAAGCGCTTGAGCACCGGCCCTTTTTCGACGCAGATGTGCGTCACCTTAAGCTCGTCGATGTCCGCGCCGGCGTTGTGCTCGGCATTCGCGATGGCAGACTCCAGCACCTTGCGGATGATCACCGCGCCGCGCTTGGGGCTGAACTGCAGGATGTTGAGCGCGTTCTCCACGCTCTTGCCGCGGATCTGGTCGGCGACCAGCCGGCCTTTCTGCGGAGAGAGGCGCACGCCCCATAGTTTTGCTGAGGTATCCATGTCGCTTCGCCTTTACTTCGCCGCCGGAGTCGGGCTCGCCTTCTTGTCGGCGGCCTGCGAACCGGCTTTCGAGTGGCCCTTGAACACGCGCGTGTGCGCGAACTCGCCGAGCTTGTGGCCGACCATGTTCTCGGTGATGTAGACCGGAACGTGCTGCTTACCGTTGTGCACGGCGATCGTGAGCCCGACGAAATCCGGAAGGATCGTCGAGCGGCGTGACCAGGTTTTGATCGGGCGTTTGTCGGATGCGGCGCGCGCGGCCTCCACCTTGTCCAGCAGGTGGTGGTCTACGAACGGGCCTTTCTTGATTGAACGTGCCATATGTGGTCCTTACCCCGTGGTCTTCGCGTTGCGACGACGCACGATCATCGAGTCGGTGCGCTTGTTCTTGCGCGTCTTGTAGCCCTTGGTGAGCACGCCCCATGGGCTCACCGGGTGCTGTCCGGCCGAGGTGCGGCCTTCGCCGCCGCCGTGCGGGTGGTCGATCGGGTTCATCGCGACGCCGCGCACGGTCGGACGCACGCCGCGCCAGCGCACACGACCTGCCTTGCCGATCGATTCGAGCGAGTGCTCTTCGTTGCCGACTTCACCGATCGTCGCGCGGCAGTTGATGTGCACGCGGCGGATTTCGCCGGAGCGCAGCCGAAGCTGGGCGTATTCGCCTTCGCGCGCGAGGAGCTGGATGGAGGTGCCGGCGGCGCGCGCGATTTGCGCGCCTTTGCCGGGCATCATCTCGACGCAGCAGATCGTCGTGCCAACCGGGATGTTTCTGAGCGGCAGCGTGTTTCCGACCTTGATCGGCGCCTCCGACCCGGACATCAGCTGCGCGCCCGCGGCCACGCCTTTTTGCGCGATCACGTAGCGGCGCTCGCCGTCCGCGTAGAGGAGCAGTGCGAGATGCGCGCTGCGGTTCGGATCGTATTCGATGCGCTCCACTTTCGCCGGAATGCCATCCTTGTTGCGCTTGAAATCGACGATCCGGTAGTGCTGCTTGTGGCCGCCGCCCTTGTGGCGCATCGTGATGCGCCCATGCGTGTTGCGGCCCGCGCTCTTCGACTCGCGCTCGACGAGGCTCGGCAGCGGCTTGCCCTTGTGCAGGCCCGGCGTGACGACCTTGACGAGCGTGCGCCGCCCCGGAGAGGTGGGTTTGACTTTGACGAGCATTACTTGGTCTCCCCGCCTTCGGCGAAGTTGATTTCCTGACCTTGAGCCAGAGCGACGTAGGCCTTCTTCCAGTTGTTGCGCCGTCCCATGAACCGGCCGAAGCGCTTCTCCTTGCCGCGCACGTTGACGACGCTGACCGACTTCACTTGCGTCTTGAACATGAGCTCGACCGCGGCCTTGATCTCGGGCTTGGTCGCGTCGGGCGCGACGCGGAACACGTACTGATTGCCCTTTTCGCCGACGAACGTGCTTTTCTCGGACACGACCGGGGCGAGCAGGACCTGCATCAGGCGCTGCTCGCGCGTGGTGGCTACAGTGGGTGCCTGGCTCATGCGAACAGCTCCTCGATCTTGGCCACGGCGTTGCGCGTGACGATCACCTTGTCGTGGCGGATGAGGCTGACCGGGTCTGCGTTCGCGACCGTCACGATGTTGACGTGCGGCAGGTTGCGCGAAGACAGGTGCAGGTTGTCGTCGATCGCGTCCGTAATGACGAGGACGTTCTCGAGCCCCATGGCTTTCAGCTTCTGCGCGAGGACCTTCGTTTTCGGCTGGTCGATGGTGAAGGTCTCGACGACCGCGAGCCGTTCTTCACGCGCCAGCTGCGAGAGGATCGACGAAAGCCCTGCGCGATACATCTTGCGGTTCACCTTGTGCGAGAAGTTCTCGTCGGGTCGATTCGGAAAAATGCGGCCGCCGCCGCGCCACAACGGGCTGGAGGTCATACCGGCGCGCGCGCGGCCGGTGCCCTTCTGTTTCCACGGCTTCTTGGTGGAATGGCGCACCTCACTGCGGTCCTTCTGAGCCCGCGTGCCCTGCCGCGCGTTCGCCATGAACGCGGTCACCACCTGGTGCACGAGCGCTTCGTTGTATTCACGGCCGAACGCCTTGTCGGACGCTGACACCGACGCGGTCGACTGGCCCTGATCGTTCAGTACTTTGAGTTCCATTTTCTCAGCGCCCCCTTACTTGCCGGCTTTTGCGGCGGGCTTCGCCACTGCAGGCCGGGTTGCGCGCTTCGTCGGCAGCACGATGAGATCGCCGTTCTTCGATCCCGGCACCGCGCCGCGGATCAACAGCAGCTGGCGCTCGGCATCGACGCGCACGACGACCAGATTCTGCACGGTGCGTTTTGCCGCCCCGAGGTGGCCCGGCATCTTCTTGCCGGGAAACACGCGGCCCGGATCCTGCGCCATCGAGATCGAGCCCGGCTTGTTGTGCGACACCGAGTTGCCGTGGCTCGCGCGGTTCGACGAGAAGTTGTGGCGCTTGATGACGCCGGCGAAACCCTTCCCGAGCGAAACGCCGGTCACGTCCACTTTCTGACCCGGCTGGAAAATGTCCACGCCGACGGTGCCGCCGGGCTGGAGGTTCGCCGCCTGATCGGGCGTGATGCGGAATTCCCGCAGGATCCGCCCAGCCTCGACACCGGCTTTGGCGAAGTGTCCCGCGGCGGGTTTGGCCACGCGGTTCGCGCGGCGCTTGCCGAAGGCGACCTGAACGGCGACGTAGCCGTCCTTCTCGGCGGTCTTGATCTGGGTGACGCGATTGTTCGACACGTCCACCACGGTCACCGGGACGGAATCACCGTCGTCGGTGAAGACGCGCGTCATGCCGACCTTGCGGCCCACGAGTCCTAAGCTCATCGTCTTGCCCTTTTATCTATGCAGGCCTTTCGAGGGGCCCGGCGCCGACTGCAATTGGTCGGCGGCTTCTTTACTCCAGTGACGCGGTGACGCAATGATGGGAAATCTCATTCCAGCACCTGGTCACTTCCTCACTACATCACTTCGTCACTACCTTTACAGCTTGATCTCGACGTCCACGCCAGCCGGCAGATCGAGCTTCATCAGCGCGTCCACGGTCTTGTCGGTCGGATCGATGATGTCCATCAGGCGCAGGTGCGTGCGGATCTCGAGCTGGTCGCGCGACGTCTTGTTCACGTGCGGCGAGCGCAGGAGATCGAAGCGCTGCTTGCGCGTCGGCAGCGGCACCGGCCCTTTTACGACCGCGCCGGTGCGCTTGGCCGTATCGACGATTTCGAGCGCCGACTGATCGATCAGCCGGTAATCGAACGCCTTCAGCCGGATGCGTATCTTCTGACTTTTCACTGCCATGTTTTCTGCTCTTGGCGGCTCGCTTCGAGCCGCGCTCCTGTTCTATTCGATAATTTTCGCGACGACGCCGGCGCCCACGGTCCGGCCGCCCTCGCGGATGGCGAAGCGCAGACCCTCTTCCATCGCGATCGGCTGGATCAACTGCACCGTGATCGAGATGTTGTCCCCCGGCATCACCATCTCCGTGCCCTTGGGCAGCTCGATCGAACCCGTCACGTCGGTGGTGCGGAAATAAAACTGCGGCCGGTAGCCGTTGAAGAACGGCGTGTGCCGCCCGCCTTCGTCCTTGGAGAGCACGTAGATCTCCGCCGTAAACTTCGTGTGCGGCGTGATCGAGCCCGGCTTCGCCAGCACCTGCCCGCGCTCCACCTCTTCGCGCTTGGTGCCGCGCAGCAGAATCCCCACGTTGTCGCCGGCCTGCCCCTGGTCCAGCAGCTTCCTGAACATCTCCACCCCGGTGCACACCGTCTTCACCGTCGGACGCAGCCCCACGATCTCGATCTCTTCTCCGACCTTGATCACCCCGCGCTCCACACGCCCGGTCACCACCGTGCCGCGACCCGAGATCGAGAACACGTCTTCCACCGGCATCAGGAACGGCCCATCGAGCGCACGCTTGGGCTCCGGAATGTACGAGTCGAGCGCCTCGGCGAGCTTCATGATGGCCCCTTCGCCCATGTCGCTCGCATCGCCTTCCATCGCCTTCAAGGCCGAGCCGATCACGATCGGAGTATCGTCACCCGGGAAGTCGTACTTCGAGAGCAGCTCGCGCACTTCCATCTCGACTAACTCGAGCAGCTCCTTGTCGTCGACCATGTCCGCCTTGTTCATGAACACGACGATATAGGGCACCCCCACCTGGCGCGCGAGCAGAATGTGCTCGCGCGTTTGCGGCATCGGGCCGTCGGCCGCCGACACCACCAGAATCGCCCCGTCCATCTGCGCCGCACCCGTGATCATGTTCTTCACGTAGTCGGCGTGGCCCGGGCAGTCGACGTGCGCGTAGTGGCGCTGCTGCGTCTCGTATTCGACGTGCGCGGTGTTGATCGTGATGCCGCGCGCTTTCTCTTCCGGCGCCGCGTCGATCTGGTCGTAGCTCTTCGCCTCGCCGCCGAATTTCTTCGCCAGTATCATCGTCATCGCCGCCGTCAGCGTCGTCTTCCCGTGGTCCACGTGCCCAATCGTGCCCACGTTCACGTGCGGCTTCTTACGCTCGAACTTACCCTTGGCCATAGCTCCTGTTCCTTATTGCGCTACGTTGTTACGTCAGTGCCTGCTATTGCTTCTTGTTGCGCGTCGCTCTACCGCGGACCTACTTTTTCTCGCCGGCGTCCTTGCCGGTGTACTTGTTGATGATCGCTTCGGCGACGTTCTTCGGCGCCTCGGCGTAATGCTTGAATTCCATCGAGTACGTCGCGCGGCCCTGCGAGAGCGAGCGCAGCGTCGTCGAGTAGCCGAACATCTCGGCGAGCGGCACTTCGGCGCGGATAGCCTTGCCGCCGCCGGCGAGGTCTTCCATGCCCTGGATCATGCCGCGGCGCGAGTTCAAGTCGCCCACGACGTTGCCCATGAAATCTTCCGGCGTTTCCACTTCGACCGCCATGATCGGCTCGAGCAGCGTCGGACTTGCCCGGCGCAACCCCTCCTTGAGCGCGATCGAACCGGCCATCTTGAAAGCGTTCTCGTTCGAGTCGACTTCGTGGTACGAGCCGTCGAAGAGCGTTACTTTGACGTCCACCACCGGAAACCCGGCGAGCACGCCATTCGGCAGCGTGTCGTTGATGCCCTTCTGCACCGCCGGGATGTACTCGCGCGGCACCGAACCGCCCTTGATCGCATCCACGAATTCGAAACCCTTGCCCGGCTCCTGCGGCTCGAGCTTGATCCACACGTGACCGTACTGGCCGCGCCCGCCCGACTGCTTGACGAACTTGCCTTCGACCTTGTCGACCTGCTTGCGGATGGTCTCGCGGTACGCCACCTGCGGCGCGCCAACGTTCGCTTCGACGCCGAACTCGCGCTTCATGCGATCGACGATGATCTCGAGGTGGAGCTCGCCCATCCCGGAGATGATCGTCTGGCCAGACTCTTCGTCGGTGCGCACGCGGAACGACGGGTCTTCTTGGGCGAGGCGATTCAGCGCCATCCCCATCTTTTCCTGGTCGGCCTTGGTCTTCGGCTCGACGGCGACGTGGATCACCGGCTCGGGAAATTCCATCTTTTCGAGCGTGATGATCTTATCGGGCGCGGTGAGCGTGTCGCCCGTGGTGTAGTCCTTGAGACCCACCGCGGCGGCGATGTCACCCGCGCGCACTTCCTTGATCTCTTCGCGCTCGTTCGCGTGCATCTGCAGGATCCGCCCGATGCGCTCCTTGCGGCCTTTCACCGGGTTGTAGATCGTGTCGCCCGAGTTCACCACGCCCGAATAGACGCGGAAGAACGTGAGCTGACCCACGAACGGGTCGGTCATGATCTTGAACGCGAGACCGGAGAAGGGCGCCTCGTCGCTGGGCGCGCGCTCGTCTTCCTGATCTTTGTCGTTGACACCCTTGACCGGTGGGATGTCGATCGGCGACGGCATGTAGTCGATGACCGCATCGAGCATGGCCTGAACGCCCTTATTCTTGAACGCCGAGCCGCACAGCATGGGATAAATCTCGTTGCCGATCGTGCGCTGGCGAAGACCCTGCTTGATCTCGGCCTCGGAGAGCTCGCCGCCCTCGAGGTACTTGTTCATCAGCTCTTCGTTCGCTTCCGCCGCCGATTCGACCAGCTTCTCGCGCCACTCCGCCGCTTCGTCGGCGAGATTCGCCGGAATCTCGCGCAGCTCGAACTTCATGCCCTGCGTCGAATCGTCCCAGTAGATCGCCTTCATGCGGACGAGGTCGATCACGCCTTCGAACTTGTCTTCGGCGCCGATCGGAAGCTGGATGGGAACGGGGTTCGCCTTCAACCTCGCTTTGACCTGGTCGTAGACGCGCATGAAATCCGCGCCCTGGCGGTCCATCTTGTTCACGAAGAAGAGCCGCGGCACGCGGTACTTGTTACCCTGGCGCCAGACCGTCTCGGTCTGCGGCTGCACGCCGCCGACGCCGCAGAGCACCGTGCACGCGCCATCGAGCACGCGAAGCGAACGCTCGACTTCGATCGTGAAGTCGACGTGCCCCGGCGTGTCGATGATGTTCACGCGATGCTCGGGATAGTTGTTGTCCATCCCCTTCCAGAAGCAGGTGGTCGCCGCGGAAGTGATCGTGATGCCCCGCTCCTGCTCCTGTTCCATCCAGTCCATGACGGCGGTGCCGTCGTGCACTTCGCCCAGCTTGTGGGAGACGCCCGTATAGAAGAGCACGCGCTCGGTGGTCGTGGTCTTGCCGGCATCGATGTGGGCCATGATGCCGATGTTGCGGTACCGCTCTATGGGAGTCTTGCGTGGCACTTGGAGATCAGTCTGGTGCTAAATGTCGAGTTGTCCGGTTAGAACCGGTAATGCGAGAAGGCCTTGTTGGCTTCCGCCATGCGGTGCACTTCCTCGCGCTTCTTCATGGCGCCGCCGCGACCTTCCGCGGCTTCCGCGAGCTCGCTTGCAAGCCGCGCCTGCATCGATTTCTCGCCGCGGCCGCGCGCCGCGTCGCGGATCCAGCGCATCGCGAGCGCCATGCGGCGCACCGGCCGCACTTCCACGGGCACCTGATAGTTCGCGCCGCCGACGCGTCGGCTTTTCACTTCCACCATCGGCTTTACGTTGTTGAGCGCCTGCGTGAAGACTTCCAGCGGCTCCTTGTTGCTCTTCTTCTTGATCGAATCGAGCGCGCCGTAAATGATGCGTTCGGCGACGGATTTCTTGCCGCCGGTCATCAGGACGTTGATGAACTTCGACACGTCCTGGCTGGCGTACTTCGGATCCGGCAGCACTTCGCGCTTCGGGATTTCTCTGCGTCGCGGCATGTCTCGTACTCTCGTTAAGCTGCTTTGGCGCGTTTAGCACCGTACTTGGAGCGGCCCTGTTTGCGATCCTTCACGCCGGCCGTATCGAGGCTGCCCCGCACGACGTGGTAACGCACGCCGGGCAGGTCCTTCACGCGGCCGCCGCGGATCAGCACGACCGAGTGCTCCTGCAGGTTGTGGCCTTCGCCGCCGATGTAACCGATCACTTCGAAGCCGTTCGTGAGGCGCACCTTCGCCACCTTGCGCAGCGCCGAGTTCGGCTTTTTAGGGGTCGTCGTGTACACGCGCGTGCAGACCCCCCGGCGTTGGGGGGAACCGGTCAGCGCGGGCACCTTGCTCTTGGTCACCGGCGCCCGGCGCGGTTTGCGCACGAGCTGGTTAATGGTCGGCATAAGTCCTTACATCCAATCGTTTCGTTGTGCGGGTTTCGCTTACTGGTCGCCCAAAAAAGCGGGGACGGCGTCGCCACCGTCCCGGCCAGGAATCCTCGAGTTTTGTAGCCGGCGCCCCGTTTAGAGGGCTAGGCGGCTAAAAAGACTGGGGATTTTATGGGGTTACGTACTTCCGGTCAAGCAACCTGCTCCTGATTTTCGGTGCCAGTCGCGAGCGGCTCGACCGCCTGCTGGGCCTCCATCGTCTCAGCCTGGGCAGCCTGACGACGGCGGATCTTGTGATAGGCGAGACCGGTGCCGGCGGGAATCAGCCGGCCCACGATCACGTTCTCTTTCAGGCCCCGCAGCTCGTCGCGCTTGCCCATGATCGCCGCTTCGGTCAGCACCCGGGTGGTCTCCTGGAAGGAGGCCGCGGAGATGAACGAATCGGTCGACAGCGACGCCTTGGTGATACCGAGCAGCATGTAGTCGTAGCTGGCCGGCCGCTTGTCGTTGGCTTCGGCTTTTTCGTTCTCTTCCAGCACCTCCGCCCGCTCGAGCTGCTCGCCCGTGATGAAGCGCGTTTCGCCCGGATCCGTGATCGCGACCCGCCGCAGCATCTGGCGAACGATGACCTCGATGTGCTTGTCGTTGATCTTCACGCCCTGGAGGCGGTAGACGTCCTGCACCTCGTTGCAGATGTACCGCGCAAGCGCTTCCACCCCCTGCAGACGCAGGATGTCGTGGGGATCGGCCGGACCGTCGACGATCAGCTCACCCTTGTTGACGACCTGCCCGTCGTGCGCCATTACATGCTTGTCCTTCGGGATCAGGTACTCGTGCGCGACACCGTCGAGGTCGGTAATGACCAGACGCTGCTTGCCCTTCGTGTCCTTGCCGAACGACACCGTGCCGGTGACCTCCGCCAGCACGCCCGCGTCTTTCGGCGAACGCGCTTCGAACAGCTCCGCCACGCGCGGCAGACCACCGGTGATGTCGCGCGTCTTCGAAGTCTCCTGCGGAATGCGCGCGAGCACTTCACCCACGCCGACTTCCTGACCATCGCGCACGGTGATGATCGAGCCGATCTGGAACGTGATGTTCACCGGCACATCGGAGCCGGCCATCTTCACTTCCTGACCCTGATCGTCGAGGAGCTTCACCTGCGGACGCAGACCCTTGGCCTGCACGCTGCCGCGGCGCTTCGGATCGACGACGACGAGCGTGGAAAGTCCCGTGACCTCGTCGATCTGGCGGGCGACAGTTACACCTTCCTCGACGTTCTCGAACTTCACGCGGCCGGCGTATTCCGTGATGATCGGGCGGGTGTGCGGATCCCAGGTCGCGATGACCTGGCCCGCCTTGACCTGCTCGCCATCGCGCGCCAACACCGTGGCGCCGTACGGCACCTTGTGACGCTCGCGCTCGCGGTTGTTCTCATCGTGAACGACGACTTCGCCGTTACGCGAGATCGCGACCTGTTCGCCGCGCTGGTTGGTTACATAGCGCATGCCGGCGGCGTAACGGATCACGCCGTTCGACTTGCTCTCTACCTGGCTCGCCACCGCAGTCCGCGATGCCGCTCCGCCGATGTGGAACGTGCGCATCGTGAGCTGCGTGCCCGGCTCGCCGATCGACTGCGCGGCGATGACACCCACTGCTTCGCCGACGTTCACCGGCGTGCCGCGGCCGAGATCGCGGCCGTAGCACTTCGCGCAGAGACCGTGACGCGTCTCGCACGTGAGCGGGGTGCGCACCTTCACTTCGTCGATGCCGGCGGCTTCGATCGCGTCCACGGCGTCTTCGTCGAGCAGCGTGTTCGATTCGAACAGGTTCTCGCCGGATTCCGGGCTGTAGATGTCCGCAGCCGCGACGCGGCCCAGAATGCGCTCGCGCAGCGACTCGACCACTTCACCGCCTTCGATCAGCGCTTTCATCGCAACGCCGTTCGCCGTGCCGCAATCGTCTTCGGTCACCACGAGGTCCTGCGTCACGTCCACCAGACGGCGCGTGAGATAACCCGAGTTCGCCGTCTTGAGTGCGGTGTCGGCCAGACCTTTACGTGCGCCGTGCGTCGAGATGAAGTACTGCAGCACGTTGAGGCCCTCGCGGAAGTTCGCCGTGATCGGCGTCTCGATGATCGAGCCGTCGGGCTTGGCCATGAGCCCCCGCATGCCGGCGAGCTGACGGATCTGCGCCGCGGAGCCGCGCGCACCGGAGTCCGCCATCATGTAGATCGAGTTGAGCGATTCCTGCATGACGGCCTGACCTTTGGCGTCTTTCCGCTGCACGAACTTGCCGCTCTTCGCATCCCACTCGCGAACCGGCTCGGTCGAGAGCTGCTCCATCATCGCCTTCGCGACGAGGTCGCCCGCGCGACCCCAGATGTCGACGACCTTGTTGTAGCGCTCGCCCTGCGTCACGAGACCGCTCGTGTACTGCTTCTCGATCTCCTGCACTTCCTTCTCGGCCTCGCCGATGATCTCGTCCTTCTGCTTCGGCACGAGCATGTCGTCCACGGCGATCGAGAGACCGGCGCGCGTCGCCATCGAGAAGCCGGTGTACATAAGCTTGTCGGCGAAGATCACCGTCTCGCGCAGCCCGCAGCGGCGGAACGAGGCGTTGATGAGCTTCGAGATCTCCTTCTTCTTGAGCGCCTTGTTGATGAGCTCGAAGGGCAGTCCGGCCGGCAGGATCTCGGAAAGCAGCGCGCGGCCCACTGTCGTTTCGTAGCGGCTCGTCTTGTCGCGTTTGGTGCCGTCCTCGTCGACCTCGTACTCCTTCACGCGCACGGTGATCTTCGCGTTGATCTCGACCTGGCCGGTCTCGTACGCACGCGAGGCTTCGGACACGTTGATGAAGCTCGAGCCTTCACCGCGCGCGCCGACTTTCTCGCGCGTGATGTAGTAGAGGCCCAGCACGATGTCCTGCGACGGCACGATGATCGGGTCGCCGTTCGCCGGCGACAGGATGTTGTTGGACGACAGCATCAGCGTGCGCGCTTCCATCTGCGCCTCCAGCGACAGCGGCACGTGCACGGCCATCTGGTCGCCGTCAAAGTCGGCGTTGAACGCGGCGCAGACGAGCGGATGGAGCTGGATCGCCTTGCCTTCGATCAGCACCGGCTCGAAAGCCTGGATGCCGAGGCGGTGCAGCGTCGGCGCGCGGTTAAGCATCACCGGGTGCTCGCGGATCACCTCTTCGAGGATGTCCCACACGATCGCTTCTTCGCTTTCCACCATGCGCTTCGCGGCCTTGATCGTGGTCGCGAGCCCCATCACTTCGAGCTTGTTGAAGATGAACGGCTTGAAGAGCTCGAGCGCCATCTTCTTCGGCAGCCCGCACTGGTGAAGCTTCAGTTGCGGACCGACGACGATCACCGAACGGCCGGAATAGTCGACGCGTTTGCCCAGCAGGTTCTGACGGAATCGTCCGCCCTTGCCCTTGATCATGTCGGCGAGGGATTTGAGCGGACGCTTGTTGGCGCCGGTCATCGCCTTGCCGCGGCGGCCGTTGTCGAGCAGCGAGTCCACGGCTTCCTGCAGCATGCGCTTTTCGTTGCGCACGATGATTTCGGGCGCTTTCAGCTCGAGCAGGCGCTTCAACCGGTTGTTCCGGTTGATGACGCGTCGGTAGAGATCGTTCAGATCCGAGGTCGCGAAGCGGCCGCCGTCGAGCGGCACCAGCGGACGGAGCTCCGGCGGCAGCACCGGCAGCACCTCCATGATCATCCAGTCGGGTTTAATGCCGGATTTCTGGAACGCTTCCAGCACCTTCAGCCGCTTGGCGATCTTCTTGATCTTGGTATCGGACGAAGTCGCGGCGAGCTCGGTACGAAGCGTCTCGATCTCGTGCTTGAGATCGAGGTTACGGAGCAGCTCGCGCACGCCTTCGGCGCCCATCGCGGCGCTGAAGTCGTCGCCGAACTCTTCCACTTTCGCGAGGTAGTCGTCCTCGGTCATGAGCTGACCGCGCTTGAGCGGCGTCATGCCCGGATCGATCACCACGTAGGCTTCGAAATACAGCACGCGCTCGATGTCGCGCAGCGTCATGTCGAGCACCATCCCGAGCCGCGACGGCAGCGACTTCAGGAACCAGATGTGCGCGACGGGGCTAGCGAGCTCGATGTGACCCATACGCTCGCGGCGCACCTTCGACAGCGTCACTTCGACGCCGCATTTCTCGCAGATCACGCCACGGTGCTTGAGCCGCTTGTACTTGCCGCACAGGCACTCGTAGTCCTTCACTGGACCGAAAATCTTCGCGCAGAAGAGGCCGTCGCGCTCGGGCTTGAACGTGCGGTAGTTGATCGTCTCCGGCTTCTTCACTTCGCCGTACGACCACGAGCGGATCTTCTCGGGCGATGCGAGCCCGATCTTGATCGCGTCGAATTCCTCTTCCTGCGTTACCTGCTTAAAGAGATCCAGCAATGCTTTCATGTATTACTCCCGAACGTGAGGAGCCAGCGAATCAATAGCGGTTGTGATCGAGATCGATGTCGATCGCGAGCGAACGTATTTCCTTCACGAGCACGTTGAACGATTCCGGCATGCCGGCCTCGATCCGGTGGTCGCCCTTGACGATCGACTCGTACACCTTGCGGCGGCCTTCGGTGTCGTCGGACTTCACCGTCAACATCTCCTGCAGGGTATAGGCGGCGCCGTACGCTTCCAGTGCCCACACCTCCATCTCGCCGAAGCGCTGACCGCCGAACTGTGCCTTGCCGCCGAGCGGCTGCTGGGTCACCAGGCTGTACGGGCCGGTCGAGCGCGCGTGCATCTTGTCGTCGACCAGGTGATGCAGCTTCAGCATGTGCATGTAACCGACAGTGACTGGACGCTCGAACGGATCACCCGTGCGGCCGTCGTGCAGCGTCACCTGCGTCTTCGAGGCCGTGAAGCCAATCTTTTGCGTGCGCTCGTCGTCGTCCGGATACGCGAGATCGAGCATCTGCTTGATCTCCTTCTCCGTCGCGCCGTCGAACACCGGCGTCGCGAACGGCACGCCTTCCGTCAGGTGCTCGCCGAGCTCCAGGACTTCGTCGTCCTTCAGCGAGGCGAGCTCCTCGGTGCGTCCGCCGCTCGTGTTGTAGATGCGATCGAGGAAGCCGCGCACGGCCTCTGCGTTCTGCCGCTCGCGCACGAGCTCGCCAATGCGCTGGCCGAGACCCTTCGCCGCCCAGCCGAGATGCGTCTCCAGGATCTGGCCGACGTTCATCCGCGAAGGCACGCCCAGCGGATTCAGCACGATGTCGACCGGCGTGCCATCGGCCATGTACGGCATGTCTTCCACCGGCGTGATCTTCGAGATCACGCCCTTGTTGCCGTGGCGGCCCGCCATCTTGTCGCCCGGCTGCAAACGCCGTTTGACCGCGAGATAGACCTTGACCATCTTCTGCACGCCCGGCGGCAGCTCGTCGCCCTGCGTCAACTTCTTGCGCTTCTCTTCGTACGCCTTGTCGAACATCACCTGCGTCTGCTTGAGCGACTCCTGCAGCTGCTCCATCTGCTGGCTCACGTCGTCCGCGGCCACGCGGATGTCGAACCAGGAGTGGCGCTCGACCTCCTGCAGGTACTGCTTGGTGATTTTGGTGCCTTTCGCGAGCTTCTTCGGTCCGCCGTTGGCGGTCTTGTTCAGCAGCAGGCGCTCGAGACGCTCGAACGCGTCGTTTTCGACGATCCGCAGCTGATCGGCAAGATCCTTCTTGTAGCGCTTGAGCTCGTCATCGATGATCTGCTGGGCGCGCTTGTCACGCTCGATGCCTTCGCGGGTGAAGACCTGAACGTCGATCACCGTGCCTGACATGCCCGAAGGCACGCGCAGCGACGTGTCTTTGACGTCGGACGCCTTCTCGCCGAAGATCGCGCGGAGCAGCTTCTCCTCCGGCGTCAACTGCGTTTCGCCTTTCGGCGTGACCTTGCCCACCAGCACGTCACCGGCCTCGACTTCGGCACCGATGTAGATGATTCCCGATTCGTCGAGATTCGCGAGCTGGTTTTCGGAGAGATTCGAGATGTCGCGCGTGATCTCTTCCGGTCCGAGCTTGGTGTCGCGCGCGACGACCGAAAGCTCCTCGATATGGATCGAGGTGAAACGCTCTTCGGCCACGACGCGCTCCGAGATCAGGATCGAGTCTTCGAAGTTGTAGCCGTTCCAGGGCATGAACGCGACCAGCATGTTCTGCCCGAGCGCGAGCTCGCCCATGTCGGTCGAAGCACCGTCCGCCACCACGTCACCGCGCGCGATCCGGTCGCCGACTTTCACGAGCGGGCGCTGGTTGATGTTGGTGTTCTGGTTCGAGCGCTGGTATTTGACGAGGTTGTAGATGTCCACGCCCACTTCACCGGCGGAGGTCTCGTCGTCGTTAACGCGCACCACGATACGGCCGGCATCGACGTAATCGACGACACCGCCCCGGCGCGCCTGCACGGCGGTTCCGGAGTCCACGGCGACGGTGCGCTCGAGGCCGGTGCCGACGAGCGGCTTCTCCGCCCGCAGACAGGGCACCGCCTGGCGCTGCATGTTCGAGCCCATCAGCGCGCGGTTGGCGTCGTCGTGCTCGAGGAAGGGGATGAGTGACGCGGCCACCGATACCGCCTGTGACGGCGCCACATCCATGTACTCGATGCGATCGGGGGAGGCGAGCGTGAACTCGTTTCGATTGCGGCAGGACACGAGCTCGTCGGTGAACTGACCCTTCGCGTCGAGCGCGGCGTTCGCCTGCGCGATCATGTACTGACCTTCTTCGATCGCCGACAGGTAATGGATCTCGTCGGTAACGTGCCCGTCCTTCACCTTGCGATACGGCGTCTCGAGGAAGCCGTACTGGTTGGTGCGGGCGTACAACGCCAGCGAATTGATGAGGCCGATGTTCGGACCTTCAGGCGTTTCGATCGGGCACACGCGGCCGTAGTGCGTGGGATGCACGTCGCGCACTTCGAAGCCCGCACGCTCGCGCGTGAGACCACCCGGCCCGAGCGCCGACACGCGGCGTTTGTGCGTGATCTCGGACAGCGGGTTCGTCTGATCCATGAACTGCGAGAGCTGGCTGGAGCCGAAGAACTCGCGGATCGCCGCCGAGACCGGCTTCGCGTTGATGAGGTCGTGCGGCATCAGGTTCTCGGATTCGGCCTGCGAGAGGCGCTCCTTGACCGCGCGCTCCACGCGCACGAGACCGGCGCGGAACTGGTTTTCTGCGAGCTCGCCCACCGAGCGCACACGGCGGTTGCCGAGATGGTCGATGTCATCTATCTCGCCGCGGCCGTTACGCAGATCGACGAGGATCTGGATGACGGCGACGATGTCGTCCGCCGAGAGCGTGCCGGGTCCTTCGAGCTCTGTGCGTCCGACGCGCCGATTGAATTTCATGCGGCCGACCGCCGATAGGTCGTAGCGGTCTTCCGAGAAGAAGAGGCCGTTGAACAGCGTCTTGACGGCTTCCTCCGTGGGCGGCTCGCCCGGACGCATCATGCGGTAGATGCCGACCTGCGCGGCGAGCTGATCGGCAGTCTCGTCGATGCGCAGCGTCTGCGAGATGTAGGGACCCTGGTCGAGGTCGTTCGTGTAGATCGTCTGGATCTTTTCCACACCGGCTTCCCGCAGCTTCGCGAGCACCGTCTCGGTGATCTCGTCGTTCGCGCTGGCGAGGACCTCGCCGGTCTGCGTGTCGACGACGTTCTTCGCGAGCGTGCGGCCCAGCAGGAAGTCCTCGGGCGCGGCGATGGTCTTCAGGCCCGCCGCTTCCATGTCGCGCACGTGCTTCACCGTGATGCGCTTGTCCTTGGCGACGATCAGCTTGTTCTTCGCCATGATGTCGAAGCGCGCGGTCTCCCCGCGCATGCGCTCGGGTACGAGCTCGAATTCGACCGAGTCCTGGCTGATGTGGAACGTGTCGAACTCGAAGAACTTCTCGAGGATCTGCTCGTTGGTGAAGCCGAGCGCCTTCAGCAGCGTCGTAACCGGCATCTTGCGGCGGCGGTCGACGCGGAAGTACAGGTAATCCTTCGGGTCGTACTCGAAATCGAGCCACGAGCCGCGATAGGGAATCACGCGCGCCGAGAAGAGGAGCTTGCCCGAAGAGTGCGTCTTGCCGCGGTCGTGCTCGAAAAACACGCCCGGCGAGCGGTGGAGCTGCGAGACGATGACGCGCTCGGTGCCGTTGATGACGAACGAGCCGGTGGTCGTCATGAGCGGGATCTCGCCCATGTAGACCTCCTGCTCCTTCACTTCCTTCGGCGTCGGCTTCGCCGCTTCCTTGTCCATGATGACGAGGCGCACTTTGGCGCGCAGCGGCGCGGCGTAGGTGAGCCCGCGCTGCTGGCATTCCTTCACGTCGAACGGCGGCTCGCCGAGCATGTAGCTCACGAATTCCAGGCGTGCGTTCTTCGAGTGGCTCTCGATCGGGAAGATCGACTTGAACGCAGCCTGGAGGCCTTCGTTCTTGCGCGTTTCCGCAGCCACGAACTCCTGCAGGAAAGCGGCGTAGGACTCGAGCTGCGTCGCGAGCAGGAACGGAACCGGGAGCACTGTGTCGCGCTTGGCAAAGCTCTTGCGGATACGTTTCTTCTCGGTGAATGAATACGCCATGTCAGCTCCGGCAAATTTACGATTCGTTACGATCGCACGCGTCGCCTTGCGGCTTTATGCGACGAATTGAACGACTAAAAAAAGCACTTTCCAGAAAAGGGAAAGGCTGGCGGGCACGCCCGCCAGCCAATCTTGCAGCTACAGCCTTACTTGATCTCAGCGGTGCCGCCGGCTTCAGTGATCTGCTTGAGGATCGCTTCGGCATCGGCTTTCGAGATACCTTCCTTGACGGGTTTCGGTGCGCCATCGACGAGGTCCTTCGCTTCCTTCAGACCCAGCCCGGTGACCGCGCGCACGACCTTGATCACGTTGACCTTGTTCGCGCCGGCGGCGGTCAGGTTCACGGTGAACTCGGTCTTCTCTTCGGCCGGCGCTGCCGCCGCGCCGCCGGCCGCCGCCGGTGCCGCCGCAACGGTGGCTGCCGCCGCGGACACGCCGAACTTCTCTTCCATGTCCTTGATGAGTTGTGACAACTCGAGCACGGTCATGTTCGAGATCGCGTCGAGAATTTCTGCTGTGGCTACTGCCATGTCTATCTCCGTGTCTTTGAAGTGTGTTTAGTCTTCAAGTAGTTATCGCGCGGCCTTGCTCAGGCAGCCTGTTTTTCCTTTTGTTCCTGAAGCGCCGCCAGCGTGCGCACGAATTTCCCCGGCACCTCGTTCAGGGTGCGGGCAAGCTTCGCGATCGGCGCCTGCATCGTTCCGAGGACCATGGCGAGCAGCTGTTCGCGGCTCGGCATCTTGGCGAGATCCGCGACCTGCTGCGGGCTCATGACCACGTTCGGCATCGCGCCGCCCCTGATCACGAACTTCTCGCCGTTGTCCCTCGAAAACTCGTGCAGCACCTTGGCGACCGCCACCGGGTCGGACGATATGCCGTAGGCGAGCGGACCGACCATCTTGTCGGTCAGCCCGGCGAACGGCGTATCGGCGACGGCACGGCGCGCCAGGGTGTTCTTCAGAACACGCAGGTACACGCCCGAATTGCGCGCTCTTTTGCGCAGCTCGGTCAGGTTGCCCACGGGCAGGCTGCGGTACTCGGCCAACACGACGGCCTGGGCTCGCGCAAGCTCCGCGCTCACCTCGGCCACTACCGCCTGCTTTTGCTCCAGATTAAGACTCAAGGTCTTGCTCCTATTTCTGCATTACGGGACGACTGCATTCCCGTGATGCGATTTACGACGACCCTGAACTTCGAGGAGCAGACATGACATCGACTTCTCCCGGGTTCGCCGTCTGCGTTGGGTGACTACTCGACGATTAAATCTCCGGCTCCTGCTGACGCTTTCGATCCCAACGGTCTTTGACAACCCGACGGCCTTACTGCGCCGCCGGCCCAAAGCCAAAAATTAGTGCGCTTGCTGCTGCGCGAGGCTCGCCTGATCGACGCGCACACCCACGCCCATCGTGCTCGAGACGGAGACCTTCTTCAGGTACACACCTTTCGCCGCTGCGGGCCGCGCTTTGTTCACTGCGTCGACCAGCGCGCGGAAGTTCTCTTCCAGCGCTTCGACGCTGAAGCTCGCGCGGCCGATCGTGCACTGCACGATGCCCGCCTTGTCGGTGCGGTACTGCACCTGACCGGCTTTCGCGTTCTTGACCGCCGTGGTCACGTCCTGCGTCACCGTGCCGACTTTCGGGTTCGGCATGAGCCCGCGCGGGCCGAGGATCTGGCCGAGCTGGCCGACGACGCGCATCGCGTCCGGCGTTGCGATCACCACGTCGAAATCCAGTTTCCCGCCCTTGATGTCGGTCGCGAGGTCGTCGAAGCCGACCACGTCGGCACCGGCGTCACGCGCAGCTTGCGCGCGGTCGCCCTGGGCGAACACCGCCACGCGCACACTCTTGCCCGTGCCCTGCGGCAGCACGAGCGAGCCGCGCACTGCCTGGTCGGACTTCTTCGCGTCGATGCCGAGATTGATCGCGACGTCCACCGACTCGTTGAATTTCGCGGTGGCATTGTCCTTGATGATCTTGAGCGCTTCCTGGACCGGATAGAGCTTCATGTGCTGCACCTTGCCGCGCAGCGCCGTGTAACGCTTCGAATCGCGAGCCATCTACGCACCCTCCACTTCGATGCCCATGCTGCGCGCGCTGCCGGCGATCGTTTTCACCGCGGCTTCCATGTCGGCAGCAGTCAGGTCCGGCATTTTCGTCTTCGCGATCTCTTCAGCTTGCGCACGAGAGATGCGGCCGACCTTCTCCGTGTTCGGGCGCGGGCTGCCTTTCTCGATCTTCGCGGCTTTCTTGATGAGGATCGAGGCGGGCGGCGTCTTCATCACGAACGTGAAGCTCTTGTCCGCGTAAGCGGTGATCACCACGGGGATCGGGAGACCCGGCTCCAGCTTCTGCGTCTGGGCGTTGAACGCCTTGCAGAATTCCATGATGTTGAGACCGCGCTGGCCGAGCGCGGGACCGATCGGGGGCGACGGATTCGCCTTCCCCGCCGGCACCTGAAGCTTGATCAGGCCGACGACTTTCTTTGCCATTCAGACTCTCCTTGGGTCCAAGCGGACGCTTCAAGCGCCCTCCCCGGTTAAATCAGGCGTCGCAAAGTGAAAACCTACTTTGCGCCGATTCAATTTGCACGAAAGCTCGGGGCGGCCCTTCGCTTTCGTGCGGAAACCTCAACCGCGAACCTACCTACGCCTTCTCGACCTGCCCGAAATCCAACTCAACCGGCGTCGAGCGGCCGAAAATCGTCACCGACACGCGCAGCTTGTTCTTGTCGTAATTCACGTCTTCGACGTTGCCATGGAAGTCCGCGAACGGACCTTCCTTCACCCGCACGGCCTCGCCGACCTCGAACAACACCTTCGGGCGCGGCTTCTCCACGCCCTCCTGGATCTGATGCAGGATGTTCTGCACTTCCTTTTCCGAGATCGGCGTCGGCTTCGTTGCCGTGCCGCCCACGAAACCCGTCACCTTTGGCGTGTTCTTCACGAGGTGCCAGGAGTCGTCGGTCATCTCCATCTCGACCAGTACGTAACCGGGGAAGAACTTGCGCTCGCTGATGTTCTTCTGGCCGCTTTTCATCTCGACCACTTCCTCTACCGGGACGAGAATCTGACCGAACTGCTCCTGCATGCCCGCGCGCTGGATGCGGTCCACAAGGGCGCGCTGGACGCTTTTTTCGAAGCCCGAATACGCATGCACGACATACCACTTCTTGCTCATCAGTCAGCCTGCCCCAGAAACTTCTTCACGATCCACAGGAGCGTCGCGTCCACACCCCACAGAAAAAGCGCCATGACGACTACGAATACGAACACCGCGCCGGTCGTCTGCAGCGTCTCCTTGCGCGTGGGCCAGACGACTTTCTTCGTCTCGGTGATCGATTCCTGCGCGTAGACGTAAAACTGCTTGCCCGGCGTGGTCAGCCACATGACCACGGTCGCCGCGGCGAGGCCCGCCAGCAGCGCGCCGAGGCGCACGATCATGGCGCTGCCGCCGAGGTACAGAAACCCGACGATGCCGCCGACGGCAAGGAGCGCCGCCACAAAGATTTTGATCTTGTCGTTCATCAACTTACGGCCGTGCCGGGGTTCCTGAGAGTCGATTCGTCCCGAGAAGTTCCCATCGGGCGCTGGCAGGCCAGGAGGGTCTCGAACCCCCAACCTTCGGTTTTGGAGACCGACGCTCTGCCAATTGAGCTACTGGCCTATCCCGTGCGTCGCAAAGTGAACACCTACTTTGCGCCGCGCAAACATGCACCGAATCGCGGGCAACCCCTGTCGATTCGGCGCGGTAACCACTACGACTCACTCGATGATCTTGGCGACGACGCCGGCGCCCACGGTCCGGCCGCCCTCGCGGATGGCGAAGCGCAGACCCTCTTCCATCGCGATCGGCTGGATCAACTGCACCGTGATCGAGATGTTGTCCCCCGGCATCACCATCTCCG
>Ga0196978_1000103_pt1 | contig 42066 bp, 47 predicted proteins | sample S3v_2013CmetaG_FD_155491 | JGI IMG/M metagenome (GOLD analysis project Ga0196978, IMG submission 155491) | Soil microbial communities from Anza Borrego desert, Southern California, United States - S3+v_20-13C | ecosystem: Environmental > Terrestrial > Soil > Desert | place: USA: California... | reverse complement strand
TCGTCGGCTCCGCCGGTGTCACCGTGTTCGGCGCCAGCCCGACGCTCCCGTCCGGTGCTGCGCATATCGCCGGCAGCGGTGTGAACCGTCCGGTCGCGCTCCCCGGTGGCTCGGGCGACAACGGTGCGAAGCTGTGGCAGATCCGGTACGTGTACACGTTCTCGAAGCGGACCGAGTTCAACTTCGGTTACGTCCGCCTGGACAACGATTCGGTGGGCGTCTACAACCTCGGCGGTCTGACCGGCGGTTACGCTGCGATGCGCCCGGGCGAGAACCAGGACGCGTTCGCGGCCAGCCTGCGCCACACGTTCTAAGTCGGAGAAGTTGCTTCACCCAAACGGGCGCCTCGGCGCCCGTTTTTTTTGAGAAGCGCGGCGGCTGCCGCGCTAGGTTACTTCTTGCGACGTGACGCGAAGCGTCGCGGCGCGGTCGTTGTTTCTCACGGGCTCTGATTGCCATACACCTGATCGTAGAAATCCCGCTCGCGCGCGGCTTCGATCGCCGGCACGTGCGGCGCGCAGCTTTCTTTCCTGCGCGCGAGCTCCGCCTGAAGGAGCCGGCGCGTGTCTTCAGCCAGGTTCGGTCTCTGGTTCACCTCGGTTTCACAGATCTCGTAAGTCGAAAGCGCCGCGACCTGCTGCGGTGAATACGTCATGCAGCCGGCGCTGGCCGTGACGGACAAGCAGGCGAAGAGGATGGGTCGCATGATCATGTCGCTCGCGTGGGTGGGTGGGTGCGTGGGTGGGTGCGTGGGTGGCTCGGCTATTCTGCCGGCCCGTGCGTGAGCTCGACGTACAGCGATTCGAGGCTGCGCGTGAAGGCGCGCGAATCGAACAGCGGCGCGGTGTCGCGCGCGGCTGCAAGCTTCATCCTGATCGCCGCGAGTAAAGCGGCGTCCGTCGCGAGGCGGTACGCGAGCTTCTCGTAATCGTCGAACGTATGCGTCACGAGCTCGGGGAGACCGCACGCACGCAGAAGCGACGTCGATACCCGCGCCGCGAAGGTCTTCCCGCACAGTGCTACAAGAGGGCAGCCGAGCCAGAGCGCGTCGCTGCCCGTCGTGTGCGACGTATACGGAAAAGTATCGAGCGCGAGGTCGGCCACGCGGTAGCGCGCGAGATGGTCTGCCGGCGCAAGTCGCGGCGCGATCACCACGCGCTCGCGCGCGATGCCCGCGGCGTGTGCGGCCGCGAGCAGGTTCTCCGTCGCCTGAGGGTTGTCTTCCAGCAGCCACAGCACGGCGTGCGGAACGCTGCGCAAGAGGGCCATCCAGCGCGCGAACACCTCCGGCGTCACCTTCACGCTCTGGTTGAAGCAGCAGAATACGAACGAACCCTCGGCCAAGCCGTATTCGGCGCGCGAGCGAGGCTCGGATGAGCGGCGTTTGCGGTCGTTCGGCTGGTAGACGTGCGGCAGGCGCACGACTCGTTCCGAGTAGCTCTGTTCCGCGCCGCGTGGTATCAGCACGTCGTCGGCGATGAGGTAGTCGATGTACTGCGCTCCGGTCGTGCCGGGATAGCCGAGCCATGCGGCCTGACGCGTGCACGGACGCTGCGCCATCACCGCCAGCCGGTCTCCCGCCGTGTAGCCCTTGAGATCGATCAGAAGGTCGAGCTGATCGCCGCGTATGCGTCCGGCGACCACGTCGTTCGGATCCCATGCGACGTCGACGAAATGCTCGACCCCCTCGGCGATCCGGGTACGCATGGCGCTCTTGTCGTCGGGTCCGTACGAATACGCGAAAATTTCGAATCTCTGGCGATCGTGCAGCTCGAGCGCTTCGACGACGAGACAGGCGACCGGATGCTGGTGGAAGTCTCCGGAGTAGTAGCCGATGCGCAGCCGCTCGCCCGAGCGCGTCGAGCGCACCGGCGCCGGCGGCACAGGGGATGCCGGATACGCGCGCTCGACCCAGCGGCGCGTGTACGAAAGCTGTTGCTCCGGCGTTGTGTCTTCATGCAGCAGCCAGAACGGGCTGCCCAGATCGGCGGAGTGCTCGAGACGCGCCGACATGTGCTGCCATGCCGTACGCCATTTCGTCCAGTCGCACTGTCGATGCGCAACATGCGTGAGCATGCCGACGAGCGCGTCGGCGCGCGTGCGCTCGTAACCTTCTTCCAGCACGGCCACCGCGCGATCGAGCTCGCCGCGCACGTGATGCATCTGCGCGAGCAGCGCGTACGGACCGATCTGCAGCGGCTCCACTTCGCGCGCGCGGGAGGCGGCGTCGAACGCTGCGTCGAACTGCGCCTGCTCGAACCGGACTCGCGCGAGATAGAACAGCGTCTCGCCGTCGTTCGGCGTCTCCGCGAGCACTAGCTCGAGCTCGCGCGCGGCCTGCGGCCACCGGCCGAGCGCGGCGTAAGCGCGCGCGAGTCCCGAATGCGCCTCGATCACGTGCGGGTCCTGCGCGAGCGCACGCTCGAACGCGCGTGCCGCTTCGGCGGGCCGCGCCAGACGCAGCAGCGCGTGTCCGAGCCGCATCGACACCGACGCGGGCGCGCCGGGAATCGCGACCGCTTTGCGCAGCGCACGTTCCGCGGCGACGAAGTCGTTGCGCATGAGATGTGCGAGCCCGAGATGCTCCAGCACCGCGCCGTTGTCGGGTTGTGCGGCGAGCGCGCGCTCGAAGAGCGTAACGGCTTCATCTGCGCGATCGCGCATGAGATGCGCCGTGCCGAGCAGCCATAGCGCCTCCGGATTGCGCGGCGCGCGCTTGAGCACGTCTTCGCACGCGCTTGCCGCGGCGTCCGCGTCGCCGCCGCGAAGCTGTCTATGGGCGAGCTCGAGCTTGCGAGTAACCGCTGCGGACATGCGTTCTATATACGCGAAGGGGACGGGCTCCTACAATAGCGGCCCATCGCGGCGGGTGCCCTCGTTCGAGTCTCACTTCGCCGCATTGCGCGGCGTGACGAAACGTGGACAGCGGCAATGGAACAGCGGGTCGACCCAGACCAGCTCCGGGAGCAGTTCCTCGGGCAGGTGACGGAGCTTCTGCGCCGGCAGAAGGCCCGCGCCGAGCGTGCCGAAGCCGGTGCGCTGCCCGATCGCGAGCAGATCGAAACGCTGCTCCGCACGCGCGAGCTCGAGGCGCTGCAGCGCGGCCTCGAGCGGCTGCACCCCGCTGACGTCGCGTACATCCTGGAGGCGCTGCCGCTCGACGAGCGGCTGATCGTCTGGGACCTCGTCAAGGCCGAGCGCGACGGCGAGATACTGCTCGAAGTCTCCGACGCGGTGCGCGAGACGCTCATCGCGAGCATGGACGAGCGGGAACTCGTCGCCGCGACCGAGCAGCTCGACACCGACGAGATCGCGGACCTCGCGCCCGATCTCCCGCGCGAAGTCATCCAGGACGTGTTCCGCTCGCTCTCCGTGGAGGAGCGCGAGCAGCTTCGCGCCGCGATGTCGTACGACGAGGACTCGGTCGGCGCGCGCATGGACTTCGACATGGTCGAGGTCCGGGAAGACGTGACGCTCGAAGTCGTGCTGCGCTACCTGCGCATGCTCGACGAGCTGCCCGATCACACCGACCAGCTCTTCGTCGTCGACCGCGACGGCCACCTCAAGGGTCTGCTGCCGATCAATCGGCTGCTCGTGACGCCCCCGGAGACGCTCGTCGCCGACGTGATGCTCCGCGAGTACGTCCAGTTCGATCCACACGAGGATGCGCGCGACGCCGCCGCTGCGTTCGAACGCTACGATCTCGTTTCCGCGCCGGTGGTGGACGAGAACGGCGGCCTCGTCGGTCGCATGACCGTCGCCGACGTCGTCGACTACATCCGCGAAGCGCAGACCGCGGAAATGCTCGCCGCCGCGGGCTTGCGCGAAGACGAGGATCTGTTCGCATCGGTCTGGACCAGCGTGAGGAACCGCTGGACGTGGCTCGCGGTGAATCTCGTCACCGCTTTCGTCGCCTCACGCGTGATCGGCGCGTTCGAGAACTCCATCGCGCAGCTCGTCGCGCTGGCCGCGCTGATGCCGATCGTGGCGGGCATCGGCGGCAACTCGGGCAATCAGACGATCACGCGGATCGTGCGCGCGCTCGCGATCGGCCAGATCACCCGCGAGAACGCGCGTCAGCTCTTCGTGAAGGAGCTCGGCGTCTCCGTGCTGAACGGCCTCATCTGGGGCGCGGTCGTGGGCCTCTTCGGCTTTCTCATCTATCACAACTGGCAGCTCGGGGTCGTGCTGATGGCGGCGATGCTGCTCAACCTGCTGCTCGCCGCGGTCATGGGCGTCGCGATCCCGCTGCTCATGGAGAAGCTCGGGCGCGACCCCGCGAGCGGCTCCAGCGTGCTCATCACGTTCATCACCGACAGCGGCGGGTTCTTTATTTTCCTGGGCCTCGCGACGCTGTTCCTCGTGTGAGTCGCCGGAATAAAGGTGTCGGGGGCCGTGTTGGCAAACCGAACATGACCGGGACGCAACCGTGAACGCGCAACTCCGCGAGTTCACCGCCCGCGTGGACGAGCTGATCCCGCGGCTGCGGCGGTACGCGCGTGCGCTCACCGGCGGGCGCGACGCGGCCGACGATCTCGTTCAGGACACGCTCGAGCGCGCGTGGACGAAGCTGCACCTCTGGAGGAGCGGGAGCGATCTGCGCGCGTGGCTATTCACGATCATGCACAACGTCCACGTGAACCAGCTCCGCTCACGCGCGGGTGCCGCGATGCTGCCGCTCGACGATGACGTGCCCGACGCGCCGGTGCGCGCGACGCAGTCCGATCTGCTGGAGGTGCGGGACGTGCAGACCGCGGTCAACCGGCTGCCGGTCGAGCAGCGCGAGGTGCTGCTGCTGGTGGCGCTGGAGCACATGTCGTATCAGGAGACGGCGACGACACTCGGTATTCCGATCGGAACGGTCATGTCGCGGCTCGCACGCGCGCGCGAGCGCCTGCGCTCGATCCTCGACGCCTCGGCAGGCGTCAATCTGAAGATCGTGAAATGAGCACGAAGCCGATAGAACAGGACCTCCACGCATGGCTCGACGGCGAGCTCGACGCCGCGCGCCGCGCCGAAATCGAGCGCTATCTCGCGTCGCACCCCGACGAGACGGCACGGCTCGACGCGTATGCGCGCAACGAGCAGGCGCTGCGGGCGTACTACGATCCGGTCGTGGACGAGCCGGTGCCGCCGCGGCTTACGCGCGTGCGCGCACCCGGCCGGTCCCGTGTGTGGCGTTTCGCCGCGGTGCTCGCGTGGGTCGCCATCGGCGGCGTGGCCGGGTGGCACCTGCATGGGGTCACCTCGACGGGTCCGCGCGCCAGCATGCCCGGCTGGGCGCACCGCGCGGCGGTCGCGCACGTGGTGTACAGCCCGGAAGTGCGGCACCCGGTGGAGGTTCCGGCGGATCAGGAAGCGCATCTCACGACGTGGCTCTCGAAGCGCTTGGGCACGCCGCTCAGGGTGCCCCGGCTGGAGGGTGTCGGCTACCAGCTCGTCGGCGGGCGCCTGCTGCCCGGCGAACAGGGTCCGGCCGCGCATTTCATGTATCAGGACGCGCAAGGCCAGCGCCTCACGCTCTATATAAGAGTCAACCGCGGCGAGACCCGGGAGACCGCCTTCCGCTTCGCGCAGGAGGGCAACGTTCGCGTCTTCTACTGGATCGATCGCGGGCTCGGCTACGCGCTGTCAGGAGAGATCGGGAAAGACGATCTCCTGCGGGTGGCGACGGCCGTCCATCAGCATCTGAATCCGTAAGCACGCGAGCGCGGCGCGCGCGCATCGATGCAACGAACTCCGGAGCGGCTCCGGTAACTGACTCTGGCTGGGGAGGGTGAAGCTGGAGAACTGCTGGAGGGGGCGGGGGCCGGGGGTTACCCAGCCCCCGCTTGCTACTTACTACTACTTCTTCTTGGCTGCTTTTTTCTTCGAACCGCCTTTTTTCTTCGCTTTTTTCTTCGCTGCCATCTTAAGTCTCCTTTAAAGTTAACCTAGGCATGCATCATGTGCGGATGGACTGCATTCATTCGCACTCCATCGCGCGGTTTTTCGAACGTTGTAACTGCATCTCTTCCATCGTTCTCCCGAAAAAAATTCCGGAAAAACCGCGCGTGGTGCGGCAAGTCTATATCACCGCTCAAAAAAAAAGCAACACCTTTGTCAAGCTCATTTGACGTTGGAATATCGCATTGTGTGTTTGATGCAACACGCCAACCGCGCGTTGAACGCGGTGCGAAGCGCGCGAGCGCGGCGTTTGAGCTCGCGTTTCAGGCAGGCAAGCGACGCTCGCGCGCGATGAGATCGCGCACTTCTTCACGCGTACGAATCACGTACAGCGCGTCGCCGTCGACCATCACTTCGGCTGCCCGCGGCCGCGTGTTGTAGTTCGACGCCATGCTCATTCCGTACGCTCCCGCGGTCATCACCGCGAGCAGATCGCCTTCACGCAGGTCGAGCCGCCGGTCGCGTGCGATGAAATCGCCGCTCTCGCACACCGGACCGACCACGTCATAGCGCTCGCCGCCGGTGCTTTCACGCACCGGCCTCACCTCGTGCCACGCCTCGTACAGCGCCGGGCGCACGAGGTCGTTCATGGCGGCGTCGACCACGGCGAAGTTGCGGTCCTCGCCGCGCTTGAGGTACTCGACCCGGGTGAGAAGGATACCCGCGGGGCCGGTCAGGAGGCGCCCCGGCTCGAACAGGAGCTTGTGGCGCGGATCCGGAAACGCGCTCAGCACCGCGCGCGCGTAAGCCGCGAGATCGGGCGGGCTTTCGTCCTGGTAACGGATGCCGAGCCCGCCGCCGACGTCGATGTGCCCGAGCGCTATGCCGGCGGCCTCGAGCCGCGCCACGAGCTCCGCGATCTTCGACAGCGCCTCCGCGATCGGGGCGATGTCGGTCAACTGGGATCCGATGTGGCAGTCGATGCCGCGCACCGCCACGTGCGCGAGGCTGCGGGCGCGCTGGTACAGGGACAGCGCATCCGCATGCGCGATACCGAACTTGTTCTGCTTGAGCCCCGTGGCGATGTACGGGTGTGTGCCGGCGTCGACGTCCGGGTTCACGCGCAGGCTCACGGGTGCCGATAACCCCATCTCGCCGGCGATACGGTCGATCTTGAGGAGCTCGGCCTCGGATTCGACGTTGAAACACAGGATGCCCGCGTTCAGCGCGGCGCGGATCTCCGCTTCCGACTTGCCGACGCCGGAGAAAACGACTCTGCCCGGATCGCCGCCGGCGGCGATCACGCGTGCGAGCTCGCCGCCCGAGACGATATCGAAGCCGCTGCCGAGCCGGCCGAAGAGGTCGAGTATGCCGAGACTCGAGCTCGCCTTGACGGCGTAGCACACGAGATGATCGCGTCCCGCGAAGGCGCCACTGAACGTCATGTACGCGTCGGTCAGCGCCGCGCGCGAATAGACGTAGCACGGCGTTCCGATCTCCGCGGCGATGCGCGCCAGGGGCACGCACTCGGCATGCAGCTCGCCGCCTTCGAACGTGAACGCGCTCACCGGGGCGGCGGCACCGCTTGCGAGGGCTGCGGCCGCTCCGGCGGGGGCGGTACGATCTCGGCGGGCTTGCGTGTCTGCGGCTTCGAGTCCGGCAGGTACAGCGGGCCCTTGTTGCCGCAGCCGCAGAGGAGCGCGGCGGCGAACAAAACCCCGAGCAGGCGCCCCCCGCAGCTAGACCAGGAGGTACTTGTGCGCTTCATGGCGCAGCTCCCCGCGGCACGCCGCATAGTCCGGCACCAGCCGGCCGACGACGCGCCAGAATCGCGGCGAGTGATTCATCTCGACGAGGTGGGCGACTTCGTGGGCGACGACGTAATCCAGGAGGCGCGCCGGCATCTGCACCAGCCGCCAGTTGAGGTGGATGCGGCCGCTCGAGTGGCAGCTGCCCCAGCGCGTGCGCGCGCTCGAGAGCAGCACCTGCGCCGGCCGCTCGATGCCGAGCACGCGGCAGTAGTGCGCGACGCGCTCCTCGAAGCACGCGAGCGCCTGCCGGTGCAGCCATTCGTGGACCTGCCGTGCGACGGATACGTCGCGCGCGGCGCCGGTGCCGACGTAGAGATGGCGCCCCCGCAGATGGACCGCGACCGCCTCGGGCACGAGCCGTAGCGAGTACGGCTCGCCGAGGAGCATCAGCGCCTCGCCGTCCGCCCATAGCCGCAACGGGGCGCGGCGTACCTGCCATTCCTCGAGCTTGCGCAATACCCAGGCTGCGTGCTTGCGCAGCAGCCGTTCGATCGCCGTGTGCGTTGCGTCCCACGGAGCGCCGACCCGCAGTCCCTCTTCGTCCACGAGTATCGAGATCGCGCGGCGGCGGAGGCTGCGCTTGATTGTGTAGGAGACGAGCGTGCCCTCGAGCGCGAGATACGCACGGCCGATCGCCTGCTGCTGGCGATAGGCGAGCGGCAGCTCTAGCTGGCCGCGCGTATGCGCGCGGTCTCGTTTTCGATCCATTGCTCGATATTGTGCATGAGCGCAGCCGCTTTGACCCCCGTCGGGTGCACCGCGGCGCCGATCGAGACGGTGATCGTGCCCGGTCGCTTGATGAACGCCTTGCGCGGCCAGAACGATCCCGCGTTGTGCGCTACCGGCACGATCGCGGCTCCGGTTTGCAGCGCGAGCCACGCACCGCCGGCCTGGTACTCGCCGCGTTGTCCGGGCGCGACGCGCGTGCCCTCGGGAAAGATCACGATGCTGAAGCCGCGCTTCAGGCGCTCGCGTCCCTGATCGATCATCTGTCTGAGCGCGCGGCGGCCGGCCCTGCGGTCGATGGCGATGGGCGAGAGCATCGCGAGGCCCCATCCGAAAAACGGAATCCAGAGCAGCTCGCGCTTCACCACCCAGACCTGCGGCGGAAATATCGCCTGCAGCGCGAGCGTTTCCCACGCCGATTCGTGCTTCGCGAGGATGACGCACGGCTCCGGCGGGATGTTCTCCGCCCCCTTGACCAAGTAATCGATGCCGCAGAAAGCGCGCGCGCCCCACACCATCGTGCGTGACCAGGCGCTGATCACGCGATAGCGCGCGAGCGGCGGCAGCGGAAAACTGAGCAGCGACACCACTGCCCATGGCGGGGTCACGAGGAGCTGGAACAGCGCGAAGGCCACCGAGCCGGCGAGGGCCCGTGCGCTCATTTAAGGATTGCGCGGACCGCGGCAGCCAGATCGGGATAGACCTGCGTTCCCTCCGGCAGCCCGCCGGCTTTCAGCGTCTGCTCGCCTTTTCCGGTGCGCACCAGGATCGGGAGCGCGCCGACGGCCGCCGAGGCCTGCAGATCGCGCAGAGAGTCGCCGACACTGGGGACGCCTTTGAGATCGACGTTGAAGCGGTGCGCGATCTCTTCGAGCAGCCCCGATTTCGGCTTGCGGCAGCCGCAGTTCGCTTCCTGCGCGTGGGGGCAGAAGAAGATCGCGTCGATGCGCCCGCCGATCTGTGCGAGCGCTCGGTGCATCCGGTCGTGAATCGCGTTGAGCGTGGATACTTCGAACAGACCGCGGCCGACGCCGGACTGGTTCGTCGCGAGAATCACGAGATAGCCGGCGTGGTTCATACGCGCGATCGCGTCGAGACTGCCGGGCAGCGGCCGCCACTCTGCCGGGTTCTTGATGAAGCTTTCGCTGTCGTAATTGATGACGCCGTCGCGGTCGAGGATCGCGAGCTTCATGCCGCCAGCTTGGAAATGTCCGCGATGCGGTTCATCGTCTGCTGCAGCTCTGCGAGCAGCGCGATGCGGTTATCGCGCAGGCGGGCATCGTCCGTCATCACCATGACCCGGTCGAAAAAGGCGTCGACGGGCTCCTTGAGACCGGCCAGCGCCTGCAGCATGCCCGTGTAGTCCTGCACCTCGTACGCTGAATCCGCTGCGTGGCGAATCGCGCTGAATCTGCTGGCGAGCGCCTTCTCGGCCTCTTCGACGAGGAGCGCCGTGTCGAAGCGCGCGGGAACCGCCGACGATTTCCTGAGAATGTTGCCGATGCGCTTGTTCGCGGCCGCCAGGCTGGGGGCCTCCGGCAGCGTGTTGAAGGTCCTGACCGCCTCGAGCTGCCGGAGGATGAGATCGACCCGATCAGGTCTCAACGCGAGCACGGCGTCGATCTCACTGGCCGAATAGCCGGCTTCACCGAGGTAGCCGCGCATGCGCTCGTAGAAGAACGACAGCAGCTCATCGGGTGCGGGCGTCATGCGATGGGACGCATCGAACGCAGCGTACGCCGCCACGACGACGTCGCTCAAGCGAAGCGGCAGCGACCGCTCGGCGAGTATGCGAACCACGCCCAGGGCCTGGCGCCGCAGCGCGTACGGATCCTTGTCGCCGGTCGGCTGCTGGCCGATCCCGAAAAAGCCCGCGAGTGTTTCCAGCTTGTCCGCGAGCGCGACGGCGCAACCGACGTGCGATTCGGGCAGCGCGTCTCCGGCGAATCGCGGCCGGTAGTGCGCCTCGATCGCGTCGGCGACCTCACGGTCCTCGCCGTCGTGCAGCGCGTAATAGCGTCCCATGATGCCCTGGAGCTCGGGGAACTCACCGACCATGCCGGTGATGAGATCGGCTTTGGCGAGCCGCGCCGCGCGCCGGGCGCGCTGTGCGTCCGCGCTCAACGCCGCGGCATACTCGCCGGCGAGCCGCTCGACGCGCTCGACCCGCTGAAGCTGCGTGCCCAGGCGGTTGTGATAGACGACGTGCGCGAGCTCCGGCACGCGCGCCTCGAGCCGCACCTTGCGGTCCTGGTCGTAGAAGAAGCGCGCGTCGGCCAGCCGCGCGCGCAGCACGCGCTCGTTGCCGTGCACGATATTGGCGGGATCGCGGGTCGGCAGATTGGAAACCACGAGAAACCGTGCGACCAGCCGGCGGCTCGCCGGGTCGACCAGCGGAAAATACTTCTGATGCTGCTTCATCGAGAGCACCAGGCATTCCGGCGGCACTTCGAGAAATGCCTCGTCGTAACGGCCCTGATAGACCGCCGGCGCCTCGACCAGCGCGGTCACCTCGTCGAGCAGGGATTCGTCGCGTTCGAAGGCGCCACGGTCTCCGGCGGCGTCGGCGAGCGCCGTTTCGATCGTGCGCCGGCGCTCCTCGAAGCTCGCGATCACGCCGCCGTGCTCGCGCAGGGCCTGCTCGTAGGCGTCCGCGCTGTCGATCGTGACCGGACCGGCGCTCATGAACCGGTGGCCGAGCGTCGTATTGCCGCTCGCGATGTCGAGCACCGAGCCGGGCACGACGCGCGTGCCGTGCAGCATCACCAGACCGTGCGCGGGCCGCACGAATTCGGCATCGCCGGCGCCCCAGCGCATGACTTTCGGGATCGGCAGCGCTTTCAGCGCTGCCGCGACTTTCGCGGCGAGAACCTCCGCGAGCCGCGCGCCCGGTGCCACGCCGCGGTAGACGAACACGCGTCCCTTGGGCGTATCGAGCTGCTCCAGCGTGTCGATCGCGACATTCACCTTGCGCGCGAAGCCTTCCAGCGCCTTGGTCGGCTTGCCCTGTGCATCGAGTGCCGCCTTGACCGACGGCCCTTGCGTCTCGATGGGCTTGTCCGGCGCCGCCTCGCGCACCTGCGTTATCTGAGCCGCAAGCCGGCGCGGCGTTGCGAACCAGCGCATCGAAGCGCCGTCGGCAAGCAGGCCCTCTCGCGCGAGATCGGCGCGCAGGCTGTCCGCGAACGCACGCCCAAGACGCGAGAGCGCTTTGGGCGGCAGCTCTTCGGTGAGGATCTCGACGAGCAGCGTGGCGGCGCTCATGCAGGCTCCGACTGCGGCGCTGAACGCTTGCACATGGGGAAGCCGAGCGCTTCGCGCGAATCGTAGTACGCCTGCGCCACGAGTCGCGCCAGCGTTCGCACGCGAAGGATGTACGCCTGCCGCTCGGTGACAGAGATCGCGCCGCGCGAATCGAGCAGGTTGAACGTGTGCGAGCACTTGAGCACCATCTCGTACGCCGGCAACACCAGCCGTGCGTCGATCAGCCGCTTCGCTTCACCTTCGTAATCGTTGAAGAGACGCAGCAGCCATTCGACGTTCGCGAATTCGAAGTTGTATTTCGACTGCTCGACCTCGTTCTGATGATAGACGTCGCGGTAAGTGACGCCCTCCACCCACGTCAGGTCGAAGATGTTGTCCCTGCCCTGCAGATACATCGCCAGGCGTTCGAGGCCATACGTAAGCTCGCCCAGGACCGGGCGGCAGTCGAGGCCGCCGACCTGCTGGAAATACGTGAACTGCGTGACCTCCATGCCGTTCAGCCACACTTCCCAGCCCAGACCCCACGCGCCGAGCGTCGGCGACTCCCAGTCGTCCTCGACGAAGCGGATATCGTTCGCCCGGGGATCGACGCCCAGCGCGGCGAGCGAGCCCAGGTAGAGATCCTGGAGGTCGTCGGGCGAGGGCTTCATCACGACCTGATACTGGTAGTAATGCTGGAGGCGGTTCGGATTTTCACCGTAGCGGCCGTCCTTCGGCCGGCGCGAAGGCTGAACGTAGGCCGCGTTCCAAGGCTCGGGCCCGATCGCGCGCACGAACGTCGCGGTGTGAAAGGTGCCGGCGCCCACTTCCATGTCGTACGGCTGGAGCAGCGCGCAGCCGCGCGCATCCCAGTACTGATTGAGCGCGAGGATGATCTGCTGAAAGGTGAGCGGCGCGGGCATAACCGGGGAATTTTACCGGCTTTGGCCGCGCGACCCGCGCGCGAGGAGGACGGCAGCCGCGATGAGCAGGGCACAGATTGCGAGGATGAAGCCGTTGCCCCAGCGCACGTACGGTGTCGCGCCGGTGTAACCCTGCACCTTGCCGGTCACTGCGGCGGTCGCGAACTCCGGTGCGAGCTTCGCGACTCTGCCGCGCTGATCGACGATTGCGGTCATGCCGGTGTTCGTTGCGCGGACCATGTAGCGCCCGGTCTCGAGCGCGCGCGCCTGCGAGATCTGCAGATGCTGGCGCGGCGCGATCGAGCGCCCGAACCACGCCACGTTGCTCACGTTCACCAGCAGGGTCGCTTCCGGAAGCTGGCGGATGATCTCTTCTCCGAACGCGTCCTCGTAGCAGACGTTTGGTGCGACGCGCTGCCCCGCGATCGCGAGCGGCTTCGGATCTTCCGCGCCGCGCGAGAAATCCTGCAGCGGTATCGCGAGCGTATTCACGATCCAGCCCAGCACCGGGCGCAGCGGGATGAACTCGCCGAACGGCACGAGGTGCGTCTTGCGGTAAGCCTGAGGCTTAGAAGCGCCGACCGAGATCACGCTGTTGAAGTACTCGCCGGTGGGCAGGCGCTCCGGCACGCCGATCAGCACGTCCCCCCCGTTTTTGCGTGCATGCGCGGCGAGCGTCTCCAGATAATCCGAAGGCACCTGGTGCAGGAAGAGCGGCAGCGCGGTCTCCGGAAAAACGATGAGCTTCGCTTTGCTTTCGAGCGCGAGGCGCTGGTAGGTGACAAGCGTCGTGCGCAGGCCCTCGGGCGTCCACTTGATGTCCTGCGGAATGTTGCCCTGGAGCGCGGTCACGGTGATCGGCTCGCCGGCAGGCTGCGTCCACTGCACGTAGGCGAGGCCGAAGCCGCCGAGCCACAGCGCGAGCAGCGCGACCGCAGCGGGGTGGCCGAGCGCTTGGCCGAGGGCGTGTGTCGCGCCTTCAGCAGACGTTTTCGCCGCAGCGTGCACGAGCGCGCGCGCGCGCTCGGCGACGAGCACGATCAAACCCGCGGTGAGCACGACCGCGAGCGTGAGGCCGTACACGCCCACGATCGGCGCGTAGCCGGCGAGGGGGCTCGAAGGCACCTGCGAATAACCGAGCGCGATCCAGGGAAAACCCGTGAAGATCCACCCGCGCACCCATTCGGAGAGCGTCCATGCCGCCGGCAGGATCAACGTGAGCTTCGCCCACTGCGCGACCGGCACGCGCGCGTAGACGTAAGCCGCCGCTGCGGGAAACACCGCCAGAAACGCGCAGAAGAGCAGCGTGGCGATCGCGGCGAGCGGCGCGGCCATCGCGCCGAAGGTGTGCAGGCTCACGTACACCCACGACACGCCCGCCAGGAAAAAACCCAGACCGAACCACCAGCCCAGCGCCGCGGCACGCCGCGGCGAGGCCGCCGCATTCCACAGGTACACGAGCAGCGCGATCGTGACGATCGGCAGCGGATAGAGATCGAACGGCGCGAAGCCGGCGACCGTCGCCGCACCGAGCAGCGCCGCGCCGATCGACGAGCGTTCGAGTGCCAGCCGGCGCGGCCGCGCCGGCGCGCGCGCGGTCGTTTCGACCGCCATCAGGCGCTGACGACGTCTTTGGGTACGACTTCCAGGAGGTGCAGCCTGCGGCTGTCCGCGCGGACCACCTTGAACGTGAGCCCGTCCATCATCACCTGTTCGCCGCGTTTCGGCACGCGGCCGAACCGCTTCAGCACGAGACCGCCGATCGTGTCGAATTCATCGTCGCTGAAGTCGGTGCCGAACTTCTCGTTGAAGTCGGTGATCTCGGTGCCGGCCTTGACGCGGTACTGGCCGGTCTTCTCGAGCACGATGTTGTCCTCGTCCTCGTCGAAATCGTACTCGTCCTCGATCTCGCCGACGATCTGCTCGAGCACGTCCTCGATCGTCACGAGCCCCGCGACACCGCCGTATTCGTCCACGACGATCGCGATGTGATTGCGGTTCTTGCGGAACTCCTTCAGCAGCACGTTGAGCGGCTTCGATTCCGGGATGAACACCGCGGGCCGCAGCATCTCGCGCACGTCGAATTCCTCCTCGCCGGCGTAGTAGCGCAGGAGGTCCTTCGCGAGCAGGATGCCGAGCACGTCGTCCTTGTTGCCGCTCGTCACCGGAAAGCGTGAGTGCGCCGTCTGGATGACGAACGGAACGAACTTGTCGGGCGACTCGTTCACGTCGATCACGTCCATCTGCGAGCGCGGCACCATGATGTCGCGCGCCTGCAGCTCCGAGACCTGCAGCACGCCTTCGATCATCGAGAGCGCGTCGGAATCGAGCAGGTTGCGCTCGTGCGCCGAGCGCAGAAGGTCGATCAACTGTTCGCGGTCCTCGGGCTCGCGCATGATGAACGCCGAAATGCGCTCGAGGAGGGAAGGCTTACTGTGCGGGTCGTCCATCGTGGCGGGGTGCGGCGTACGGATCGGGATAACCGAGCCGTCTCAGAATGCGTGTTTCGAGCTTTTCCATTTCGGCTGCGTCGGGCTCGCGCTCGTGTTCGTAGCCCTGCAGGTGCAGCATGCCGTGCACCGTCAGATGCGCGTAATGCGCGGCGAGGTTCTTACCCTGCGCACGCGCCTCTTGCGACACCACCGGCGCGCACAGGGCGATATCGCCATGATACGGCGGCGCGCCGTCGAGCACGAACGTGAGCACGTTCGTCGCGTAATCGCGCCCGCGATATTGCCGGTTGAGCGTGCGGCCTTCCGCACGGCCTACCACACGCACGGTCACGCTCGCGTCGTTTTGCAGCGCGGCACGCGCCCATTTCCGGAACGCGGCCGGCGGCGGCACGCCGCGGGCGCGGGTTGCATACTGGACGCCGAGCGTGAGCCTACGGCGAGCGCCGGCGCTATTTCTCGCGCGCTTCGCGGTTGCCATACGCATTGACGATGCGCTGAACCAGCGGATGACGCACGACGTCTTCCGCGCCGAAGCGCGTGAACGCGATACCGCGCACCCTCTTCAGCACTTCCTGCGCGTCGATGAGTCCGCTCTTCTGGCCTTTCGCGAGATCGATCTGGGTAACGTCGCCGGTGACGACGGCTTTCGATCCGAAGCCCATGCGCGTCAGGAACATTTTCATCTGTTCGGGCGTCGTGTTCTGCGCTTCGTCGAGGATCACGAACGAGTGGTTGAGCGTGCGCCCGCGCATGAACGCGAGCGGCGCGATCTCTATCGCAGCGCGCTCGAACATCTTCGCCACCTTGTCGTACCCCATCAGGTCATATAGCGCGTCGTAGAGCGGCCGCAAGTACGGGTCGACCTTCTGCGCCATATCGCCGGGCAGGAAACCGAGGCGCTCGCCCGCTTCGACTGCGGGGCGCACGAGCACGATGCGCTTCACCGCGTCGCGCTCGAGCGCATCCACGGCGCACGCCACTGCGAGATAGGTCTTGCCGGTCCCGGCCGGCCCGATCGCGAAGGTGATGTCGTGCGTCTGGATATTGTGGAGATAGTCGACCTGGTGCGGCGTTCGCCCGTGCAGATCCGGGCGGCGCGTGAGCAGGACCGGCGCGGCTTCGGCCGCCGCGGCGGCTTTCTCGTTCGAGCGCTCGGCGCGCGCTTCGATCAAGCCGAGCTGCACGTCTTCGATCGAGATGCTGTCGTCCGCCTTCGCGTAGAAGCGCTCGAGCAGCTTCACCGCGAGCTTCGCCTTCGCCGGCTTCCCCGTGATCGAGAAACGCTCGCCGCGCCGCGCGATGTTCACGTCGAGCGCGGTTTCGACCTGCCGCAGGTTCTCGTCGAGCGCGCCACACAGGTTGGCGAGCCGCTGGTTATCGACCGGGGTAAAGCTGATTTCCATGGGGAAATGGGTCGGAGTCAGATTTCTACAGCAGTGACGAACCGCGACTCCGATGCTTCCGCCATCGGCCTGCCTCTCAGCGAGTGCGGCAATGCTTCCGTGATTTCCACTTCGACGAATTTGCCCACGAGCGATCCCGGTCCCGGAAAGTTGACGACCCTATTGTTGTCCGTGCGGCCGGAGAGCTCGTTCGGATTCCTTCGCGCGCGGCCCTCGACGAGCACACGCTGCCGCGAGCCCACCATGCGCGTGCTGATCGCCCGCGCCTGCGCGTCGATCTTCTGCTGCAGCGCCTGAAGCCGCGCGAGCTTCACGTCCTGCGGCGTATCGTCGGGCAGCGCCGCCGCGGGCGTGCCCGGCCGCGGGCTGTACACGAAGCTGAAGCTCGCGTCGAAACCGGTATGGTCGATGAGGTCCATCGTCGCCGCGTGATCGCTCTCGGTTTCGCCCGGGAAGCCGACGATGAAATCCGACGAGATCGAAATGTCGCGCCGCGCCGCGCGCAGCCGCCGCACGATCGATTTGTATTCGAGCGCGGTGTAGCCACGCTTCATCGCGGCGAGCACGCGATCCGATCCCGACTGCACCGGCAGGTGCACGTGCGAGACGAGCTGCGGGAGCTTCGAATAGGCCTCGATCAGCCGCGGCGTGAATTCGCGCGGATGCGAGGTCGTGTAGCGGATGCGCTCGATGCCCGGTATTTCGGCGACGTACTCCAGGAGCTGCGCGAAATCGGCGATGTCGCCGTCCTCCGTGGCGCCGCGATACGCGTTCACGTTCTGACCGAGCAGCGTCACCTCCTTCACGCCCTGGGCGGCGAGCTCGGCGACCTCGGTGAGCACGCCCTCGAACGGACGCGACACTTCCTCGCCGCGCGTATACGGCACCACGCAGAACGTGCAGTACTTGCTGCAGCCTTCCATGATGGAGACGAATGCGGTGACGCCATTGACGCGCGCCGGCGGCAGCCGGTCGAACTTCTCGACTTCCGGAAAGGAGATGTCGACCTGCGCGCGACCCGACGCGCGCCGCGCTTCGATCATGTCCGGCAGCCGATGGAGCGTCTGCGGACCGAACACGAGGTCGACGTAGGGTGCACGCGCGACGATCGCCGCCCCTTCCTGGCTGGCGACGCAGCCGCCGACGCCGATCAGCACCTCGGGACGCTCGCGCTTCAGGTGCTTCACGCGCCCCAGGTCGTGGAAGACCTTCTCCTGCGCTTTCTCGCGCACCGAGCACGTGTTGAAGAGGATTACGTCGGCTTGCGCAGGGTCGTCCGTCGGCTCGAAGCCGCGCGCCTCGCGCAGCACGTCGGCCATCTTGTCCGAGTCGTACTCGTTCATCTGACAGCCGAAGGTCTTGATGTACAGCTTGCGAGGCATCAAGGCTTGGCGGCTTTGAGCCGCGCGAGCTCCTGCTCGGTGAGGATGTATATGACCCGGATCGCGCCGGCGGCATCGCGGCTGTACAGCACCTCGCTGCCAGGCGGGAGCTGGGCGTGCAGGATGGTGCGGTTGTTGCGATCGTAGATGCGCGCGCCGGGCGTGAGCCGCAGGATCTGCTTGCCGATGACGACGTCGGGGTACGCCTGCTGCACGCCCAGCTTGCCGCGCTCGCCGTTCGCCGGGAACGGGCGATTCAGGATCGTGTCGGCCAGCGCCGCCTCTGTGGCGAAGGTGAGGAAAATCAATAAAAGCAGTAACTTACGCATCACGCGACCAGCATAAGCGCCAAGGCACCCGCAAACCGCGGGCCCGTGGCGCATATAGTACTTATGGGAGGCAGGATGGTGGCGAGTCAGGGATTTGAACCCCGGACCAACGGATTATGATTCCGCTGCTCTAACCACTGAGCTAACTCGCCACGGGGAGCCGCGCAGTCTAAAGACCGGGTTCCCCATTGTCAAGACAAAGCGCTCCAGGTGACTGATTTCTCGGTAGAAAATCCCAAGTTCGACGTGCTCGTCGTCGGCGCCGGGCTCGTCGGCTCGAGCTTCGCGCTTGCGCTCGGCGCCACCGGGCTGACGGTCGCTCTGGTAGAGCCGTATCCGCCTGCTCCGGTGCCCGAGGACCGCGGCTGGGACAGCCGCGTATACGCCGTGAGCCCCGGCAACGCCGCGTGGCTCGCGCAGCTCGGCGTCTGGGAGGCGCTGCCGCAGGACCGGCTGACGCACATCGAGCACATGCACGTCTTCGGCGACCGCGGCGGCGCACGGCTCGAATTCAGCGCGTACGAAGCGGGGTTGCGCGAGCTCGCGTGGATCGCCGAAAACCGGCTGCTCCAGGCCGCACTGTGGGGCGCGCTGCAGGCGTCGGCGCACGTGACGCTCGTGCACGGACAGCGGCCGGCGGAGCTCTCGTGGGAACAGCGCTTCGCATTGCTAAGTCTCGAAGACGGCAGTGAGATCACGGCCAGTCTCGTGGTTGCCGCCGACGGCGCCGATTCATGGGTACGTGAGCGCAGCGGCATCACGTGCGCCGTTTACGATTATCGCGAGACCGGCGTGGTGGCGAACTTCAGCTCTGCGCGCCGCCATGGCGCTGCGGCCTATCAGTGGTTCCGGTCCGACGGCGTGCTCGCGCTCCTGCCGCTACCCGGCGATCGCGTATCGATGGTGTGGTCGGCGCCGGAGCGTCATGCGCAGGCGCTCTTGCGCATGCCGGCGACGCAGCTCGCGCGTGAAGTCGAGGCGGCGAGCAGCGGCGCGCTCGGGGCGCTCGCCATGATCACAGCGCCCGCCGCTTTCCCGCTGCGGCGTCAGCGCGTCGAGCGTCTCGTTCAGCCGCGGCTGGCGCTGATCGGCGATGCCGCGCACAACGTGCACCCGCTCGCGGGCCAAGGCGTGAATCTCGGATTTCGCGACGCGCGCGAGCTTGCGGCCGTGCTCGCGTCGCGCGGTCCCCAGCACGACTGCGGGAATTACGACCTGCTGCGCCGATACGAGCGCGCGCGCAGGGAAGACATCACGGCGCTCGAGCTGACGACCGACGGCCTCGAGAAACTTTTCTCGAGCCGCCGGGTCTTCCTCGCTGGGCTGCGTAATATCGGCCTCTCGCTCCTCGACAGGCAGCTTCCGCTGAAGAACGCATTGATCCGGCACGCGGCGGCGTGACCTGGAAGACAGGACAACATGAACGCGCTCAAGAACGTGATTTTCTGCACGCTGCTCACCGCGACCTTGGCCTGCGCGGCGGCTTCCGGCGATGAAGCGAACATCCGGCAGGCGCTGCAGGCGAAGCTCCGAATGAATGCCGAGAGCGTGACACCGACGCCTTTCGCGGGTGTTTACGAAGTGGTCGTGAACGGCCAGATCTTCTACACCGACGCGAAAGCGTCGTACATGTTCAAGGGCGATCTCGTCGACATGCGCGGCGTGCAGCCGAAGAACCTCACCGAAGAAGCGAGTGCGAAGCTCGCGGCCACGACGCTTTCGAAATCGACCGATCTCGCGGTGAAGCGCGTCAAAGGCAACGGTAAACGCGTCGTCTATACCTTCGAGGATCCGAACTGCGGCTACTGCAAGGAGCTCCAGAAAGAGCTCGCCAAGATGAACGACGTCACGATCTACACGTTCCTGTGGCCGATACTGTCGCAGGATTCTCTGGATAAATCGAAGGCGATCTGGTGCTCGCGCGACCGCGCTAAAGCGTGGGAGGACTACATGCTGCGCGGCGCCTCCCCCGGCAGCAAGCGCGACTGCGACACCACCGCGCTCGAGCGCAACCAGCGGCTCGCGCAGCGCTTCGGGCTGCGCGGGACGCCTGCCGTGTATCTCGCGAACGGCGAGCAGGTCGGCGGCTATCTGCCGGCCGATCGCCTCGAAGCGGCGCTCGCGGCGAACCGCTAGCATCCGTCAACACGCCCGCACCCGCGGGCGTTGAGTGGGGCATGGATCGATGCTTCCGCTCGCATCGCCGCTTCGCCGCAGCCGTCGCCTTCTCCGCGCTGGCGCACGTGGTCGCCAGCATGAGCATCGCTCCGGGTTTTCCCGGCACGCGTGCACCGGCCGGGGCCGGTTTTCTCGCATCCGTCAGCGCGCGACTCGTGCTGCAGGACGCGGAGCCGCCGCAGGTGCAGCCCGCGCCCGCGCGCGAGGAGACGTGGCACGCGGCACCGCCGGCGCCGCGGCTGAAACGCCGCGACGCTGCGCCGCCCGCGCAATTGGTCAAAGCAGAGTCGTCCGGGGCAGCCGCTATGCCCGATCCGACCTACTATCCCGCGCGGCAGCTCGACGTGTATCCGATGCTCGCGAGCGGGCTCGATCGCTCGTACTTCGAAACCGCGAAAGCGTACGACGTCAAAGCGCGCGTGCTGCTGCTCGTTTTGATCGACGCCGCTGGCAGCGTCGATGACGTCAGCATCGCGGAGGGCAGCGCACCCGACGAGCTCGAGCAGGCCGCGCGGCGTGCTTTTCTGGCCGCGCGCTTTAAGCCCGCGCAGAAGAACGGGCGCGCGGTGAAGAGCCGCGTGCTGATAGAAGTGAACTACGGGAGCGAGACGGCGCCGCGCGCGGATTAGCCCGCATCACCGGGTACCGGGTGATCGCGCGGCAGCAGCACCCACGCGCGCAGCCGCTGCTTCATGCGCCCGGCCTGCTCGCCGGCTGCCGCACCGAAGCCCCAGAAGAAATCCGCGCGAACCGGGCCGCGAATCGCGCCGCCGGTGTCCTGCGCCACCATGAGCCGGTAGAGCGGCTTTGCGCTGTTGGGCCACGTTGTCGAAACAAAGACGGGCGCGCCCAGCGGTACGTGCGCGCGATCGACGGCGATGCTGCGCTCGGGCGTGAGCGGCACGCCCAGCGCGCCGATCGGGCCGCCGGCGGCGCCCTGCAGCTCGCGAAAGAAGACGTAGCTCGGGTTCGCGTTCAGAAGCGCCGCGGCGCCGGCCGGGTTCTTGCGCACCCAGGCCTTGATGCCCTGCATCGATGCCTCCTCGAGCGTGAGCTCGCCGCGCTCCACCAGCAGCCGCCCGATCGAGCGATACGGGTGGCCGTTCTGGTCGGCGTAGCCGACGCGGATCGTCTCTCCGTTCGCGAGACGCACCCGGCCCGAGCCCTGGATCTGGAGGAAGAAGAGGTCGAGCGCGTCATCCACCCACACCAGCTCCTTGCCGCGCAGTGGCGCATGACCGTTCTCGATGGCGGCGCGATCGTAGTACGGCACGACTTTACGTCCATCGATGCGTCCACGCAGGCGCATGCCTTTGAGCTGCGGGTAGAGCTCCGCCATGTCGATGACCAGCAGATCGTCCGGTACGGCGTAGACCGGAAACCGGAAGCGCGCTGTCGGCGTGCGGCTGCCGTGAAGGAGCGGCTCGTAGTAGCCGGTGATCAGGCCTTCCTCGCCGCTCTCGCTGCTGGAGATCTCGTAAGGCGTGAAGCGCTGCTCGAAGAACGCGCGTGCGCGCTCGCCGCCCGCCGTCGCGATGTGCGATGCGGATGTGCAAACGTCACGCCAGTGCTCGCGGCCGGCCAACACGGTGCAGCTCGCCAGGAACGCAGGCCACGCATCGGCAACGTTGTCCGCGCGCCAGCCGGGCAGCTCGGCCCATGAAACCGCGCGGTAGATCGCCGTCGGCGCAGGCGCGGCAGGCGGCTTCGCCGGCACGGCAGCCGTGGGCGGTTTTGCAGGCGCGGGCGCCGGAGGCTTCGTCACCTCGGCGGCAGGCGCGGGTTTCGCTGGCGGCTCCACCTTGGGCGCAGCGCAGCCGCCCACGATCAGCGCCGCGCATAGCACGACCCGCGTGACGCCTGCGTGGCAATCGAATGTGCGATCGGTCATGATCGAGCGCAGTATAACGGCGCCTTTCATACCGCTATGGACCTCCTGCTGCTCCTGCTCGAAGCCGGTGTCGCGCTCGCGCTGCTGCTCGGCATCGTGTGGTGGACGTGGCCGCGCAGCCGCGACGGTAAGAAAGGCTCGCGCGAACGCGAGTAGACGTCACAGTTTGGTGAGCGTAATTCGCCGGAACCAGCCGCCGGCCGCGGCGGCCTCGTCGCTGCGCACGCGAAGCGTCGGCACCCGAGCAAGGACGTCCTCGAACACCACATCGGTGCGCGACGCGATGCGCGAAGCGAGCGGATTGAGCAATCGTCGGAGCGGCGCTGCGGCGCCAGGCGCTAGAAACTTGTCGATCACCAGCAGCGTGCCGCCGGCCCGCGTCACACGCGCCGCCTCCGCGAGCGCGCGCTCCGGATGCGGCACGACCGCGACGATGAGGTGCAGCACGACGCAATCGAACGCCGCATCGGCCAGCGGCAGCGCTTCGCTGTCGCCTTGTATCCAGGCGAGGTCGAGCGCGAGCTTCCCCTCGTCCCGACGCTCTCCGCGCTCGCGCGGCGCGAGGGCGCGCCGTACTGCGCGATCGAGCATGGCGCGGGTGATATCGAGGGCGGTGTATCGGTGTCTCGCATCCAGCAGCGGGAGGTCGAGCCCGGTGCCCACGCCGTCGAGCAGCACGTCCGCGGGCTCGGCCGAGTGGAGCGCCGAGAGGCTCTGCGCCCGCGCGCGCGCGACGAGCGGCGAGACGACGAAGTCGTAAAACGGCGCGAGTAACGTGTAGCTGCGCTGCAGCGACACGCGGATCGCGCGGCTAGTGAAGCATCCGCGGCATCGCCAGCGTGAACTCGGGTATCGGCGCCTCGAATTCGACGCCGTCCTCTCCGAGCATCTGATAGCTGCCGCGCATCGTGCCCACCGGCGTCGCGATCGCGGCGCCGCTCGTGTACTCGAACGATTCTCCCGGGCGCAGCATCGGCTGCTCGCCGACCACGCCTTCGCCTTTCACTTCCTGCACCTGGTTATCGGCATCCGTGATGATCCAGTGGCGGCTCACGAGGCGCGCCGCGACGGTGCCGCTGTTGCGAATCGTCATCGTGTAGGCGAATACGTAGCGCCCCTGCTCGGCGTCGGACTGGTCGGGCACGAACTTCACGCGCGCCGTGACGGTGATGCTGTGTTTTGCGTCGGCCATGCTCTAATTGCAGCACGAAGGTCGAGCAGCGGGCAAGGCGCGCTAGCCTCCTCCTTAAGTGCCGGCACACGGCGCGGCCCGTTAAACTACGTGAATGGGGTACCGGATCGCGCCGAGCATACTGTCCGCGAACTTCGCCCGCCTCGGCGACGAGGTGGAGGCGGTCGTGCGGGCGGGCGCCGACATCGTTCACTTCGACGTAATGGACAACCATTACGTGCCGAATTTGACGGTCGGACCGCTCGTCTGCGAAGCGATCCGGCCGCTCACGCGGGCGCCGATCGACGTGCACCTGATGGTGAAGCCGGTGGACCGCATCGTGCCGGACTTCGCGCGCGCGGGCGCCGACATCATCTCGTTCCATCCCGAAGCGAGCGAGCACGTCGATCGCACGATCGGATTGATCAAGGACCAGGGCTGCAAGGCCGGCCTCGTGCTCAATCCCGCGACACCGCTCAATTGTCTCGATCACGTGCTCGACAAGCTCGATCTCGTCCTGATCATGTCGGTGAACCCCGGGTTCGGCGGCCAGAGCTTCATTGCCGGGGCGCTCGATAAGCTGCGCGCGGTACGCGAGCGGATCGCCGGGCGCGATATCTGGCTCGAGGTGGACGGCGGCATCAAGGTCGAGAACATCCGGGCGGTAGCCGAGGCCGGGGCCGACACATTCGTCGCCGGCTCGGCGATCTTCGGCGCCGGCGACTATGCAGCGACGATCGCGGCGATGCGCCGGGAGCTCGCCGCCGTGCAGCGCTGATGACCGCCGCTCTTCCGCTGCGCGCGAAAGCCGTGCTCATCGATCTGGACGGCACGCTGCTCGACACGATTCCCGATCTCGCGGCCGCGACCAACATGATGCTGACGGAGCTCGGACGCGCGGCGCTCGAGACGAGCGTCATCCGCACTTTCGTCGGCAAAGGCATCCGGAATCTCGTCGAGCGGGCGCTCGCCGGCCGTATCGACGGCAAGGCCGACGCGGAGCTCGTGGCGCGCGCCCTGCCCGTTTTCGAGCGCTGCTACAGCGAGGTGAACGGGCGCTATACGACGATCTATCCGGGTGTGAAGGAAGGACTCGAGCGGCTGCGCAGCCACGGGCTGCCGCTCGCCTGCGTGACGAACAAGTCGACGCGCTACACGCTGCCGCTGCTCGAGATGGTCGGGCTCGCCTCGTACTTCAAGGCGGTGGTGGCGGGCGATACGCTGCCGCTCAAGAAGCCGGATCCTGCGCCGCTCCTGCACGCGTGCGAAGCGCTCGGCGTGGCGCCGCGCGAGATGGTGATGATCGGGGACTCGGTGAACGACGCGCAGGCGGCGCGTGCAGCCGGCTGCCCGGTGATCTGTGTCACGTACGGCTATAACGAAGGCATGGACGTGCGTGCGCTCGAAACCGATGCGCTGGTCGACACGCTCGACGAAGCGGCCCGGCTCGTATGCAACGCACGCTGACCGAAGCGGAGTTCAACCGGCTGGCGGCGGCAGGCTACAACCGCGTGCCGATCGTGCTCGAGACGTTCGCCGATCTGGACACGCCGCTGTCGATCTACCTCAAGCTTGCGAACCGGCCGTACACGTACCTGCTCGAATCGGTCGTGGGCGGCGAGCGCTTCGGCCGCTACTCGTTCATCGGGCTCGCCGCGGCGAGGCGGCTCGAAGTGCGCGGCCATGACTGTGCCGAGCTCGAAGGCGACCGCGTGCTGTCGAAAACGGCGGTAAGCGATCCGCTCGCATTCGTGAACGACTACCTCGGACGCTTCAAGGCGGCGCAGGACGCCCGGCTGCCCCGATTCTGCGGCGGTCTCGTCGGCTACTTCGGTTATGACACGGTGCGCTATATCGAAAAACGCCTGGCGGCGACCCGCAAACCGGATCCGCTCGATGTGCCGGACATCCTGCTGCTCGTGTCCGAAGAGATCGCGATCGTGGACAACCTCTCCGGCAAGCTTTCGCTGGTGGTGTACGCGCAGCCCGGCCAGCCTGATGCGTACGCACGCGCACACGCGCGCCTCGCCGAGCTTCTCGACAAGCTGCGCACCCCCGCGCCGATCCCGACCGACACGCGCGTCGAGTCCGAGCCCGCCGTGTCGGGTTTCGGGGAGCAGGCGTATCACGCGGCGGTCGAGCGCGCGAAACGCTACATCCACGAGGGCGACGTCATGCAGGTCGTCCCCTCGCAGCGCATGTCCAAGCCGTTTCGGGCGACGCCGCTCGCGCTCTACCGCGCGCTGCGCACGCTCAATCCTTCCCCATACATGTTCTATTACGACTTTGCCGACTTCCACGTGGTCGGCGCCTCGCCCGAGATTCTCGTGCGGCTCGAAGGCGAGGCCGTCACGGTGCGTCCGATCGCGGGCACCCGGCGGCGCGGCGCGACGGCGGATGAGGATGGCGCGCTCGCCGAAGAGCTCCTGGACGATCCGAAGGAGCGCGCCGAGCACATCATGCTGGTCGATCTCGGCCGCAACGACGTGGGCCGGGTGGCGCAAACCGGCAGCGTACACGTCACCGAGCAGATGGTGATCGAGCGCTATTCGCACGTGATGCACATCGTTTCGAACGTGGAGGGCCGGCTCAAGCCGGGATTCAACGCGGTCGACGTGCTGCGCGCGACCTTTCCGGCGGGTACGGTGTCCGGGGCGCCCAAGGTTCGCGCGATGGAGATCATCGACGAGCTGGAGCCGGTCAAGCGGGGTGTGTACGCCGGTGCCGTCGGCTATCTCGGTTTCCACGGCAACATGGACGTCGCGATCGCGCTGCGTACCGCGGTGATCAAGGCGGGCACGCTGCACGTGCAGGCCGGCGGCGGCATCGTCGCCGATTCCCAGCCCGATGCGGAGTGGCAGGAAACGCAGAGCAAGGCGAAGGCGCTGCTGCGCGCCGCCGAGATGGCCGAATCGGGACTCGATACGCGGTTGGATTAGCCGCGCAGGTTCGAAAATTGCACCGGTTATCTCGCGGGCAGCAGCACGCTTGTCGCCGCAACGCCCGGTCTGAACGTTCTCGCCAACCCAACCTCTGGAACGCTGATCGCCGCAACGCCCATGGGCTGGGAATTCGCTGCTTTGTGGGTCGATGAGGGCGACACGTCATGGCAGTGGGTGTGGCGGCGCATCGCCGACGACAGCGGCTCGCTGATCGCCGAGTCGGCGCCTTTCGCGCGGCTCGATCAGTGCATCGCCGATGCCAGAGTGAACGGCTTCGACGAAGAGGGTTGCGGACCGCTCTAGCGCGTCTACCGACGGAAAACGTAATCGGCGACGCCTTCGAAGGCGCCGTCCTTGCGCTCGGCGTGCGCGACCTGCACCGCATCGTAGCGGAACCCGAGGCCTTCGAGCTCGTCGATCATCGCCAGATGGTCGTCGAGGTTCTGATTGAGCTCGACGAGCAGCGATTTCACGGCCGGGTCCGCGAGCGTCCCCCGCGCCCCCGCGATCACCTTCGGCTCGAAGCCATCGACGTCGATCTTGATGTGCTGGGGCACCGGGACGGCCCCGCGTTGCACCAGATCGTCGAGTCTCGCAGCGATGCTGCCCTGCCTGAAGACCGCCTGCAGCGGCTGATGCTGGAAGTCGAGCGATTCGCCGAGCGCGTGGCAGGAGCTGCCGGCGCGCACGTCCGACAGATACAGGACCGAGAGCCCGGATTCATCGGAGAGCCCCATGCAGTATGCCGTGACGCGGTCCGCAAGCTCGTTCAGCCGCACGTTCCGGTTGAGGATCGCGTAATTCTGGGCTTCCGGCTCGAACGCATAGACGCGCGCCCGGCGGGTGGCGGCGGCCCAGATCGTGTACATGCCCACGTTGGCGCCGCAGTCCACCACGACGTCGTCGGCGTTGAATCCGGCGATCCAGTCGAGGGTCCACGGCTCCTTCTGGTAGATCGACTGCACGCGCCACAGCGCGAAGGCACCCGGCGTCGAAAAGATCATTTTCACGCCCTCGTGCAGGATTTCGGCGTGCGGATCGAGCTTTTCGTACTGTTCGAGCGTCCACTCCATGCGGGGCGATTCTACGGGGGGCATGAGATAATTGCAGGGCCATGCTGTTGATGATCGACAACTACGATTCCTTCACCTACAACCTGGTCCAGTACCTGGGCGAGCTCGGGGAAGAGGTCGTCGTGCGGCGCAACGACGAGGTGACGCTGGACGAGATCGCCGCGATGAATCCGCAGCGTATCGTCATCTCCCCGGGACCCTGCACGCCCAACGAGGCCGGCGTCTCGGTGCCGCTCATCGAGCGCTTCGCGGGCAAGATACCGCTCCTGGGCGTGTGCCTCGGACACCAGAGCATCGGGCAAGCGTTCGGCGGGCGCATCGTGCACGCGCGCGCAGTCATGCACGGCAAGACCTCGGCGATCAGACATACCGGCGAAGGCGTTTTCCGCGAGCTGCCGAACCCGCTGCAGGCGACGCGCTATCACTCGCTCGTGATCGAGCGCGACTCGCTGCCCGAGTGCCTCGAGGTGACCGCGTGGAGCGATGACGGCGAGATCATGGGCGTGCGCCACAGGAGCCTGCCGGTCGAGGGCGTGCAGTTCCACCCCGAATCGATACTGACCGAGCGCGGGCACGAGCTGCTGCGCAACTTTCTCGACGAGAAGCGGCCATGACTGCGCAGGAAGCGCTGAATCGCGTCATCGAGCACCGCGAGATCTTCCGCGAGGAGATGCTCTCGCTCATGCGCGCGATCATGAGCGGAGAGGTTTCGCCGACGTTGATCGGCGCGATCCTGATCGGGCTGCGCGTGAAGAAGGAAACGATCGGCGAGATCGCCGCCGCCGCCGAGGTGATGCGCGAGTTCGCCACGCGCGTGCCCGTGCCCGACGAGCCGCAATTGATCGACACCTGCGGCACCGGCGGCGATTCCGCGCATACCTTCAACATCTCGACCGCGGCGATGTTCGTGGCTGCCGCCGCCGGCGCGAAGATCGCGAAGCACGGCGGCCGCTCGGTCTCCAGCAAATGCGGCAGCGCGGACGTGCTCGAAGCGCTCGGGGTGAACATCGATCTCAAACCCGATCAGGTCGCGCGCACGATTCAAGCCACCGGCGTGGGCTTCATGTTCGCGCCCAACCATCACAGCGCCATGAAACACGCGGCGCCGGTGCGCCGCGAGCTCGGCGTCAAGACGCTCTTCAACATCCTCGGCCCGCTCACCAATCCGGCAGGCGCGCGCCAGCAGGTGATGGGGGTGTTCCACCCCGATCTCGTGGGTATCCAGGTGCGCGTGCTCGAGCGCCTCGGCAGCCGCCGCGTCATGATCGTGCACGGCGCGGAGGGTCTCGACGAAATCTCGCTCGCCGGGCCGACCATGGTCGGAGAGTTGAACGACGGGCACGTGAGCGAGTACACGATCGCGCCGGAGGATTTCGGCCTGCCACGTGCGGATGCGGCCGCGGTGCGCGTGTCGAGCGTCGATGAGTCGAAAGCGATGCTGCTTCGCGCGCTGGAAGGCGAACGCGGCGCGGCGCACGACATCGTGGCGCTCAACGCCGGCGCGTCGATATACGTCGCCGGCCTCGCGGCCACCCTGCGCGAGGGCGTCGAGCGCGCCGTGGCGACGCTCAGGAGCGGCGCCGCGCGCCGCAAAGTGGACGAGTTCGTCGCCGCCACGCGCAATGTCTGACCCGCGCGAACTCTCCGGGATCCTCCAGCGCATTCTCGCGGTCAAGCGCGAGGAGATCGGCGCTGCCCGCGCCGTGCGGCCGATGGCCGATCTCGAAGCGGCGGTCCGTTCGGCACCTCCCTGCCGGGACTTTGGAGCCGCTCTGCGTGCGAAGGTCGCGGCGGGTAACGCCGGCGTCATCGCCGAAGTCAAGAAGGCGAGCCCCAGCAGGGGCGTGCTGCGGCAGGCGTTCGATCCTGCCGCCATCGCCGGATCGTACGAACGCCATGGCGCGGCGTGCCTCTCCGTGCTGACCGACGCGCAGTTCTTTCAGGGCTCGCTCGATGATTTGCGCGAGGCGCGTGCAGCCTGCGCGCTGCCGGTGCTGCGCAAGGATTTCACGATCGACGAATATCAGGTCTTCGAAGCGCGTGCGGCCGGCGCGGACTGCATCCTGCTGATCGCCGCCGCGCTCGAGCTTTCGCGCATGCAGGCGCTGGAAGCGCTTGCGCGCGAGATCGGACTCGCCGTGCTCGTCGAAGTTCACAACGCGGCCGAGCTCGAACGGGCGCTGCGACTGAAAACGCCGCTTCTGGGTATCAACAACCGAAACCTGCAGACCTTCGAGACACGCCTGGAGACGACGCTCTCGCTGCTGCCGTCGATCCCGTCCGACCGGCTGGTCGTGACCGAAAGCGGGATTCTCGCCCGAGGCGACGTCGATCGCATGCGCGCGGCGAACGTGAGCTGTTTCCTCGTCGGCGAAGCGTTCATGCGCGCGGAAGATCCCGGAGCCGAGCTGCAGCGGCTGTTCGGCACATAGGAGGAGCATCCGCATGCTGGATCGGCTGATCGTGAGCTTCGACCGCGCGCTGCGAACGGTATTCGCTCCCGCCATGAGCGTGCGGCCCGTACCGGGCGAGAACCTCCCCGATGCGCCTCTGTCCGAAGCGTTGCGCGATCACGTGGCCGCGCTCATGCGCGTCAATCACACTGGTGAAGTCTGCGCGCAGGCGCTCTACGAGGGCCAGGCGCTGACGGCGCGCACCTCGATTGCACGCGAGGCGCTGCAGCGCGCCGCGCGTGAAGAGACCGAGCACCTCGCCTGGACCGAGCGGCGCATCGAGGAGCTCGGCGGACGCAAGAGCCTACTGAACCCGGTTTTCTACGCTGGCTCGTTCGCGATGGGCGCGGCGGCCGGGCTCCTGGGCGATCGCTGGAACCTCGGCTTTCTCGCGGAAACCGAGCGTCAGGTCGTCGAGCATCTCGACGGCCATCTGCGCAAGCTCCCGCAGGACGATCAGAAAAGCCGCGCGGTACTCGAAGAGATGCGGCTCGACGAAGCGCGGCACGCGACGACCGCGATCGAGCACGGCGCCGCCGGATTGCCCGCGCCGGCACGGCTGCTCATGCGCGTCGCCTCCAGCGTGATGACGCGCACGTCGTACTGGGTCTAACGCGGTCGCTCCGATTAGAGATCGAACCTAAGGTGCGCTGGTAGCGCACCGACCGGATGGTGCTACGAGCCCATCCTACGAATCGGTTTCCCGGATTTCGAAGTCATGCGTGATCTCGGCCGTCTTGCCGAGCATCATCGACGCCGAGCAGTATTTCTCCGCCGACAGGTGCACCGCGCGCTCGACCTGCTGCGCTTTCAGCCCTCTGCCCGTCACGACGAAATGGAAGTGGATGCGCGTGAATACCTTCGGGTCCTCCGCGGCGCGATCGGCGTCGATCTCCACCACGCACCCGGTTACCGGCGCACGCGACCTGCGCAGGATGTGCACGACGTCGTAGGCCGTGCAGCCGCCGGCGCCGATCAGCACGGTTTCCATCGGTCGCGGCCCGAGGTTGCGGCCGCCGCCTTCGGGGGCGCCGTCCATGACGAGCGCGTGGCCGCTCTCGGATTCTCCGACGAAGCTCACATTCTCGATCCACTTGATGCGTGCTTTCATTTAGGGTTTCTTGGCAGGGAAGGAGGGTTACGAGAAGGCCATAGGAAAGGAGGTTTCGGAGGAAAACCTTGATTTTCCTCTGAATCGTTCACCCGTCGAGGCGGGCCGCCGAATGCCGGCCCGAGCCGAAGGCGAGCGCAGCCCTAGCGCGCGAGGTCGAATTTTAGGCGGTACCAGAGCATACCCAGCACCTCGTGGAAGAAGATGTAGCTCTCCTCCATTGCGTGGGCGCTCGGTATGAAATCGAGCAGCATCACCCGGACGCGCGTCTTGTACATAGTTGGCGCGGGCACCACGTGCAGCCCGGAGCGCTCGAACGCCATCCGCGCACGCGGCATGTGCCACGCGTGCGTCACGAGATACACGCGGTGGATGCCGGCCTTGGCCAGAATCTGCTGCGACATACGCGCGTTTTCAAAAGTGTTGTTCGACCTGCCTTCGAGCCATTTGACGGTGGCGCCGAATTCCTTGAGCGCGGACTTCATCTGCGCACCTTCGGTCGTGGCGGCACCCGCCGGGTTTCCGGCACTCACGAGGATCGGTTTGCCCGTTCGTCGTTGGAGATGGGCCGCATAGCGCACCCGCGCGAGCGTCGCGTGGCTGACGGTATCGGAACCGTACTCCGGCGCCTGATGATAGGAGCCGCCGCCGAGGACGACGATCGCGGCTGCGTTTTCGTCACGGCCCGGATCGCTGTAGGGGACCTCCAAGGAACGCAAGAGCGCGGCGCTGACGGCGGGTAACGACAACAGGCAGAGCGCGAGCAGCGAGACGAGCGCGAGCGTCGCGCCGGTCCGCAGGCGCGAGCGAGCCAATGCGAGACCGATCAGCGCGAGCAGGATGAACAGCACCGGCGGCAGCAGCAGGCGCGCCGTGACGTTCGTGAGCTCCCAGGCGTTCACGCGCGTGCCGCGGTGTGCCGGCCGCGCGCGGAAAGCGAACGGCGGCCAAACGCTGCAAGGCGCGCACACGGGCCGGCCGTTTTTCCTCCGTAACTTTCTATCGCGAGGCTCATTTGCGCACGCCTGCGAGTGGGCTCAGCCGGGGTCCGCGGTTTGACACAGAAGCCTGATTCCCAATAGAATTCGCGGTTTCGTCGCAATCCGACAGACCCGCAGGACCCCAATGAAGACGTTTTCCGCGAAGCCGCACGAAGTTCAGCACGGCTGGTACATCGTTGACGCGACCGGCAAGGTGCTGGGCCGCGTGGCGGCCGAGATCGCGCGCCGCCTGCGCGGCAAGCACAAGCCTGAATTCACCCCTCACGTGGACACGGGCGATTATATCGTCGTGGTCAATGCCGAGAAGCTGCGGGTGACCGGCAACAAGACCAAGGACAAGCTCTACCACCGCCACACGACGTACCCGGGCGGGCTGCGCACCACGAGTTTCGAGAAGCTTCAGGGCAAGCACCCCGAGCGCGTGCTGCAGCTCGCGGTCAAAGGCATGTTGCCCAAGGGCCCCCTCGGCTACGCGATGCTGAAGAAGATGAAGGTGTACAAAGGCGCCGATCACCCACACGCGGCGCAACAGCCCAAAGCGCTCCAGATCTAAAGGCGAAACGAAATGGCAGTCCAGCAGAATTACGGCACCGGCCGTCGCAAGAGCGCGGTGGCCCGCGTGTTCCTGAAGCCCGGCAAAGGCGACATCGTTGTCAACGGCAAACCCGTCGACGAGTTCTTCTCGCGCGAGACCGGCCGCATGATCGTGCGCCAGCCGCTCGTGCTGACCGAGAGCGAGACGCGCTTCGATATCCAGGTGAACGTGACCGGCGGCGGCGAATCGGGCCAGGCCGGCGCGGTGCGCCATGGAATTACCCGCGCGCTCATCGATTACGACGAGACGCTGAAGGCGGCGCTGAAGAAAGCGGGGCTGGTCACGCGCGACGCGCGCGAAGTGGAGCGCAAGAAGGTCGGACTGCACAAGGCTCGACGCCGCAAGCAGTTCTCGAAGCGATAGCCCGGGACTCGCATCACGCTTCGTTCGACAGGCCGCCTCCGGGCGGCCTTGTTATTTGCGGGCACGAAAACGGCACTAAGCTGGAGCGAACGGCATGGCAAAAGACAAGATCAAGGTCGGCATCGTGGGCGGCACCGGTTACACCGGCGTCGAGCTCCTGCGGCTGCTCACTCAGCATCCGCACGCGGAGCTCGCGGTCATCACCTCGCGCAAGGAAGCCGGTATGCGCGTTGCGGACATGTTTCCGAATCTGCGCGGGCGCGTGCATCTCACCTTCACCGAGCCGTCCCGGGAAGCGCTGAGTGCCTGCGACATCGTTTTTTTCGCTACGCCGAACGGCGTCGCGATGAACGAAGCGCGGGCGCTCTATGACGCCGGCGTGCGGCTGATCGATATCGCCGCCGATTTCCGTCTGAAGGACATCGCGCTGTGGGAGCAGTGGTACAAGATGAAGCACGCGTGTCCCGAGCTCGTGGCCGAAGCCGTTTACGGCTTGCCCGAAACGAACCGGGAGAAGATCCGCGGCGCGCGGATCGTCGCCAATCCCGGGTGCTACCCGACGTCCGTGCAGCTCGGCTTCCTCCCGCTCGTGGAAACCGGCGTGGCCGATCTGCAGCACCTGATCGCCGATGCAAAGTCCGGTGTGTCGGGCGCTGGCCGGACGGCGGAAGTCCACACCCTGCTCGCGGAGGCAAGCGATAACTTCAAAGCGTACGGCGTGCCGGGTCATCGGCATCTGCCGGAGATCTCCCAGGGACTCGCCAGCGCTGCCGGCCGGCCCGTCCGGCTGATTTTCACCCCGCACCTCACACCGATGATTCGCGGCATCCATGCGACGCTTTATATCGGGCTCCTACGGGACCTCGACCTGCAGTCGGTGTACGAGCAGCGCTATGCGTCGGAGCCGTTCGTGGACGTGCTGCCGGCGGCAAGCCATCCGGACACGCGCTCGGTCAGGGGATCGAACATGTGCCGCATCGCGGTGCACCGGCCGCAGGGCGGGGATATCGCCGTCGTGCTGTCCGTGATCGACAACCTGGTGAAGGGCGCCTCGGGCCAGGCAGTGCAGAACATGAATATCATGTTCGGCTTCGAGGAAATCGCCGGGCTGCAGCAGGTCGCGCTGCTGCCTTAGTTTGCCGGGTGAACCGACCGGCCGGGGGAATGTCAGAACGTTGTCTATTACAATAGCGGGTAAGCCCTTTCGGGGCAGGAGCACGCGATGAACGCAGTCACGGAACAGATGCCGGAACCGCTGGTTTTCACCGACAGCGCGGCGAACAAGGTCAAACAGTTGATCGAGGAAGAGGGCAATCCCGATCTGAAGCTGCGCGTCTTCGTCACGGGCGGCGGGTGCTCGGGATTCCAGTACGGGTTCACGTTCGACGAAACGACGAACGAGGACGACACGACGCTGCAGAAGGCGGGCGTCACGCTGCTCATCGATCCAATGAGCCTGCAGTACCTGACAGGCGCCGAGATCGATTACCAGGAAAACATCGAGGGCGCCCAGTTCGTGATCAAGAATCCGAACGCGACATCCACCTGCGGCTGCGGATCGTCTTTTTCAGCCTGACCGAAGTCCGGGGCAATAAGAAACGGGAGCCGCGGCTCCCGTTTTTGTTTCCTGTTGGGGGAAGGGAGATTACGGAGGGAAACCGTGGCAGGTTTCCCTCTGTTCGTAGCGCGTCGAGGCCCGAGCCTTCAGGCGAGCGGCGCGCTTAATCCAGCCGCGCGAGATTCGTCTGACGCAGGAGCGCGAGACGCTGCGCCATCGGCCGCGCGATGCCGTCGAAGGCGAAGCGCTTGTCCGGCGTGATCGGTGGCGCGTCCGGCAGCGCCACCCGCAGCGGATCCTGGTGCACGTCGTTGATGCGGAACTCGTAGTGCAGGTGCGGCCCGGTCGCAAGCCCGGTCGAGCCGACGTAGCCGATGACCTGCCCTTGGCTGATGCGGGCGCCGCGCGTGACACCGCGCGCAAAACCGGAAAGATGCCCGTAAAGCGTCGTGTATTTCTGCTGGTGCCGCAGTACCACGACGTTGCCGTAACCCCGGTCGTAGCCCGCACTCTCGACGGTGCCGTCGGCCGTGGCCCTCACGTTGGTGCCCGTGGCGGCGGCGTAGTCGATACCGCGGTGGGCGCGCCAGCGCTGGAGGATCGGGTGATAGCGGGACTCGGTGAAACCGGAGCTGATACGCGAGAACTCGAGGGGCGAGCGCAGGAACGCCTTCTTCATCGGTTTGCCGTCGGGCGTGTAGTAGTCGCCGCGCCCGTCGGCGTGCTGGAACCAGACCGCCTGATAGGCGTGGCCCTGATTCATGAACTCCGCTGCGAGCACGCGCCCGGACCTCACCGGCTCGCCGCCGTCGTAGAACATTTCGTACACGACGGTAAACCGGTCGCCGCGGCGCAGATCGCGGTGAAAATCGATGTCGGTAGAGAAGATGTCCGCGAGCTGACTCGCCACCGCGTCGGAGAGCCGCGCCGCATCCGTCGCCGCGAATAGCGAGGTCCGGATATCAGCGGAGCGCATGACCACTCTGCGTTCGAGCGGCGCGACTTCCTCGCTGACGCGGAAGCCCTCGCCGTCCGACTTGGCCGTCAGCACCATGATGCCGGTCGAATAGCGCAGCTCGATGAGCTCGCCGCCTTCGGTCGTGTGCGCACGCACGACACGGCCGGGCACGAGTTGGCGCAGCCCTCGGGCATCACTGCTCGCGCGCAGGAAACGCACCGCATCGGAGTCTTCGATGCGAAGCCGCGCGAGCAGGCTCGCGATCGTGTCGCCGCGCTGAATTCGTTCCTCTCGCCAGTAGGTTTGTTCCGCAGGCGAGGTGGCGACCGGCGTCAGCGCGACAGTCTCGACGACTGGCGCGACCACGACTTTTTCGGTGACGGTGTCCGGCGCGATACCGAACGCGGCAACGACGCCCACGAACGGCAAAACGGCCGCCAGTACTGCCCTCCGCACAGCCGTGCTGCGAGCAAGACGCAGCATGCTTTGCAGTACAATGGGTTGGTCTTGAAGCATGATTTTCCTGCGTATTCTGGTTCTAGCTGCGGGCGCAGCGGCAAACGGCCGGAAGCTTAACAGAAGTACTGTCGCCGGCAAACAACAAATAGGTCGCGAACCACTCGATATTACCCGTGGAAAAGCCCTCGTCCCCTGAGGTCGATCACGCCTTGGCCGTCATCCGGCGCGGAGCGGACGAGATCCTCGTAGAAGCCGAGCTCGCGGAACGGCTCCGCACCGGTGAGCGCCTGCGGGTCAAGGCGGGCTTCGATCCGACGGCCCCCGACCTCCACCTGGGTCATACGGTGCTTCTGAACAAGCTGCGCCAGCTCCAGACGCTCGGCCATAACATCCTGTTTTTAATTGGGGACTTCACCGGGATGATCGGCGACCCCACGGGCAAGAATGCGACGCGGCCGCCGCTTTCGCGGGACGAGATCGCCCGCAACGCCGCCACCTACAGCGAGCAGGTCTTCAAGATTCTCGATCGGGACCTGACCGAGGTGGTGTTCAACTCGACCTGGATGGACAAGCTGTCGGCCGCGGATCTGATCAAGCTCGCGGCCACGCATACCGTGGCCCGCATGCTGGAGCGTGACGACTTTGGCAAGCGTTATCGCGCCAATCAGCCGATCGCGATCCACGAATTCCTGTATCCGCTGGTCCAGGGCTACGACTCGGTTGCGCTCCGCGCCGATATGGAGCTCGGCGGCACCGACCAGAAATTCAACCTGCTGATGGGCCGGGAGCTGCAGAAGCATCACGGCCAGCGTCCGCAGGTCATCCTCACCATGCCGCTGCTCGAGGGGCTCGACGGCGTACAGAAAATGTCCAAGTCGCTGGGCAACTATGTCGGCATCAACGAAGCGCCGGGCGAGATCTTCGGCAAGCTCATGTCGATCTCCGATGCGCTCATGTGGCGCTACATCGAACTCCTGTCGTTCGCGTCAATCGAAACGGTCGAGGGCTGGAAGCGCGAAGTGGCGGCGGGCGCCAACCCGCGTGACGTGAAGGTCGGGTTCGCGCAGGAGATCGTGGAGCGGTTTCACGGTCGCGCAGCGGCCGAGAAAGCGCTCGCGGATTTCGACGCCCGTTTCCGGGAAGGCGGCATCCCCGATGACATCCCTGAAGTGCGCCTCGCGGGCGGCGCCGACGGTCTGGCCATCGCCCAGGTGCTCAAGCAGGCGCGACTCACCTCCAGCACCTCGGAGGCGCTGCGCATGATCGAGCAAGGCGGGGTGAAGCTGAACGGCGAGAAGGTGAGCGACAAAGCGCTCAAGCTCGTCGGGGGCGCGGCGGTCGTGCTTCAGGTCGGGAAACGGAAATTTGCCCGAATCGTAATCACATAAACGGAGCGCGGCGGCTGCCGCGCTAAGCCACTTTTTGCGCCAGTGCCGCGGCACTGCGTATCGTAGGTTTAACTCCCCCAGAGGGCCTGAAGGCGCGCTTCGCGGCCGCAGCCGGTCTTGTACAGCTTGTAGCGCACCGGGTTCTTCTTGTAGAAATCCTGGTGGTATTCCTCGGCGCGAGTGAATTCGGATGCGCGCGTCACTTCGGTCACGACCGGACCCTTGAAGGGCTTGTTCTTTTCGAGCGCGGCTTTGGACGCGTCGGCGACCTTCTTCTGCTCGTCGTCGTGATAGAAAATACCGCTGCGGTACTGCGATCCGTTGTCACAGAACTGCCCGTCGCGCTGCGTCGGGTCGACGTTGCGCCAGAACGCTTCCACGAGCTTCGCGTACGTGACTTTGGCCGGATCGTACTCGACGCGCACGACTTCGGCGTGTCCGGTGGAGCCCGTCGAGACCGACTCGTAGGTCGGATTCTTGGTGCGCCCGCCCATATAGCCCGAGACCGCCGAAACGACACCGGGAATTTTTTCGTACACCTCCTCCATGCACCAGAAACATCCGCCGGCGAACGTCGCAACGGCCACCGCAGGCTTCTGCGGCTTCGCGGTCTGTGCAAAACCCGGCGCGGCGCTGCCGAGCAGCCCGGCGAATACGAAGAACAGGATGGATCGGAATGCGCTCATCGGAAGCTCCGTGAGAGGCCGTGAAGAAGCAGGGGTTCGCGCCTTGGTCGAACGGCCGCGGGTACAACTTACATAAGCACTTTACTATATCGGATATTTTCGCGCCCCCGCCGGGGGCTTCACGGAGGCGGCATGCGCAGAGTCACGCTCACGCAATATCTGATCGAACAGCAGCGCCAGTACGGGAAGGTCTCGCCCGAGCTGCGCCTGCTGATCGAGGTCGTCGCTCGCGCGTGCAAGGCGATCAGCCATGCCGTGAGCAAGGGCCCGCTCGCGGGCATCGGCGACTCCGTCGGTCTCGACAACGTCCAGGGCGAAGCGCAGAAGAAGCTCGACGTGATCGCCAATTCGGTGCTGGTGGAAGCGAACGAATGGGGCGGCCAGCTCGCCGCGATGGTCTCGGAAGAGATGGCCGAGCCTTACCAGATCCCGAACCGGTATCCGAAAGGAGAGTTCCTGCTGCTGTACGATCCGCTCGACGGCTCGTCGAACCTCGACGTGAACATCTCGGTCGGCACGATCTTTTCGGTGCTGCGCTGCCCCGCGAATTGTGCGCAGGCGGACGCGAGCGCGTTTCTTCAACCCGGATCGAAGCAGGTCGCGGCCGGATTCGCGGTTTACGGAGCCGCGACGATCCTCGTGCTCACCGTCGGCAACGGCGTCGTCGCCTTCACGCTCGATCGCGAGCTCGGCTCTTTCGTGCTCACCGACGAGCGCATCATGATCCCGGAGGACACGCAGGAATTCGCGATCAACGCTTCCAACGCGCGCAATTGGCATCCGCCGGTCAAGCGCTATATCGAGGAATGTCTGGCGGGGAAGGAGGGCCCGCGAGGCAAGGATTTCAATATGCGTTGGGTGGCCTCGATGGTCGCCGACGTCTACCGCACGCTCTCGCGCGGCGGCATTTTCATGTACCCGAAAGACGCCAAGCACAAGGAAGGGCGGTTGCGCCTCATGTACGAGGCGAACCCGATGTCGTTCATCGTCGAGCAGGCGGGTGGCGCCGCCACCGACGGCACCCAGCGCATTCTCGACATTCAGCCCAAGGCGCTGCACCAGCGCATCGGGGTCGTGCTCGGCTCGAAGAACGAAGTCGAGCGCGTGACGCGCTACCACACGGACGCGCCAAGCCGCTAACGGAAGGAAAGGAGGTTACGGAGGGAAACCATGGGTTTCCTCTGTTCGTAGGACGGCCAGGCCCGAGCGTTTACGCGAGCGCCGTCCTTTATGGCGACACCCTGAGCGGATGAGGCGGGCGCGGGCCGCGCCGCAGCTCGGCGAACGCCGCGAGCTGCCAGTGGCGCACCGCTACGAGCAGCGTCATCGGCGCGCGCTCGCCCAGCGGCAGCTTCGCATCGTCATTGTGCAGATCCGAAAATTCCCGCGTGATGCGCTTCAGCCGCGTCACCATGTCCGCGCTGGAGGCCTTCGACAGCATTCCATTCACGACCAGCATGAATTCGTCGGGACGGTTGAAGCGGGAGCGGAAGAACTCGTTGTGGGCCTGATTATTGAAGAACCGTTGGATCGGACCGTCCGGTAACCACGCGAAGGTGCGTGAGACGAGCAGCCGCACGCGGTTGCCGGGCAGCAGCTCGATGAATTTGAGGCGGTCCAGGCGCGCGAGCAGCTTCACGCACTCGGCGGTGGAGACGTCGTAAGTCTCCACGATCTGCTCGAACGTAACGTGATTCAGGACGCATACCGCGACCAGGAAGAGCTTGCGGTCGGAGACGATCTCCTTTTCCTGCTCGAGCGTGAGGTGCGAGATCAACGCCTCTTCGCGCGCCACGGCGCGGGCGAGCTCGGAGAAATCGATCTGCGTGCAGCGGCAGATGTCGTCCAGTCGTTTCAGCGTGAAATCGCGTTTCGAGAACATGCGCTTCACGCTGGCTTCGCTCAGCTTCAGATTGCGGGCGAGCTGCGCGTACGTGATGCCACGCGCTTTCAGCTCGCGCTTGAGCACTTCCACCAGTCCGCCGGTGTGCGCCATGGCTCCCCCCTGAAGAAGCCGGCCCCGCGTCTGATGCGGCAGGGTCGCGCCTAATAATACCGCCCGCGAAGCGCTCGGCAACTTCATGCACGGCGCTCGCGCAGGCCGCGGACGGGAGAGAGGATGCGCGTTCTCGCGCGTGACAAAAGTCTCACCTCTTCACCCCCACCGAAGGAGGTCGTCATGGAACTGCAAGCGCTGCCCGTCGCTCCGCGCCCCACGCAACGCCCCGTCCAGCTCGTGCTCGTCCGCGCCAACGGCCCGCTCTTCTACAGCCTCGCCGCGGCCTCGATCCTGGAGGCCACGATGCCGCTCGCCGCGGATCGGCTGCTGCACTTCTTCGCCTCGGACAGGACGCTCGCCACATGGGTCACCAGCGAATGGCTGCCGCGAAAGCGGGAGCGCGCGCGAAATCTTCGCGCTTACGTCGAAAGCACCTGGCCGGAGTACGACTGGATGGGCGGTGCGGAGCAATTCCGCGCTGCAGCATCGGCGGGTGGCGGGCTGCATCAGCCCACGGCTGCGCACGAAGCGCTCGCGCGCTGCGTCGCAACCGCGCAAAGCGGAATCTTCTATAGGAGCCTCGCGCGCTGGGCCGACGACGCGCGGCTGCGCGAGCTCGCGCGGGTGATGGCCCTGGAGGAGGCGGAATCGTTCGCGCAGTTCCGCGGGCTGTACGACCGCCGGCTGCGCGTACAGGGTTTCGGGTGTACTGCGGCGTGGACGACAGCACTATCGTGCGTTCGTGCAGCCCGCGACAGCCAGGTGCCGCGGGCCTTTCACGCGATCTCCGCCCATTGCGCGCCGCACGTTCCGTTTCCGGTGCTCGACTACTCCGAATTCCTCGTGCGGATGGGTTCGGTCATCGAGCGCCACGGCAACCTCGGCACGCCCGAGCGCGTGCTCTTCAGGACCTGGAAAGGCCGCCCGCGCGTGCGTCTGCCGGAAGCGGCACCCCCGCAGGTCACGACATTCAGACCGGTGCTCGGACGTGCGGCGTGAGCTGCGCTTGCCTCGCGAGGTGGCCACCGCTAGATTGGGTGTTTCCCAAAGCGGCGGTGTGATCATGAGTGCGCAGGCAGGCAATCTGGAGACGGCGACGCTCGCCGGCGGTTGTTTCTGGTGTCTCGAAGCCGTGTTCGACGACATGGAAGGCGTGCAATCGGTGCAATCCGGGTACATGGGCGGGGCGGTGAAGAATCCCACTTATGAACAGGTCTGCGGCGGAGACACCGGTCACGCGGAAGTCGTGCAGGTCGCGTTCGATCCCGGCGTCGTCTCCTTCGACGATATCCTGAGCGTTTTCTTCGCCATTCACGATCCGACGACGCTGAACCGGCAAGGCAATGACGTGGGCACGCAGTACCGCTCGGCGATCTTCTATCACTCGCCCGATCAGAAGGGAGCCGCGGAGCGGGTCATGGACAAGGTGAGGCAGGCCGGGCTGTATCGCGGCCCGATCGTCACCGAAGTCACGCCGGCGACGACGTTCTATCCGGCGGAGGACTACCACCAGGAATACTTCGCCCGCAATCCGTACCAGCCGTATTGCCAGGCGGTGGTCGCGCCCAAGGTCGCGAAGTTTCGCAAGCACTTCCTCGAGCGACTGAAGAAGAAGCCCGCGACCCCTTAGTTTCTAAGGAAGGGAGGTTACGGAGGGATCACGGGCACCCGGCGGGTTGCCCATGCATGGGTTTCCCTCTGTTCGTTCGCCGAGCCGCGGCTGTGCGGGCGTAGCCCGCAAGGTTTCGTGCCGCGGCCTACCAGCTCCCCGAGCTTCCGCCGCCGCCGGAGCTGCCGCCGCCTCCCGAGAAGCTTCCGCCGCTGCTCGACGAGCTCCAGCTCGAACCGGAGCTCGACGACGAGCTCGAGCTGCTGCCGCCGAGCACGAAACCGCCGACGTTCGCGCGTCCCTTGGTCTTCAGGTCGCGCTTCGCTTTCTCGTACCACGCCGATCTCGAAATCACGAATTTGGCGAGCGGAAAGCCGACCAGGTAACAACCGAGCAGGATCAGTGCGCCCTCCACGCCCACTACGACGATGGGAAACGTCGCCCAGAACGGGATGAGGAACAGGTAGAGGAACCA
>Ga0196978_1000102_pt1 | contig 42242 bp, 43 predicted proteins | sample S3v_2013CmetaG_FD_155491 | JGI IMG/M metagenome (GOLD analysis project Ga0196978, IMG submission 155491) | Soil microbial communities from Anza Borrego desert, Southern California, United States - S3+v_20-13C | ecosystem: Environmental > Terrestrial > Soil > Desert | place: USA: California... | reverse complement strand
CGCTTCCCATTCATCGCGCGCTTCACCACCCACAACAACGCCGGATACAACACCGTCGCGTTCGTGAGCTGCCACAACCACCGCACCGCGTACACACCCGCACCCGCGATCACGATCGCACCGACCGCAGCGCCGTTGCGTCCGAGCCGCTCCTCGCGCAGCCACAGATACGCGAACACGAACGACGCATTCAGTTTCAAAAACAAAATCGCCGTGTACACCCACACCAGCGGGACGAGCAGCGTCGGCAGCAGGATGAACGGCGAGAGAATCGCCGATGCGGAAGACCCGAAGCCGGGGATCCCCGACGCGATATACGGATTCCAGTGGAACGCGCGCGGCTCCTCGCGCAGCAGCGACATCAACGTGAAGTACGCCGTCGGCGGATCGTTCATCGTCGAGTTCTGCGTGAGCACTCCGGCAGGCCGATACAGACCCCACGGCGTGTAGTTGTAGAAGACGTCGTTCGGCGAGACGACGCGGCCCATGTACGCGATCGGGAAGAAGAGCACGAAGTTGTAGACCGCGAGGGCGATCAGTGCAGACCGATGTTTGCGCAGTCGACGGGCCAAGCGGCGGGAGTCTATCCTGAGACGAATGCGCAAAAAGCTTCTGATCGCCGCGGACGTCGACCGCTCACTCTTCGACCGCGCCGAGTCTGACGACCGCTTCGACGTGATCCATCAGCCGGTGCGTACCGAGAGCGAGCTCGCGGCAATCATCGGCCCCGCGCACGTGCTGGTGACGCGCGCGTACAACAAGGTCACGCGTCGCGTGATCGAGAACGCGCCCGACCTCGAGCTGATCGCGCAAGGCACGAGCGGCATCGACAACATCGACCTCGTTGCGGCGCGCGAGCGCGGCATCGACGTCATTCACATGCCCGGCGTCAACGCGAACGCCGTCGCGGAGCTCGTGATCGGCTTCATGATCTCGATGACACGCACGGTGCCGTTCTACACGCGCCAGGTCGTACAGGGTGTCTTCTCACGCGACGACTGCGCCACACGCCACGAGCTCGCCCACCACATCCTCGGCATCGTGGGACTCGGGCACGTCGGCTCGATCGTGGCGCGCCTTGCGGGCGCGTTCGGCATGCGCGTACAGGCGTTCGATCCGTACGTCGCGGAGGCGCGTGTCAAATCGCTCGACGAGCTGTTGCGCGCGAGCGACATCGTCACGCTGCATGTGCCGCTCACGGACGAAACGCGCGGCATGATCGGCGCGGCGGAGATCGCGAAGCTGCCGCGTGGCTCGTACCTGATCAACGCCGCGCGCGGCGAAGTGCTCGATCAACGAGCCGCGCTCGACGCGTTGTCCAGCGGCCATCTCGGCGGACTCGCACTGGACGTCTTCGATCCCGAGCCACCCGACGCGCCGCTGCCCGACGATCCGCGTCTGATCCTGACGCCGCACGTGGGCGGATGTTCGCACGAGGTGAAGACGACGGTGGGCGGACGGCTGTACTCGCTGATTGCTGAGTCCTACAAGTCACGTTAGCCATCTGGAGCGACGGGCTCTCAGCCCGTCGTTGGTTTTTCATCCGACGGGCTGAGAGCCCGCCGCTCCAGGTTCACTCTCTGCCCATCCCGATAAACCGCGCTCACCAGGTTCACCCCGAAGTGATACACGAGATGCAGATAGCTCGGCGCGTCGAGCAACACAAAGTCCGCGCGCTTCCCCACCTCGATCGACCCGATCTCCTCGGCCATGCGCAATGAATACGCGCCGTTCAGCGTCGCCGCGGTGAGCGATTCTTCCACCGTCATCTTCATCTGCAGCGTCGCCAGTTGCATCACGATCTGCATCGACTCCGTCATCGACGTGCCCGGATTGCAGTCGGTCGACAGTGACACGATCGCGCCGCGATCGATGAGCTCGCGCGCCGGCGCGTACTTGGTCGACATCAGAAAGAAGCTCGTGGCTGGCAGCAGATTCGCGACCGTGTCGGAAGCTGCGAGCGCCGCGATACTGGAGTCGGAAATCTGCATCAGATGATCGGCCGACGCCGCGCCGACTTCGGCCGCGAGGCTGGCGCCGTTGGTGTCCGACAGCTCATCCGCATGCAGCCGCGGAATCAGGCCGTGCTTCTTGCCGGCGCGCAGCACCGTTTCACCTTGCTCGCGCGTGAACACACCCCGCTCGACGAACGCGTCGTTGAACACCGCAAGCTTCTCCGCTGCGACGGCGGGCAGGATTTCCTCGACGATGCGCTCGACATACGTCTCGCGATTTTCCGGCGGAAAGTCATGGGCGGCGAGACAAGTCGGCACGAGGCGCACCGGCGACGTCGCATTGGCCGCACGAATCGCTCGAAGCTGTTTCAGCTCATGTTCGCGATCGAGTCCGTACCCGCTCTTCGCCTCGGCCGTGGTCGTTCCGTAGCGCGCCATCATCGCCGTGCGCGCGAGCACATTTGCGGTCAGTTGTTCCTGCGTTGCCTCGCGCGTCGCATGCACCGTCGACGCGATGCCGCCGCCGGACGCCGCGATCTGTTCGTAGCTCTCACCCTGCAGACGGCGATTGAACTCCGATTCGCGCAAGCCTGCGAATGGGATGTGCGTGTGCGTGTCGATGAAGCCGGGCACCGCGGTCGCGCCGCGCGCGTCGAGATCCTCATCGATCGCCAGCTCCGCCGGCATGTCGCTCTCGCGGCCGACGTACGCGAAGCGCCCGTCGTGCACAACGATCACGGAGCTCGTGTGCACCATCACGGCGCGCATTGCGCGCCCACGCAAAGCGGTGCGCCCTTGCGGCGTCGCGATCTGCGCGAGATTGCGGATCAGCAGCGTCACGAGTTGCGCGCGCGGAACAGCGCCGTCAGCGGCTCTTCGTTCGCTTCCTGCTCGGCGTCGAGGACCACCATCTGCTGCACCATGTCCAGCGTCGACTGCAACTTGTTGCGCACGGCGCGACGCTCGATCTTCAGATCGGTGATAGAGCGCTCGAGGTCCGCCACGCGCTGCATGGCCTGGCCGATCAGCCGCTCCGAAAGCAGCTCCGCGTCCTTGACGATCAGCTCCGCTTCCTTCCGCGCGTTCGCCGTCAGGTCCTCGGCCACTTTCTGCGCGGAAAGCAGGGTGTCCTTGAGAATGCGCTCGCGGTTGGAGTGGTCCTCGAGGTCCTCGCGCAACCCGGCAGAGTCGCGCGACATGCGGTCGTTCTCCCGCACCAGCCGCTCGATCTCCTCGGCTACGAGATGGAGGTACGCGCGCACCTCATCGACGTTGTAGCCCTTCAACACGCGCGAGAACGTCTGCTTCTGGATCTCCAGCGGTGTGAGGTTTTGCATGGCCACCCTCCCTTCACATGGTTCCTCGGGTTCCTCGGAGTTCCTCGGGTTCCTCGGCAACCCCTCCGAGGAACTCCGAGGAACCGAGGAACCCGAGGAACCTGGTCCTACTGCGGGACCAGTATAAGCCTGGCGATGATGGCGCGAATGATCTGGCGCAGGATCCAGATGATCAGGACCAGCACCATCGGCGACCAGTCGATGCCCGCCGTGTCGAAGCGGCGAAGCCAGCGGCGGATGGGACGGAGAAACGGACGGGTCATCCGTTCGAAGAGGTCGTTGAGCTGTTCGAGGATCCCGTAGAAGCCGCGATTGCGCCACCGGAACTTCGAGTTGCGCAGGAAAAACAGGACCCACGAGAGGATGACCCAGATCAGGATCACCCACTGCAGGACGTCGAGGATGATGTCGAGCGCGTTGAGCAGAATCACCACGAATTCCATCAACGGCTCCCGAAGATCGCCCGCCCCACGCGGATGATCGTCGCTCCTTCCTCGATCGCGACTTCGAAATCGTCGGTCATGCCCATGGACAGTTCCGCCAGGCCGAGATCATCTCGCATCGCGCGCAGCTCACGAAAGTATGGCCGCATCTCCTCGGCCTCACCCGCCGGCGGAATGGCCATCAGTCCCTGGAGGCGCACCGCGGAGATCGCGCCGATGCGCCGCACCAGATCGGCGACCACCTCTAGCGCAGCGCCGCTCTTCTGCATCTCCCGTCCGATGTTCACCTGCAGCAGCACGTCCTGCCGCTTCCCTGCCGACTCCGCGGCCCGGGCGATTTTCTCTGCGAGCTCGACCGAGTCGACGGTCTGAATCACATCGAAGATGCGCACGGCGTCCTTCGACTTGTTCGATTGCAGATGTCCGATGAGATGCCAGCGCGCGCTCGCGGTCACGGACGGTTTCTTGTCGCGCGCTTCCTGCACTTTGTTCTCGCCGACGTCGGTCATCCCCGCGGCGATGGCGTGATCGACATCCGATGCGGGAAACGTCTTCGACACTGCGATCAGCCGCACGTCTTCGCGAGCGCGTCCGGCGCGTGCGCACGCCGCGGCGATACGCATCTCGAGCGCCGCGACGTTCGCGCGGATGTCGTCAGCCCGCGACACGGCTTCTTTGCACCAGTCGTCCGTCCGCGCGATCGACGGCGAGGTTGGCGAGGCGGTCGGCGTCCTTGTTGCCCGCGCGCAGCGTGTGGCGAATCGAGAAACGGCCGAAGTGCCGCAACAGGCTTTTCGCCTTCTGATGCATCGGGACGAGGTTCGGATGCTTCACGCGATAGATGCCGAGCATCTGTTTCACGAGCAACTCCGAGTCGGAGACGATCTCGACTTCCTTCGCCCCTTCCGCGTGCGCGGTCTCGAGCGCTTCGAGCAGTCCCGCGTATTCGGCTATGTTGTTGGTCGTGCGTCCGAGGTAGCCGGCGATCTCGATGATGTCGCCGTGGTCGGTGGTCATGTAGACGCCGTAGCCGGCCGGACCGGGATTGCCGCGGGCCGCGCCGTCGATGAATGCCGTGATCTTCAGGATGTGGGTCGCTCCAGGTAGAGGATTCGATGGCAGCCTTCGCAGTGAACGAGCTCACCGCGCTTGAGCTGCTGCGCGACGGCGGGACGGACGCGGGTGCGGCACGAGGAGCACGTATCGCCCATGACGCGCGAAACCGCAATCTGTTGCCGCTGCTTGTAGATCTTCGTGAACTCGTTCTTCAACCGATCGGGCAACGTCGACTCGATCCGCGCCGCCTGCGCGCGCAGATCCTCCGCTTCCTTCCGCAGGTCGCTCAATGAATGCTGCCACTCTGCGTGTGCGGTGTCGTAGCGCGCCTGTAGCGCCGAATGACCGTCGCTCCGTCCGTCGAGCTGCTGCTGCAATACGTCGGCTTCGGTCATGTTCTTGAGCACCGAGTCCTCGAGCTCCTTGACGTGCTTGCGCGTGGCGTCGATCTCTTTCCACGCCGCGGCGTACTGAGTTTGATTCTTCACCTGCATGAGCTGCCCCTGATACTTCTTGAGCAGTTCCTGCTGATCCGAGAGCTCACCATCCACGCGGCGCCGTTCCTTCGACAACGTCTCGAGCTGCTGCTGCAGGCGTCCCACCTCTTCGTTCACGCTCTGGTATTCGCGGTCCACTTCGGCGAACGATTCGGGTTTGACGGCCATCTGCTTCTCGCGCTCGTTCAGCGCGCTGTACACGGTCTGCAGCTCCCACAGTTTGTCGACGTCGCTCAATGACACTCCTCCGGAAAAAATCGCCACAAATGAAAAAGGCGTTCCGCGGTCGGAACGCCTTCGGGTGTCGGACGGTGTCCGGCACGGGTGCAACAAGGATCGAGATTCGTGAGGATTCTCTGCATCGCGCTCTGGTGGGTCCACCAGGATTCGAACCTGGGACCTGCCGGTTATGAGCCGGTAGCTCTAACCGCTGAGCTATGGACCCGGACGCGCGATTCTAGCAGAACGGCGCGTTCGTCAACGGAGCTCGACCTGATCGCCGATGAGCATCTCGCGGCGCGCTTTCAGCACCACCGCCGTCGCCGTCCGCGCCTCCGTCGTCAGTACACCGATCTCGCCGAGCACCATGCGCGGCTGATCGCTGCGCGGGCTCGGACGGAACACGGTCAGGAAGTCGCCCGGCTCGATCTGGTTGTCGGAGCCGAGGTCGATCTGCACGAGCACGCCTTCGACGAGTCCGAGGTCCCATTCACGCGAGTCGACGATGTAGCCGCTGGTGCGGCCGCTCGGAGGATCGCACCATGCCGGGAGATCCGGCACGCGCGCGATCGGGATCGGCAACGTCGGCATCGGCTTCAGCCGCGCGCCGATGTTGATCTCGCGGCACGTCTCGACGACGATCGCGCGCGAGAGTCCGGGCATCGTGTCCGTGCAGAGAATGCGCAACTGGCCGACGTAGTCGTACTGGCGGCCGAGCACGGCACCGGTCGTGGGATGCGTGACGAGATCCTGCGGCTGCACGGCGATGTACGTTTCGCCGGCCACGAGACCGGTGGACGCGCCACCGCTGATGTAAACGAGATCGCCGATCGTCGCGATCGCCGACATCTCCGGCTTTGCGCGCGGCAGGTACTTCACTTCGACGTCTTCATGCGACGCGACGAAGTTCGGCAGCGGTTCATCCGGATGGCCGATGTAGCCGTAGCAGAAGATGTCCGCTTCGGTGCCGAGCGGAATGGGATTGTTCGCCACAGCCATGCGCGCGACCGCGATCCCATCCTCGGTCTGCGTCGCGCTGAACGCGTTCTCGTCCTCGACCATGCTCGACTCGCCTGTCGTGGTGAGACGCGGAGTGACGGTGCTCATCGCACCTTCGCCTTCGGCGGTCGTGGTGCCGGAAGCAGCAGTACCTTCACCGCCGACCAGGAGCACGTCGCCGGGATAGATCCAGTGCGCGTCCGTGATCCAGGTGTTCGATTCCCAGAGCTGCGGCCAGAGGTAGGGGTTGTTGTAGTAACGCTGCGCGAGATCCCAGAGCGTGTCGCCGGACGCGATGGTGTGAGTCCGCGCTTCGGCGGGATACGTGGCGGGATCCGGAGGGTTGTACGCCGTCCAGTGATCGCCGACGCGATGCAGATCGCGCGGTGGTTGCGTGGACTGGCGCTGCGCGAACGCAGTCGTCGCAATCACAAGCAGGAGAACGGGAGCCACCCGACGCACACTGACCATCATCCCCTCCCAGGTTCCTTGAACGAGCTAAATCAGCTCAATAAGTTAGCTCAAGGCGTGACGATGGTCAAACGGCGCCGCTACAGAGCGACGACGGGAGGCCTCCGGCGAAGGCCTTCCGGTCAGCGCAGTGTAACCACGCCGTCCGTGTCAGGCACAGACCCGCCGAGCTGCTGTTCGTACCTTTCGATCTGGCGCGTGCGCTTGTCGTAATTCTTCATGACCTTCTTCACGTACTGGCGCGTCTCGCGGAACGGCGGGATACCCTTGTAGCGCTTCACGTTTCCTTCGCCGCCGTTGTACGCCGCGATGATCTTCTTCAGATCGCCGTTGAAGCGCTTGTCGAGATACTTGATGTACTTCACGCCGGCGTCGACGTTCTGCTCGGGATCATACAGATCGCGCGCGCCCATCCAACGGCCGGTGCGCGGCATGAGCTGCATGAGACCGCGGGCGCCGACGTGCGAACGTGCGCGCGGCTTGAAGCGCGATTCCTGCTCGATGACCGCCGCGACGAGTGCCGGGTCGACGTCATACTTCTTCGCCTTCTTGTAAATCAGGTCGCCGTACGGAATCTCTTCGGCGAAGAACTCGGCGCGCAGCGAATCGTTGATGCGCTTCATCTCGGCGAGGAACACGCCGCCGCTCTTCGCGACCGTCTCAGTTTCTTCTGCCAGCCACTCTTCGGTGGCGATCCACTTCCCGTCGAAGAGCGCGAGCTCCCGCGAGACATAGCGGTCCGGCAGGACCTGCGACAGCTTGAAGACCGTGTTGCCCGTGAAATCCCCTTTGAGATTGGCGACGACCTTCTCGTTCTCCCCCTTCACGCGCACGACGCGTACGGCGTCGAGATCCTTCTGCACGAGGAACGAGACGTCTTCCATCGTCTCGGTGATGCCGCCGAGGGAGAGGGCGGTGCCGAGGAGGAGGGCGGCGGCGCCGCGGCCTCCGATGACACGCACGAGGCGATGCCGTTCGGCGGACTTGCGCGCTTTCGCCACGCGAATCGAGAGGGAGTCCTTCAAGGGGGTTTTCTTAGTCATTCACCTTCCTGGGGATCGTACATCGATTCACAAAATAATTAGTTTCACGGAACGCGCTTTGAAACGCCCGGGAAGGGACGGAATATTGCCCGGCGAAGCAGACCCTGCAGGTAAGTTATTGATCCAACTAGCCTTGTAGCCTTCTCCCCTCCACAGAGGGGAGAAGGTGCGCGAAGCGCGGATGAGGGGTCCTCTCCGGTTTGTGCAGAACGGAACACCCCTCATCCGGCCTTCGGCCACCTTCTCCCCTCGCGTGGCGAGGGGAGAAGGCTACCTGGGGCGCTACTCGCCAAAAACTTCGGCCGAGAACTTCTCGATGCGGCAGTCGGGAGACTGCCAGCAGTCCGGCGGCAAGCCTGCCTTGACGCAGGTCTGGCTAAGGAACGTCTCGCGGTCCCACTCGTATTCGGTGGCCACCTGGGGCAGGAGCAGACCGGCGCGGCTCCCTCGGCTGATGATGAGGCCGTCGCAACCGACTTCGATCTCATCGATGCTCGAGACCGGCACGATCGGGCTCATCACGGAGATTTCGATGTGCAGGTTCGGCAGTTCCTCTCGCGTGACCGGATAGAAGCGCGGATCGCGAAATGCGGCGTTGATCGCGCTGGATGAGACCGCCTGTGCGAGTGGCGCGCGCGCTTCGATCGAGCCGATGCAGCCGCGGAGCTCGCCGGAGCGCTCGTTGAGCGTGACGAACGCGCCGCTGGGACGCTTCAGATCGTCGTCGAGCGTGGCGACGTCGAAGTGCGGGCGGCGGCCGTCCAGCATCGCTTCGATCGACTCACGCGCGATCCGCAGAAGTTGGCTGCGTTGCTCCTGGTTCAACATCTCTCGCTTCGTCCTCGCGAACGCGATAAGTCAGCATCCGCGTGCCCATCCACCGCACTGCAAAGCAATCCGTCAGCCCGCGGAAGGCGCGGTTCATCGCGCCGTACTTGGAAACGCCGAACTGCCGCGCCCGGTGATTGACCGGCATCTCCACGACTTTGTATCCGGCGTAGCGCACCAGCGTGGGCAGAAAGCGATGCATGCCGGTAAAGAGGCGGACGCGATCGATGGCCTCGCGCTTGACGAGCTTCAGCGAACAACCGGTGTCGGTGATCTGATCGCCGGTGATCCAGTTGCGCACTCCGTTGCCGATGCGCGACTGCATCTTGCGGCTCCACGTGTCCTGGCGGTTCACGCGGACGCCGATGACCATGTCCGACCCGGTCTCTTCGAGCTTGCGCACCATCGCGGGGATGTCGGCGGGATCGTTCTGCAGATCGGCGTCGAGGGAGACCACCATCCGGCCGCGCGCGGCGCGCCATGCGGCGTCGAGTGCGGCGGTCTGCCCGCTGTTCTTGTGCAATGCGAGCACGCGCAGCGTCGGATGTACGGTGCGGCTGGCGCCCAGTACTTCGAGACTGCGATCGGTCGAGCCGTCGTCGACCGCGACGATTTCATACGTCCAGCCACGGCCTTGCAACGCCGCGGCGATTTCGCGCAGCAACAGCGGGATGTTCTCTTCCTCGTTGTAGACGGGGAAGACGACGGAGAGGTCGGGCTGCTCGCTCACGGCTGGGCGATCTTAACCGAGAAGACGCGCTCGAAATTTGCCGTGGTCTGCTCGGCCACGCGCTCGATCGAGACATCCCACAACTTCGCCAGCAACTGCGCGATTGCCACCACGTACGCGGGCTCGTTGTCGCGGCCGCGATACGGCACCGGCGCGAGATACGGCGTGTCTGTCTCGATCAGCACGCGGTCGTGCGGAAGTCCTCGCGCTGCCTCGCGCAACGAGTCGGCGTTGCGGAACGTGACGATGCCCGAGAATGAGATGTAGTAGCCGAGATCGACGAGCTTCTTCGCGATGTCGAGCGACTCGGTATACGAGTGGAGGATCCCTTTCACGTTCGCGCGCGAGAGGATCTCCACCATGTCGTCCGTCGACTCGCGGTTGTGGATGATGATCGGCTTGTCGAGCGATTTCGCCAGGTCGATGTGCCGTTCGAAGACGGCGCGTTGCACGTCGCGCGGCGAGTAGTCGTAGTGGTAATCGAGTCCGCATTCGCCAATTGCCACGACGCGCTGCTCGCGCGCAAGACGTTGGATCTCCGCGAACGCCGCATCGTCGCAATCCTTCGCATCGTGTGGATGAAATCCGACCGCGGCCCAGACGTCGTCGTGCTGCTGCGCGATGGCCACCGCCTGCGGCGCGTCGCCGAGCTTCGTTCCCGGCACTACGAACCCGCGTACGCCCGCGGCACGCGCGGCCGCGAGGTTCGCCTCCGCATTCGACATCGTGAGATGGCAATGCGAGTCGGTAAAGATCACAGAGTGACGCGCCCCTGGAGCAGCGAGATCACCATCTCTTCATACGTCTTCACGGCCGCGAGCAGATCGTTCTTCGAGATCTTCTCGTTCTCTCCATGCGCGTCGAGGATCGAGCCGGGGCCGAAGAGCAGTGGTGTGCCGAGATTCGAGAGCCAGGGGACGTCGGTGTTGAAGGAGACGATGTGCGATGACGCGCCTTCCGGCACGGCCATGAACTGCGGCGGATTGCCGCGCGAGAGCGTGATCCGCCCATCGTGGTTTGCAATCAGTGTCTCCAGCCGATGCTGCACATCCTCGGGCGTCGTCACCAGGCGAAAGATCATTTCGCATTCGGCATCGGCGGCGATGATGTTCGGCCGCTGCCCGCCGCGCACCACGCCGACGTTCACGGTAGTCTTGCCGAGTACTTCGTGCGCGCCCCAGTCGGTGTGATTGATCTCCGCGATTGCCGCGACCATGCGATTGATGGCGGATTCGCCGAGGTGGGGATAGGCGGAGTGGGCGGCGACGCCTTTGAAGCGGACGTGGACGGTGAGCGCACCCTTCGACGCGCGTGCGAACTTCGATTCGGTCGGCTCACCCACGACGACGAATTGCGAGCCGAGATCCGCGAACGCGACGTTCGCCGCTTTCGCGCCGATCGAATCGGTTTCCTCGCCGACGACGAAGAGAAACGCAAATTCGTCGATGCCGCGCGTGCGCAGCCGGTGCCCGGCCGCGATCATCGCCGCGATGATGCCTTTCGTGTCGCAGGCGCCGCGGCCGTAGAGGTATTCGTCATCGACCGATGACGCGAACCATGGCGGCACGGTGTCGATGTGCGAGTTGAGGATCACCCGCGGTGTGCCGCCCGCGAGCGCGAGGAGGTTGAAACGAGTGGGACTGACATCCTGGCGGCTGGTGGCGAATCCGAGTCGGGTCAGTTCGCGCTCGAGGAGCTCGGCGACGGCGAACTCGCTTTCGGTCGGCGACGGGGTGTCGATGAGCTGACGCGCGAAGGCGATCGGATCGAAGGCGGCCATCGGAGGCGCGATTGTAGCGCTCAAAAAATGCGAGGGCGCCCGTTAGAGCGCCCCCGCATGTGGAACCCGATTCCGTTCCGTTGTTTATTGCGGTGTGAGGATGATGTACTTGAAGGGCTTGTTCGGGCTGCCGGTGGCCACGAACGAACCGTTGGTCTGCGAGGCCACGCCGCACGCGTTGCCGTTCGAGATCTCGACGTACATCACGATGATCACGCTGTTCGCTTTGATGGCATTGTCGTAGATCCGGATCTGGCCGGGGGGCGGGAAGACCGAGGTGCCGACCGACATCGTCACGCCGGCGCCGGCCGGACCCTGCGGACCCGTCGGACCTTGCGGACCCATCGGGCCCTGCGGTCCACGCTCACCCTGAAGGCCACGCTCGCCGTTGGCGCCCTTGTCGCCCTTGAGACCCTGCTCGCCACGCTCGCCCTTGTCGCCTTTCAGGCCCTGGAGTCCCTGCTCGCCGCGCTCGCCCTTGTCACCCTTGTCGCCCTTGAGGCCCTGGAGACCCTGTTCGCCGCGCTCGCCGCGCTCACCCTGGAGGCCGCGCTCGCCCTGGAGACCGCGCTCACCCTGGAGACCACGCTCGCCCTGAAGACCGCGCTCGCCCTGGAGACCGCGCTCGCCCTGAAGGCCTTGTTCGCCCTTGAGACCCTGCTCACCCTGAAGGCCACGCTCGCCCTGGAGGCCACGCTCACCCTGGAGACCGCGCTCGCCCTGAAGGCCTTGCTCGCCCTTGAGACCCTGCTCGCCGCGCTCACCCTGGAAGCCGCGCTCGCCGGAATCACCCTTCGGACCCATCGGACCCATCGGACCCTGTTCGCCACGCTCGCCCTTGTCGCCGCGGCCGGTGTCGTCCGGGATGAAGAAGCCGATGATGTCGATCGTGAGCTCGGTGGCCTGGTCGGCGACGGAGACGACGAACTTCTTGTTGTGGAGAAGGACGTTCGATTCCTGCAGCGTGTCGTAGCCCTGCTTGAAGACCAGCGCCGCGCGATTGTAGGTCGGGGTATTGGAAGGCGCGAGGTACACCGAACCGTTGCCGTCCGGCTGGTACGACGCGATGCGCAGCGCGATCGCGACGGCGTGCTCGGGGATCAGGTCAGAGCACGGATTGCGGAAGTCGCCTTCCACGAGGTAGCCGATCGGATCGTAGACGCGGCTCTCGTTCACCTGGAACGGCTGGCCGCCCCACTTGACCGGGTACTGGTCGGGATCGAGCGTGCTGACGAACCGGCAGGGCACCATTTCCTGGAACAGCGTCGGTGCGTTGGCCGCGGCCACGTCGAGCGTCGAGTACGCGCTGGCCGATTCTTCCGGCAGCAGGATCGTCCGGATCTGATGACCGCGGACGGTGTAGGGGTTGTGTTTTTCGGTTTGAGCGGAAACGGTGCCGGCCAGAGCAAACGTGACGATGATGACGGTGACGGCCAGGCGGTGGATGTTGCGGACGATCTGATTGGTATTCATGACTTCCTCCTTGGATGCGCCCAATGTCGCGCTTCGGAGGAAATTCAGACAGGACGCTTGTACGCGTCAGTTGTGGGGGGTGAGTAGTGGGCGTGTGACGTTAGTCACACGGCGGCGGGTCGGGGTTCTCAGGGTGGGACGCGCCCCTCAGCGCACGTCACTGAGTAGCCTTCTCCCTCGTCGAGGGGAGAAGGTGGCCGAAGGCCGGATGAGGGGCGCTCTCCGCCTCACAGCAGGATCAGATCTTCTAGATCCGACTTCTTGTGCAGCGTCATGGACGACCGTCTCATCGTGATGATCTTCTTCTCACGGAAAGACTTGAGCAGACGTGTCACGGTCTCGCGCGAGGTGCCGATCATCTGCGAGATGTCCTCGTGCGTCATCGTCACCGGGATGCGCATCCCGCTCGCCGAAGGCTGACCCGAATCCTCGCACCACGCCAGGAGAAGCTGCGCCAGGCGTTCTGCGGCAGAGTTCGCGAGGCCGAGGGCGCGGATCTGATTCGCGTCCGACTCGCATTCCTCGATGAGCTGCCGCGCGATGTTGAACTGCACGTCGCGATGCTCGTTCACGAAACGGAGGAAGTCGTCGCGCTTCACGAACTTGAGCTGCGACGGCGTCACCGTTTCGGCCGTGGACTTGTACGGATTGCCCGAGAGGACGCTCGAGAGGCCGAGCGTTTCGCCCGGCTGCACCATGCGCGTGATGAGGGTCTTGCCGGTGCCGGAGGAGATGCTCAGCTTTGCCGAGCCGTAGCAGAGGATGAACAGGCCGGCCGGCGCCTCGCCCTCACCGTAGAGCAGCGCCCCGTCGGGGTAGACGTTCGCGAACGTGATCGTGTCGAACGCCGCGAGCGTCTCCGGATCGAACTGACAGAAAAAGCTGTCCGTTCGCCATTGACACGCGCCGCAGTGATGGCAAGCCTCGATTCCGTAACGACCCATTGGCTGTAGCTCCCCGGATTGCTGAGGAGTGTAACCCCAAAAGTACCAAAATGAACAGTCGCACTCGAAGCAGGACGTTTCGTCCGCGACAGAGGGCAAACCACAGAAACGAAATACGTTAGCCCGCCAAGGCCGTTTCCATGACCGTGCGCATGGCCCTTCTGTCCGCAATCTTATTGCTTGCTGCAACGGTGCAGGCGGCGGCGATTGCGTTCATTTCGCCGCTCGATGGCGCGCAGGTGATCGGTCCGACGGCGCTCGAGATCACCACCGGCGCAACCTCGGTCGACCGCGTCGACTTCTTCGTCGACGGCGTGCTCGCCGGCGTCTCCCGGAAGGCGCCGTACCGCATCGCGTTCGATTTCGGCGACTCGCTCGCACCGCGCACCATCACCGCAAAAGTCTGGACGAACGGGTTCAAGTCGAGTGAGACCGCCACCGTTCGAACCGCGGCGATCACCGCGAACGACACGTTGAACGTCGATCTGGTCGAAGTGCCGCTCCGCGCGCGTTCCGAGAAACCGCTGCGCGCCGCCGATCTGCGCGTCCGCGAAAACGGCGTCGAACAAACCATCCGCGACGTGAAAGTCGAACGCCCCGCCGCGCACTTTGCTTTCATCGTCGACCGCTCGCTGTCGATGAACGACGGCAAGCTCGAAGCGGCGCTGGCGGCGATCGAAAGCGAGCTGCGGCAACTACGGGCCGTCGACACCGCTTCGCTCGTGCTCTTCAATCACCACGTCGCCAGAGCACGCCCGCTCGCGCGCGGCGAAAAGATCACCGCCCGCGACGTGCGTCCCTCCGGCGGCACCTCGCTCCGCGATGCACTCGCCTCCGCCGCCTCGCGCGACCGCACGTACGCGATCGTCATCACCGACGGCGGCGACCGCAGCAGCGCCCTATCGGAAGAGACGGCGCTCCGCAAGATCAGCGGCACCCGCACCATCGTCAACTCCATCATCCTCGGCGACTCGCATACGCGTTTCCTCGATCGCGCCGCGAGCAACACGGGGGGCAGCGTCGTCCCGGCGACGAAACGCACCGTGCGCGACGCACTGGCGCGGTTGCTCTCCGACATCAACAGCCGCTACCTGGTCGTCTATCAGAGCAAGTCCACCGGCCGCGGGTGGCGCACCATCGACGTGCAGTCGCGCCGCAGCGGCGTGACCATTGCGAGTGCGCGCAAGGGGTATTTTGCGGAATGAAGGTCCTCGCGCTGCTGGTGGTGCTGGCGCTCTGCGCGTCATCGACGGCACAGACGCGACTCGCATCGGATTTCGAGATCGCGCAGATGGAGCTGCAGCTGGCCCGCTCGCGCGACTTCGAATCCCAGCTCTCCGGCCGCCTCAACCTCGGCGATCTCCGCGCCGCGCGCAACGAGCTCTCGCTTGCAGGCGCCGAATATCAGAAAGCGTTGAGCCTCGCGGATCGAGAGCGCATCGACGCGCGGCGTGACGCGAGCCTCTCGCGTTATGCGAACGCCACCTCGTATGCTGCGCTCGCGCGGGCGAAGCTCGGCCGCGCGGCCGAGGCGTTTGGGTTGCTGGAGGAGACGGCGCGGTATGCGAGTGATGATGCCGAAGCGTGGAACGTCTATGCGTCGGCGATGCGCACGCTCGGACATCCGCGCAAAGCGGTAAGCGCGGCGCGCAACGCCGTTGCCATTGCCCAGACGAAGCCGCTCGACAAAGCGATCTACCAGCACGCGCTGGCCACCGCGCTCATCGAAGCGAATGAGCTCGCGGAAGCCGAACAGTTGCTGGTGACCGTGACGGACGCGTTGCGCTCGCGCACGTTCCAGTCGCTGCAGAATCAAGTCGCCCGCGAGGAATCGTTCGAGATTTACAGCTCCGCGCGCGGCGACGTGGCCGCGTACGTGTCGCTGCTGAATCGCGCGCAGTTGCGGCTCGCGTCGCTGTACGAAAAGCGCGGCGCGGTCGATCGCGCGCGTGCGCATTACGAACGCGTGCTCGAAGGCCGCAGCGACGACGTGACGGCACTCGCGGCGCTTGCCAGGCTCGCGCGTTCGGATGCGGAGCGCGAGCGTTATTTCGCGGAGGCGTTCGAGGCGAATCCTTTCTCGATGGCGCTGGTTCGCGAGTATCAACGCCACGAACATCCGCCGATCGAAGACGTCTCGTCGACCGGCGCGCGCGTACGCCAGGCGCTCGCGCAGGGCCACACTCGCGCAGCCCGCGAAACGCTCGACGCGCTGCTCGCCCAGTTTCCGCAGAACGACACGCTGCGCGCATTGCGGCGTGAAGCGGAACCGTCGGCGATGGTCGCGCTGCCATCGACGAATCCGACGGCGGATGACTTACGCGCGTTGCTCGATGCGTTCGAACGGCTGACGCCGGAGCAGCGTGTCGCGCTCGATCAGGAGACCTTCACCAGTACGGTGCAGTTCGAAGGCACGGCCTTCGAATCGGGCACGATCGACGGCGTCCCATTCCGCTTCAGCGAGCCGACGATCTTCGACGGCGCATTCGACATCACCAAACCTCTGCGCCTCACCTACCGCATCCTCGGCGTGACCCGCGCAAACAGTCGCGACGCGTTGCTGCTCGAACCGCTGCGCCTGGAGGGGACGCCGTGACGACGCACCCCTCATCCGCCTTCGGCACCTTCTCCCCTCGCCGTGGGGAGAAGGCTACACATGGGCCGAGCCTCGTAGCCTTCTCCCCTCGCGCAGGAGGGGAGAAGGTGGCCAACGGCCGGATGAGGGGTGCCGTGCTCGCGATCCTCTTCCTCGCCACTCCCGCGTTCGCACAGGTACTCACCTCCACGACCGCAGGCGTCGTCCTGGCACACGATGGAAAGATCAATCTCGCAGGCCACTGGACGGTCGACGGTCCAGAGAATCCGACCAACATCGTCGCCAGTGCCGAGAAAGTCGCCGTACTCGACGCCCTCGCGAACGAAGCCGTGACCGTCGATCTCGCAAACGGCCGCGCAACGCGTATGAAAACGGCCGAGACGCCGATCGCCGCCACATTCGTGGGCAACGAGTTGTACATCCTCGCGCGCGACGCGCGTGTCCTGCAGCACGGCGCCACACGCATCGCGCTCGCGCCCGATCCCGCGTTCCTCCGTCACGCGAACGGCCGTCTCTACGTCTATTCACGCACCGCGGGCATGCTCGAAGAGATCGAGCGCGATCGCGTCACGCGCCGTTTCGCACTGCCGCCGTTCGCGTCCGACTTCGAGATCAGCGGCACAACCGCGTATCTCGTCTACCCGCGCGACGCGCGCGTGCGGACGTTCGATCTCAGGACGATGAAATCGGCCGGCGAGATCGCCGTCGGCGGAGTGCCGGTCGATCTCGCATTCGCAGGCGGCGGTACCGCGCTCACTGCGCGCGTGCTGGCCGTGGCCGATCCGTCCGCGAAGCGCGTGTGGTTGCAGGAAGGGACGCAGTCGATGACGCAAGCCATCGCCCGCGGCGTCCTGCGCGGCTTCCTCGGCCTCGGACTCTTCGGCGCGGGCGCGTCGCAGTTTCCGACCGGCATCGATCGCGTGGCCATCCGCGGCAAGACGTGGATCGCCTACGACTCGAGCAGCGGCACGCTCTATCGCTTCACGAAGCAGAAGAGCTCGATCGTGGCGAAAAACGTCGCGCCGCACGCATTCGCGCTCACTCCGGACGGGGTCGCCTGGTGGGACGGTACGTCGGTTGCACAAATCCGCCTCCGATGAGCGAAAAACGACCCTGTGTCCGGTGCGCCCGCGGAATCGACGCATGGGCGAAGATCTGTCCCTTCTGCAACTGGGACCAGAGCGCCGCGCCGCCCGCGCAGGAGCCGCCGAAGCCGATCAGCGTAACCGAGTACCGTCCGCCGGAAGAATTCGACCTGAAGAAGAAAGCAGCGATGGCCGGAGGCGGTGTGATCGTGCTGATCCTCGCTTTCCTGGTCGGCATGGTCATCAACAGCGACGACACGCCGAAGGTCGCGCCGAAGACCGTCGAAGAGCAACTCGTGGAAGATCAGCAACAGGCGCAGCGCGCGAAGATCAAGCGCGCCGACACACCGCTGGTTCCCGTCGACGGACCGGCCGGCATCGAGCAGCCCATCACCAGCGCGCCCGCGGCGCCGCAGCCTGGCGGCGCGCCCAACGATTTCGACCGCAGTGACGCCACCGCTGTCTCCGCGACCGAATACGCGGAGCTGGCCAAGCGCGCACAGGCGGAGAAGAAGCGGATGGCCGTCACCGTCGATCCGCGCTCGCTCACCGGTCCGGCGTACACGCCGCGCCCGCGCGCGCCGCAGCAGTTGCCGCCGTCGATGGCCAGCAGTTCGGGACCGGGCATTCCGATCCAACGCTCCGGCTCGATCCGCACGCGTCCCGTTCCGCAGCATCAACCGCTGCCGAACATCGCATCGGGAGGAACTGCACGCCTATCGCTCGTGATCGGCGCCGACGGCCGCGTCAAATCGATCGACATCGAAAAGCCGCTGCAGCGCAACACGGCGCAACTCGTGTCGGCCGTACAATCGTGGCGATTCAAGCCGGCCACGGTGAATGGCGAGCCGGTCGCCGCTCCGTACAGCGTGGAAATCACCTTCAAGCAATGAGCAGTCAGGGCGTTTGCGCCGCATGCAACCGAACGATCGACGCCGCGGCGAAGCTCTGTCCGTACTGCGGCGCGAATCCTCAGACCGGTGAGCGGCTCGACACGCAGGCGCTGCTGCAGGAGATCTTCCGCCCGAAGGAGATGACCACGTCCGACACGGTCATCGAATACGCGCGGCAGCGGCAGGGCATCGTCGTGGCGGCATCGCTCTTCATCGGCTTCCTGATCATCGTCGCGCTGCATCAGTTCGTGACCCGCCGCAACGCGAACGTCGCCAGCGACCTCCCGGCCGTGCCACTGACCGAGATTACCGACGTCACCAAGCGCAGCGACCCTCTCGCGCCGGTGCCGATCCCCGATCTGAATTTCCAGTACGACGGCACTCCGCGCCGCATGCGCACGTACGTCGTCGAGCGCGGCGCGGTCACACCGCCGGAAGTCCTCGCCGCGCGAGCTGCCGCACAGCCGGCACCAGCACAACAACCGCCCGGCGCCGTCGCGCCGCGGCCGCCGCAACCCGCACCAGCGCCCGTCCGTCAGCCGACGCGATGAGCATCTGGTTCTGGGCACTCCTGATCGCGGTCGCGCTGATCGGATGGCTCGCGGCGTACATGCTCTCGCAGCGCCCCATCACGAACGCGCAGCAACTCCTCCAGCAGCGGCGCTACGAAGACGCGGTGATGGAGGCGAACCGCACCGGCGATCACCTTCATCGCGCCGAAGCCCTCAAGCTCCTCGGCCGCTACGACGAAGCGATCGGCGCCTACAAGCAATCCAACGATCCCGCCACACGCGAAGGCATCGCGCTCTCCCTCGCCCACCTCGGCCGCGATCTCGACGAAGCGCGCCGCCTGATGGAAATGCAGATCGCGCAGTTTCCGCAGATCCAGGAGTTCCAGTCGCTCGTGCTTGCATTCATCCTCTTGCGCGCCGGCGATCGCGAAGGCGCGTTGCGCCTCTATCGCGACAACGTCGAGCTGCTCGAGACCCGTTTCCGCGACGACTACACCGATCCCGATCCGCTGCTCGCGGAAACGCTCTACCTCTTCTCGGTGCTTGCCGAAGCGAATGGCGAAGAAGCGCGCGCGGACTCGCTCGCGCGTCAAGCCGAGTCGTGGGGTTGGCGCGCTTGATCCCTGGAGCGACGGGCTAAGAGCCCGTCGTGGAGGAACGGCGGGCTAAGAGTCCGCCGCTCCAGAGATTTGCCTACAAACTCGGCCGATACGTCGCCGCCATGTTCACCATGCGCGACGCCTGACCCGATGTGAACGTGTTCATGCACGAGTCATACGTGTAGTCCATGAAGTTCGTGATCGGATCATTGCCCGAGATCGTCGTGCAGGTGTTGCGGCCGGTCGGGCATCCCGACGCAGGCGACGCCTCGGCCCACGTGTCCGCGACGCGATCGCCGCTGGTGGTGTTGTTGCCGGTGCCGCAACCGCTCTGGAACGTGTGATACAGGCCGAGCCAGTGCCCGACTTCGTGCGTCGCCGTGTCGCCGAGGTTGTACGGCGTGGCGGTGCCGCCGTTGACGGACGCGTTCAGGACGACTACGCCATCCATGCGCGGATTCGACGCGCGATCCCACGGGAACGTCGCCCATCCGAGCAGGCCGCCGCCGGGAGACGCCGTGTAGAAGTTCAGCACGAACGCGGAGTTGTTCGCCGCAAAGCCGGTGAAGTAGTTCTTGCAGTTCGCCTCGGCGGTCGTACCGTGTCCCATCGTGTACCAGGTGCTGTTATTCGTGCGGTCCGTCGTGCCACGCACGAACGTGAATCCGCGGCCGCTGTACGCCGCGTTGAGCGTCGCAATCTGCGAGTTGAGGCGCGTATCCGAAACGTCGCCGGCGCCGGTCGAGCTGCGGATCACGTGGAAGTTCACGGTGATGGAGACGGGATTGGTGATCGACTCGGTGCCGTAGTCGGAGCGGCTGTAGAGCAGCTCGTCCATGAACTGCGCCTCGATCGCTTCCGCCTCGACTTCCGACGGAACGTCGGTCGCGCAGCGATTCCCCGACTTCACGAACGCTTCATGACTGGTCCATTCGTCGTTCTCGATGACGAACGACTCGTCGGCGGAACGCTTCATCATCGGACGCAGCTCATCGGAGGCTCCGGCCACCGACGCAACCAGAAACACCAGGACTAACGCGGCAACGTTCAATCGCTTCATTCTCATCTCCTTTCGCATCTTGCGAAGGCGGTCGATACAGCGAGGGCCGTGCCGCACGTAGAATCAACAACTTAGATCGAACAAGGGTCAATAAAACTGCCGAATTGTACTTATGGGTGGATCAAAAAAGGATTGCGGGGTCAGTTTCGGAGTGCGGCGGCTTTGCCGCCTCTTTTGAAAGCGGCAGCTATCGCTGCCGCACTCCATCGCGATGGAACTCGCCGCGAATCCTGTGCATCGCGATCGGCGCCGCGCACGGATGGATGCGATTCGTGAGCAGCACCATGATGCGATCGCCGTCGATCCATACCGACGTTCCGGTGAATCCCATGTGCCCGAACGAATGCTCGGAGAGTCCGGGACCCGCGAGCTGCCACGCCAGTCCGCGATCGCCCGCATGCGCGCGCGTCGCTTCTTCGACGAGCGCACGCGACACGAGCTCGCCGCGCACGAAACCCTGCGCGATGCGGAACACATCACGCGCGGTCGCGAACAACCCCGCGTTGCCGCACGTGCCGCCCGCGCCGAATGAGTTGCCGTCGTTCGTTTCACCCCACATCAAGGACTGCCGGTAATTCGGCATCGGCGTCGGGATCTTCAACGAATCGCGCAGCACACGCTCGAATCGCTGTCCCCACTCCGTTGCCGCGATGCGCGGCCGCAACGATTCCGGGGGATGAAAGTACGCGTCGCGCAACACCAGCGGCGCGAAGATGCGCTCGCGCGCTGCACGCACGTAGTCGCCGAAGAGCTCCTGCAGCGCGTGATACAGCAGTACGAAGTTGAGATCGGAGTACATCACGCGCGAGCCGCGTTCGGCCTCGCGCCCGTCTTTCTCGATCGCGAGCAGGTAATCGTCGTAGCCGCCGTAGCCGTACAAGGGCAGCCACGCGCGCAATCCGCTCGTGTGCGTGAGCAGCTCGCGAAATGAGAAGCCGCGATATTCGTCATCGAGCGCGATCTTCTTCTCCGCAATCGCCTGCAGCATGAGCGTGCCGGTCACGAGCGGTTTCGTGATGGACGCGCAGTCGTAGATCGTGTCCGTCGTTGCCGCGATTCGAAGCGGTACCGAGACCGCGCGGCCATGCGCTCCTTCGCGCTCCAGTCCGGCAGGAGATCCGATCGCGTACGAGGCGCTCGCGAAGGAGCCGAGGTCGATCTCGCGGCGCAGAAAGTCGTCGAGTTCCATCGTTGTTGGAAGCATTGCACAGGAACCGGTGCGCGCCCCTTCTGTCAATCGTGAACTTCCCCGCTTTCCCTGCTACGATCCGCGCCAATTCGGCGCTCACTCAGCCCCCCTCACCTGCCCTCTCCCCCCGTTGCCCGGGGGGAGAGGGTTGGGTGAGGGGGCAAGGAAGAAATGTTCCGTCTCGAACAACTCGACATCCACGGCTTCAAGTCGTTTTACGACCCCGCCAAGCTCACCTTTCCCGCTGCCATGACGGCCGTCGTCGGCCCGAACGGCTGCGGCAAGTCCAACATCTGCGACGCGCTCATCTGGGTGCTCGGTGAAAACCGCGCCTCCCACATCCGCGGCGAGACGATGGAGGACGTCATCTTCCAGGGCTCGGCGCGCCGCCGCGCGCTTTCCATGGGCGAAGTCACCCTCACCCTCGGCACGCTCAACGGCGACAGCGATCACCCGATGGCGGACGACGGCAAGATCATCATCAACCGCCGCGTCTTCCGCGACGGGCAGTCGGAGTTCCGCCTCAACGGCAAGCGCGTCCGGATGAAGGACATCTCCGACATCCTCATGGACACCGGCCTCGGCATCCGCAACTACTCGGTGATGGAGCAGGGGAAGATCGATCTCATCCTCTCCAATAAGCCGCAGGATCGGCGCCGCCTCATCGAAGAAGCCGCCGGCATCACGAAGTACAAGACCAAGCGCCGCGCCGCGGAGCTGAAGCTCGAAGAGACGCAGCAGAATCTGTTGCGCATCGACGACACGTTGTCCGAGGTCACGCGGAATCTGAACTCGCTGAAGCGACAGGCATCGAAAGCGCGGCGGCACAAAGAGCTCGCCGATCAGCTTTCACTCGCGAAACGCGCGCTGTACAAAGGACGCATCCTCGCCGCGCAAGTCGAAGAGGAAGCGGCGAATGCCGGACTCGCCGATTCTCAGACGCGCGAGAGCGAGATCGGCGCGCAGCTCGGCGCCGATGAAGCGGAGCTCGCGGAAACGCGAACCGTGCACATCGATCGCTCGCATCGGGCCAGCAAAGTGCGCGAAGAAATAGCCGGGCTCACTGGCGACGTCGAGCGCCTGCGCTCGTTTCTGCAGCAGTCCGAGACGAACCTCAGCGATCTGATGCAGCGCATCGACGGCGCGCGTGGCCAGATCACGACGCTCGAAGGCGAAGGCGCGGAGCAGCAAGCTGCGCTCGATGAAAAGACGCAACAGCTCGACGCCGCTCGCGCGGAACGCAATCGTCTTCGCGAGATCGCCGATCAGGTCGAGCGCGATCGCCAGGAAAAGGGCGACGAAGTGCGGCGGCACGAGAAGGCGCTCGCCGATTCGCGCGAGTCGCTCATGCGCACCATCGCCAAGATTTCCGAGGCGCGGAATCAGGTGCATCAGATCGAAATCGCGGTCGAAAAGTGCGAGTTCTATCTGTCGAAGCTGACCGAGAGCGCGCGCAAAGCCGCGCAGAGTCGCGACGGCGCACTCGCGCAGATGTACGAGTGGGAACAATCGGTCCGCGATGCGGAACAGAACCTCGTCACCACGCAACAGGCCGCACGTGATGCGCTGGCACTGCGCGACGAGCTGAGTGCGCGCCGCGAGGCGGGACGCGAGTCGCTGGCCTCCGCGCGCGACACGATCTCGCAGACCACGTACAAGGTCGACTCGCTGCGCTCGCTGCTCGCCTCATTGGAAGCACAGGACGAGGACGTCCGCCGCGCCATCATGGAGCTGATCCCGAACGGCCTCGCCGCCGCGGAAGCAGTACGCGCGGCAGAAGGCTTCGAAGCTGCGCTCGACACGCTGCTGCGCGACGTTTCGAAAGCGATCATCGTCGAATCGAGCGACACCGCCATCGAAGCCGTGCGCCGGTTGCGCGAGCGCGGTGCGGGCCGCGGTGCATTCATCGCCACGGACTACGTGCCGACGGGCGAAGGCTCACGACGCGGCGACGCCGCACACTCCGTCCTCGGTGAAGGCGAAGCGGCCGATGCGGTCCGTCATGCGATTCCTGAGGCGTACATCGTCGGCTCGCTGGGCGAGGCGATGGAGAAGGCGAAGAACCGTCCGAGCGCGACGTTCGTGACGCTCGAAGGCGACATCGTGCGCGGCCCGCTCGTCATCGGCGGCAAGACCGCCGGGGCGACGCCGGGTGTGTTCTCGATCAAGCGCGAGATCGCCGACCTGGTCGCCCTCCTCGGCAGCGAGGAAACACGCGCGAGCGGCATCGCCACCGAGCTGCAGGCGCTCGAAGATGAGCTCCGCGCTGCGGATGACGCGCGCATCATCGCGGAAGAGCGTGCGCGGACGGCCGATCAGGAGTTGCGCGAGAAAAAGAATGAGCGCGAGCGCGCCGGAGCGGAGCTGCAGCGCTTCGAGAAGGACCTCGCGGTCGCGTCGGAAGAGCAGACGCTTTACATCGAAGAGAAGGAACAGTTGCTCGCGCGGAAAGCCGCGGCCATCGCGGAAGTGGACGGTCTGCAGGCGCGCGAGCAAGAACTGCACGAGCAGATTCGCACGCATGAGGAGCAACTCGCCGGAGCGCGCGAGGCATTCGAACAGGTGACGGAAGTGGCCTCGAAAGCGCGCGTCGACGTCGAAGCCGCGAGCGGCAACGTGAACGGCATCCAGCGCGAGCACGAGAACCTCTCGCGCATCGTCATCTCCCTCGGCTCGCGCTCCACGCAGTTGCAGCAGGAGATCGAGACGCTGCTGCGCCGCCGTTCCGATACGGATGTCGCGGTCGAGAACGCGCGCGCACAACTGGAGCAGTCGCTCGCGAAGCTGCATGAAGTTTCGGAGATGCGTGTGGCGCTCGAAGCGGAAGTCGCGGATCTCGAAGTGCGCGTGCACGAGCTCGAGTCGCGTGCGATTGCGTCTCGCGAAACGGCGAACACCGCGCGCAACGCGCTCTTCGAAGCGGAGCGGCGCGTCGATCGCGCAAAGTCGGGACTCGATCTGCTGCGCGAACAGATTTCCCTCGACCTGCACGCGGGCATCGACGCGCTGGCCGACGTCGAGCCGCCTGCCGATGATGAGACGCGCGCGGCGCTGGAAGCGGACGTCGCCAAGCTGGCCGATCAGCTCGAGAAGATCGGCCCGGTGAACGTGCTGGCCATCGAGGAGCATCAGGAGCTGGAGACGCGTGAGTCGTTCCTGCGCACGCAGCGGGACGATCTCGTGCAGTCGATCGAGTCGCTGCGGCAGACCATTCGCAAGATCAACCTCACGTCGCGCGAGCTGTTCCGCGAGGCGTTCACGCAGGTCAATGACTCGTTCACGCACATCTTCACGACGCTCTTCGGCGGCGGCACGGCGCGCATGCAGTTGCTGGACGAAGAAGATGTGCTGGAGAGCGGCATCGAGCTCGTGGCGCAACCGCCCGGAAAGAAGAATCAGTCGATCGCGCTGCTCTCCGGCGGCGAGCGTGCGCTGACGGCGATCGCGTTGCTGTTCGCGATCTTCAAGTACAAGCCGTCGCCGTTCTGCATCCTCGACGAGGTCGATGCGCCGCTCGACGAAGTGAACACGGAGCGCTTCGTGCGTCTCGTGCGCGACTTCTCGCGCGACACGCAGTTCATCGTGATCACGCACTCCCGCCGCACGATGGAAGCGGCGGACGTGCTGTACGGCGTGACGATGGAAGAGGCGGGCTGCTCGCGCCTGGTGAGCGTGAACTTCGCCGAATTCGAGTAAGACTGCCCCCTCACCCTGCCCTCTCCCCCACCGGGGGAGAGAGTTGGGTGAGGGGGCGGCCTAGGCGGATTTCGCGATCATCGGCACGACGACCACGTCGCCGTTCGGATGTGTGATCAGGCGAAAGACCGCCGTGTCGCTCATGTCCGCGAGCTTCGAATGCTGGCCGCACCGGCGGCATGGCCCGGTGGCCGGCTCGGCGCCGAGCGGTACGAAGTGAAACCGCTCCTTGCGGCAGGAGTCGCACAACTCACGGAGCACGTCGTAGTTGATCAGGGAAAGGCGTTGCATTCCACACATCCTCTCGTTCGGTCGCGGGATATTACGGATGGAAGGCGGGATCGGATGTGAGGAGGATCACGTGCGCGGGGCTTCGGGAAGCCACAACGTCGCTAGAGGGAACTCGATCGCGTCGAAGGGCTCGATGCGCGCCGTATCGTCACCGCCGTAGGTTCCGAGCAGAGACCAGCGTCCCGAATCGAGCCTGTACGCCTCGATCGTCTGGATAATCGGTTCGACGATCCATGCGTATGGAATCTCTTCCCGAGCGTAGATCGGAAGCTTCTTCATTCTGTCAACCCGGCCGGTGTGCGGAGAAATGACCTCGCATACCCAATCGGGTGCGAGCGAAAACGATGAGGTCCTTTCGAGAACCGGCATCCGCTCACGGCGCCAGCCCGCGATATCAGGGACCAGGATGTTCGCACCAAAGTGCAACTCCGGTTCATCAAGGATCCACCAGCCACCGGGACCACCGCCGCCGCCGAATGCCATCACAATCCGTCCGCCGAGAAGTGACGACGCATGCAAGTGAGGAGACGATGGGCGCGGCGACGTGTACAGCTCGCCTTCGATGATCTCCGCGACGAGGTTGTCGGGAACCTTCAGCAGGTCCTCGTACGTCGCCGGTCGGTCCGCGGTCTTCGCCACGTTACTCATTCTACGCGCCCTCGCACCACCGCCTCCGTCACGATCCACGCAGTCACGAGTCCGATGACCGCGGACGCGGTCACGTCGCTCGGCCAGTGGCGGAAGGCGAACACGCGCGAGAGTCCGATGCCGGCGGCAAGTGCGAAGGCGATGATGCGCAGCGCCACGTTGCGCGAGCCGAAGATCAGCACGCCGGCCAGGGCGAACGCGCCGACGGTGTGGCCGCTCGGGAATGACGTCGACGAACCGGGCGCGTAGTGCATCGGGCCGAGCCACAGCTCGGGGCGCGCGCGGCCGACGAGGTGTTTGATGAGCTGCGCGAGAATGCCGGCCGCGAGCCCGGCCATGCCCATCGCGATCGCGTACGCAATCCAGCGCCGCTCGCGATAGGCCACGCCCGCGACGAGAAAGAACACCACGATCATCACCGGGTTCATCCCGCCGCCGAGGCGGTTGAGGAGGCGGATGACGTCCTCGATGAAATCGGACTGCACTCCTTCCGCCCATGCGATCAGCGGCTGATCGAGGAACAGCCACACCAGCGCAGTGACCACGATGCCGATGGCGAGACGGATCGCATCGCGGCGCCACAACGAGCGATCGAAACGGATCGCGCGCAACTGGCGGAGCGGTTCGCGTCGATCGGCGTCCGGTTCGGCGTTCTGCACGATGGCCAGGAGCAGCAGACCGGCGAGGCACCAGAACACGACGTCCCACGACGGTGCTTCGCGGCCGAGGAAGGAGAGGTGATCGACGTCGAGATCGTCTTCGAGCCAGAGCGCGTTGATCGAGACGATCGGCGACGGCCAGAACACGGAGAGAACCAGCAAGGTCGCGAACGCGGCGGCGGCGTAGCGGCGTTTCTGCTCGTTAGTCATGCGAGGGTTCATACACGTCGAACCACTTTCCGATCATGCGCAGCTCGCCCGTGCGGCGGTAGCCCTGCAGTACGTCCGCGATCTTCTCCGCGTCTTTGCGGCGCGTGACGATCACGCGCGCATTCGCGCTGTGCAGCTCCTCGGCATCGAGGTGACGCGCGCGGGACAACGACGGATCCATGCCGCGCACCCAGAGGTGCGGGCACATGAACAGCGCGATCTGTGCCCGCGGAATTGGCTTCGTGGCGAGCGCCGATACGAGAGGCCGCGTCGAAGCCATCTCGTTCGCGAGCGGCACCAGCGCAATGGCCGCGTAGCCGAGCGTCACTACGAGCACCAGCCCCGTCGCCAGCGTCGACATCGCCAGGCGCCCGCGCAACGTAATGACCATCGCCACGATCGCCGCAACGAGCAGGATCGCAAACAAAGCGCGCACGTCGAGACGCGCGATCAGCGCGCCGTCTTCCTCTTTGATGTGATGCGGCTGCACGAACAGTCCGGCCGCGCCGATGATGGCCAGCAGCGACAGCATGATCACGTTCGCGCGCCGCCCCCACGCGTCGTCGCCGCCATCGACGTAGCGCGCGATCAGCAACGCCACGGCTGGCAGCATCGCGATCATGTACACATCGAGCTTCGACGACAGCAGCGTGTACGGCACGAGCACCGCCAGGATCCAACTGATGGCGAAACGGGAACGCTCGTCGTCGCGGCGCCGGATCAGCGCGGCAACCGCCAGAAAGAACCACGGCATCAACGTCAGCGGTGCGCGCACGAGGTAGAACCACGGCGGCGACTTGTGGACCCACGCTCCAACCGCGCGGCCGACGGTCTGCTTGTAGAAGATCTCGCGCCAATACGGCTCGCCGCCGATGACGATCGCGGGCACGAGCCACAACAGCGGCAGGAGCAGCATCGGCAGAAGCGCGAGCGCGTCTTTCGCGTTCGGCTTGCGTTTGCGGTGGAACGATTCGAAGGCGAACAGCGCCAGGATGATCACCGGCGCCATCGGTCCCTTCACGAGAAACGCGAAACCGGTTGCGACGCCCGCGGCAATCGGCAGCGCGCCGTCCGCGCGATGAATGCGATACGCGGCCAACGCCAGTAACGCCGCAAACGCGACGTCCATCCGCGCCGTTTGCGCCGAGCCCCACATCAGCAGCGACGTCCCGCACACGAACGCGGCGAACGGACCTCCGAAGCGATGCATCAGCACGAGCAGCAACGCGAATGAGATCAGCGACGGCAACACGAACGGCCAGATCGAGAAAACGCCGAAGACGTACGTCAGCAGATCGACGGCCCAGAAGTGCAGCGGCGGCTTGTGCGTGAACGGCGAGCCGTTCAGCGTCGGCAGGAAGAACGAGCCCGCGCGCATCTCGCGCACGACCTGGCTGTATTTCGTCTCATCGCCGACGTAGAGCTCGCGTCCGAGCGGCGACAGCAGCACCGAAAGGAGCACGATGGCGAGGGCGGCCGCGGGCGCGCGCATGGCAGCGCATTGTAAGGAAAGAGCAGGAAAGTTTCGGCCCTTCAGCCACTTAGCAAGGTCATTCCCGTTGGCAGGCGGAGTGCTAGAATTCCCGCGCGGATAGGTACTTCGAAGGAGGACAATCGATGTCGAATCGTGCCGCTGACATTCAACGCATCCTTTCCGATCAGGACCCCGAGTTTCGTCAATGGGCTGACGAGCACCGCCAGTGTGAAAATCGACTAGGCGAGCTCCTGTCCCGGTCTGACATCACCGTTGACGACGAGATGGAAGAGAAGGCGTTGAAGAAGCGGAAGCTCCACCTCAAGGACCAGATGGCCGAACGCGTTCGCGCCTTTGATTCGAACCACGCAGTCGCGTAGAAACAGACCAGTCAGACCACTTCCTCAACCACAGCCGATCCGCCTCAGGGGGTTCCCAACGGAACCCCCTTTGCATAACATCGGCGCCGATGCCGGTGCGATCATGAATCCCGTGCGACCGAACCTCCGCCGCGGGATCTACGTGATCCCGACGTCGCTCACGATTCTCAATCTCTTCTTCGGCTTCCGCGCGATCATCTACGCCACCCGCGGCATCGAAGCCACCACCCTCGGCCGCGACGGGGCAGCCGCCGACTTTTTCGCGACCGCGTGTCTCTCGCTGCTGTTCGCCGCGGTCTTCGATACGTTCGACGGGATGATCGCGCGACAGCTCAACGCCACGTCGGAGTTCGGCAAGGAGTATGACTCGCTCGCCGACGTGGTCACGTTCGGCGCGGCGCCCGCGGTGCTCGTCTACGCGTGGGGTCTGCAGGTGTTCGAGAAACTCGGCGGAGGCATCGCCTTCCTCTTTCTCGCGGCGGTGTCGCTCCGTCTCGCACGCTTCAACGTGCAGACCGGCAAGACCGACTATCGCTACTTCGCCGGCCTGCCCAGTCCCGCGGGCGCGCTTACGCTCGCGTCGATGATCTTTTACGCGCCGGTGCCGGTCACCGATCGCCGCTTCGCGATGATCGTCATGCTGGTCACGATCTTCACGGCGTTCGCGATGGTGTCGCCGGTCCGGTATCGCAGTCAGAAGGGCCTGTCGCTGCAGAAAGAGCGCTCCCTGATGTACTTCCTCGCGCTCGCGCTGATCCTCGGCCTCGCGTTCAAGTGGCCGCGCGAATTCTGGTTCGCCGGCGCGATCGCGTATCTCGTTTCGGGGCCGCTGGTGAAGCTGTGGTCGATCGCATTTCCGTCCACCGCCGCCGCGGTGCCGCCCGCGGGATTCATCGCGCCGGAAGAACCGCCGACTTGAGTGACCCACGGCGTGATAAAACGCGCCGCACCATGGCGCACCCGAAATCTTCCGCCGGCTATCGGCTCGGCATCGTGAATCCGCTGACGCTGGTCGGCAACGAGATCAAGAGCATCCTGCGCGAGCGCGCGTTTCCGTACGCGAAGCTCGCGCTGCTCGACGCTGGAGGCGAAGCGACGGGCGCGCTCACCGAGATCGACGAGCAACCCACGGTCGTCGCGTCCGTGGCGCAGGAAGGGCTCGACGACCTCGACGTCGTCTTCTTCTGCGGTTCTGCCTCGGCGAATCAGCAGTGGATTGCGCGGCAGGCGGAAGACGACTTCATCGCCATCGATCTCTCACAGCCGACCAGTGCCGAGGATGGAAAACTCGCAGTCGCGGGTGTCAATCTGGAGAGCATTCGGGCGGGCGACGACCTGCTCGTGTCGCCGCATCCGATCGCCATCCCGATCGCGCTGATCCTTCATCAGATCGCGATGCTCAGTCCGATCGAGAGTTGCACCGCGACCGTCGTGCAGCCGGCGTCCGAGTTCGCCGGCGGCGTCGAAGAGCTCGCGCAGCAGACCCTGAGCGTGCTCAATATCCAGTCAGTGCCGCACGAGATCTTCGATCGCCAGCTCGCGTTCAATCTCTACCCTGCGACCGAACACAACGAGGAACTGATCGTCTCGCAGGTGCGCACGCTGACCGATCCGCGCGCGGAGCTGGCTCTGCTCGTGACGCAGGGGACGATCTTTCACGGACACACGTTCTCGCTGTTCGTGAAGACGCGCGAGCCGCTCGAGCGCGACCGCATCGTCGCGGCGCTGCAGGCGAATGCGGCCATCGCGATGCAGGAAGGCGATCAGCAGTTCGGCACCATCGACGCGGCCGGGAAGGACGAAGTGCTGATCGCGGAAGTGCGCCCAGACGCTTCCATCCGCGGCGGATTCTGGGTGTGGGCCGTTTGCGATAATCTCCGCCGCAGCTCGGCGCTCAACGCCGTGCTCGTCGCGGAAAAAACGCTGTTCGGCGGCGCGGCGAACTGATTTCCGGAGGCCAAGGTGCAGGATTTCTACGAACCCAAAGTCGGCGACAAGGCTCCCGACTTCCGACTTCCCTCGACGCGCGGCAAGGAGATGTCGCTCAAGGAACACAAGGGGAAGGACGTGATCCTCTACTTTTATCCAAAGGACGACACTCCCGGCTGCACGGCCGAGGCGTGCTCGTTCCGCGATCACGAAGCCGATCTCACCAAAGAGCACGCCGTCGTCCTCGGCGTCTCGACCGACTCACTCGACAGCCACGACAAATTTCGCGGGAAGCACAACCTCAACTTCCCGCTGCTCTCCGATCCCACCGCGGACGTCGCCAAGATGTACGGCGTGTGGAAGGAGAAGAACCTCTACGGCCGCCGCACATGGGGCGTCGCGCGCACCACGTTCTGGATCGGCGGCGATGGCCGCATTCGCAAGATCTACAAGAAGGTGGACACGGCGCGGCACGCGGAGGATGTGCTCGAGGATCTGCGGGCGGCGCGGAAGAAGTAGTCTCGGAGTCGCAGAGTCGCAGAGTCGCAGAGTCTCAGAGGGTCGGCCTCTAATGCTGCGTGTGCATTTCGACCCTCTGAGACTCTGAGACTCTGCGACTCTGGACTGTGAGACTCGCTCACGCAGTCACGCTAAATCTCGCGAGTCTGCCAGCCGCATCCTGGAGCGCCGCGAAGTCCTTCGCGAAGCAGAAACGCAGCAGGCGATCGCCGCCGCCGCTCGCGTAGAACGACGCGCCCGGCACTGACGCGACGCCGATCTCTTCGATGAGCGTCATCGCGGCCGTGCGCGCGTCGCTGAACGCATCCGGAATCTCCGCGAGCATGTAGTACGCGCCTTGCGGCACGAACGGACGGAAGCCGCCTTCGCGCAATGCCTCCGCCAGCAGGTCGCGTTTCTTTTCGTAATCGGAGGCGAGGTTGCGATAGTAGTCGTCCCCGATCTCGAGCGCGCGCGCGATGCCCCACTGCAGCGGCGTCGGCGCGCATACGTAGAACAAGTCATTCACGAGGCCGATCGGCGCGATGACACGCTTGTCCGCGGCCACGTATCCGATACGCCAGCCCGTGACCGAAAACGTCTTCGAGAATCCGCTGATCGTGATCGCGATCTCGCGATCGACGGCCGCCATCGAAAGGTGCTTCCTGCCGTCGTAGACGATGTACTCGTAGATCTCGTCGGTGAAGCACCACGCGTTGAACTCATGGCACAACGCCGCGATCTTCTCGAGCTCTTCGCGCGTGAAGACCTTGCCGCATGGATTCGACGGCGTGCACACCACGATGCCGCGCGTCTTCGGTCCGAACGCCGCGCGCAGCGCGTCGAAGTCGATCGACCAGTCGGGCAGTTGCAGCGGCACGAACTTCGTCTCGATGCCGAGGACTTTGAGCGTGTTGAGGTGGTAGCCGTAATACGGCTCGAAGAGGATCACTTCATCGCCGGCGTTCAGCGTCGCCATCGTTGCCGCCGCGAATCCGCCCGTCGAGCCGACCGTCACCACCAGCTCCGACGCCGGATCGACCTTGAAGCCGTTGAAGCGTTCGCATTTCGCGGCGATGCGCTCGCGCAGCACGTCGATGCCTTCGAACTTCGAGTACGTTGCCTTCGAAGACGAAATCGCGTCGCAGGCGCCTTCGACGAGCTCGGGAATCGTGGGCAGATCACAGATGCCCTGGCCGAGGTTGATGCCGCCGACCCGTTCGCATTCGCGGGACATGCGGCGGATGTCGGACTGCACGAGACCGTGCAGGCGGTCGCTGATCTGATTCATGGACGTAGTGTAGCGTCACACGGACGATCGGCCGTTCGCGACGAAATCGTAACAGCAGCTAAGTGCCCTGTTTTCAACAAGGAATACTCATCCTTTCGTCGGCACCCGGAGTGCAGTCGAGGCGCACCGGAGCGACGGGCTCTCAGCCCGCCGAACACCAGCGGGCTGAAAGCCCGCTGCTCCAGCGAAAGGAAACAAAGGTCCGTGAAAAACCTCAAACTGCTTCTGCTCGCTGCCGTGATCACAGCCGCAGCACTGCCGGCAACCGCGCAGCTCAGCGACACCTACGTCATCGCCGCGGCCGCAAATCAGACCGGCGCGTTCGGCACGCACTGGAAGACGCGCTTCACCATCTTCAATCCACATCTCGACGAGACGTTGTGGGTCAGCGTGACCTTCCTCCCCACCGGCGGCCGTCCGCAACCGGATCCGAATGACGAGTTCCTCATCGAGCTTCCGCCGAACGCGCTCGCGTACTCGGAAAACATCCTCGAGGACCTCTACGACACGCAGGGCGGCGGCGCGCTGCTGGTCGCGACGTTCGCCGACGACAATCCGCATCTGCCGGACGACATGCTCTCGCGCTCGTTCCTCGTCACGACGGATACGTACAACAATCCCAACAACACCGGCACGTTCGGCCAGACCATTCCCGGCGTATGGACCGGTTTGCTCGATTACGAATTCGACAGGATCAGCGCGATCGTGCCGATGGTCCGCAACCACGGCGACTGGCGCACCAACATCGGCGCCGTCAACCTCGGCCGCTGCGAAGTGAGATTGTTCGTCAGCGCGTACGACGGCGACGGCAACACGGTGCTCGATCAGGCGGTCTTCCCTATACCGCCGCTCGCTCACCATCAACTGCCTCTGCCCGTCGCGCTCGAAATCGGCTCGGTCGAGTTCAGCGTCGATGATCCGTGCACCGGCGACCCGGACCGCCTGGCCGTGGTCTTCCCGTACACGTCGACGATCGACCGTCGCACGGGCGATCCGACGTACGGCGTTCCGCAGTTGCTCGCGGAGCCGGGTGACCTGTTCGCGAAGGGTCAGACCATCGATCCGCGCACGATCGGCACGGAAATCGACAGCACGTACGCGCGCAAAGTCCGCGACCAGGCACAGCGCCGCGGCGCCGCGCGTCTGACGCGCGACGCGACCGGCTGGAAAATCACGCAGTAAGGCGAACACCCTCATCCGCCTTCGGCACCTTCTCCCCTCGCCGAGGGGAGAAGGCTACATAGGGCAGCGCGGGGAGAAGGTGGCCGAAGGCCGGATGAGGGGCTCCCTCAGGGCCAAGTACAATCCGCGCCCATGGGCGCAGCCATCACCGAGACTTCCCTCCCTTTTTCACTCGCACGCCGCGGCAAAGTCCGCGACGTTTACGACCTCGACGCGGATCGCTTCCTCTTCGTGGCCACCGATCGCATCTCCGCGTTCGACGTCGTGCTCTCCCCGGGCATCCCAGACAAGGGCACGGTGCTCACGCAGATCTCGAACTTCTGGTTCAGGCGTTTTCCGAAGGTCGAGAACCATCTCGTCGAGTCGAACTTCGACCAGTTCCCATCCGAGGTGCGGCGTCATGAGGAACTGCGCGGACGCAGCGTGATCGTCAAGCGTTGCGACGTGATCCCGATCGAATGCGTCGCGCGGGGCTATCTCATCGGATCGGGATTGAAGGAGTACAAAGAGACCGGCTCCGTTTGCGGCATCCGCCTCGAGGAAGGCCTGACCACTGCCAGCAAGTTGCGCGAGCCGATCTTCACGCCGGCGACGAAAGAAGAGACCGGCCACGACATCAACATCTCGTTCGAGGAGATGGCCAGGCGCATCGGCGAGCCGCTCGCCGCGGAGCTGCGCGACCTCACGCTTTCGCTATACCGCGAGGCCGCGCAGTACGCGCTCACGCGAGGCATCATCATCGCCGACACGAAGTTCGAGTTCGGACTGCGCGACGGAAAAGTGATCTGGATCGACGAGGCGCTGACGCCGGACTCATCGCGATTCTGGCCCGCGGAGCAGTATCAGGCGGGCAGCAATCCGCCGTCGTTCGACAAGCAGTTCGTGCGCGACTGGCTGGAAACGACCGATTGGAACAAGCGCCCGCCGGCACCGCAATTGCCGGAAAATGTTGTCGAGAAAACGCGCGAAAAGTATCTGGAGGCTTACCGGGAGTTGACAGGAGAGGCGCTGCGGATTTGAGGGAGCGAGGTTCCGCACTCACGTGCGGGGCCGTTTTGAACGCTTCCTTGAACCTTACGGGGAGGCGCGTAGCCTAGCACAGGACTTGGTGGAAGCGCCACTACTGGTCACGATCATGCAACGTCGAACCCTTCTCCTCATTCTCGGCGGAATTCTGATCGCCTCTGCCGTGGCGGTCTCGACCGGCGTGCTGGTCTGGCGCATGGCCAAGCGGACCGTGTCGGAACAGGTCGCCAAAGTTCTCGCGCCGCAGGAGAAAGTGATCGACGTGGCGGCGCTGGTGACGCAGGTGCGCGAGCTCAATCGCCTCGAGACCGCATCGATGCACGTGATGCACGTCGGCCGCGTTTCGCAGACCTACAAGCTGGTGCCGAACGCGTTGGCCGGAGACGAGATCACGTTTCTCGCCGAGGGGGACGTGATCGCCGGCATCGACCTGGCGCAGTTGCAGCCGCAGGACGTGTGGCGCTCGCCCGACGGTACGATCAACCTGCGGCTGCCGCCCGCACAGGTGCTGGTGACGCGCGTCGACAACGAGAAGTCGCGCGTGCTGAACCGCGACACGGGCGTGCTGCGCAGGCGCGACGTCGATCTCGAAACGCGCGCACGGCAGCATGCCGAGGAGAACATCCGCAGCGAGGCGCTCAAGAAGGGAATCCTCAAGGTGGCGTCGGAGAGCGGCGAGAAGAAGCTCGCGGGATTCCTGCACACCGTGGGAGTCGAGAAGGTGCGTTTCGTTTCAAGCGCGCCCGGCCAGAACGGCCTTCGCAACTGACACCGCCCGGCGCAACGCCAGCGATTTGTTCTCCGTCTCCACGAACTCGGTCGGCGGATCGGAATCGAAGACGATGCCCGCGCCCGCTTGAACGTACGCGCGATCGTTCGCGAGCGTGATGGTGCGGATGGTGATGCACGAGTCGAGGTTGCCGGAAAAACCAAAGTACGCGACGGCACCCGCGTAAGGGCCGCGGCGCACGCTCTCCAACTCGTCGATCAGTTCCATTGCCCGGATCTTCGGCGCGCCGCTGACTGTGCCCGCGGGAAAACAGGAAAGGAACGCGTCGACCGGCGTGTGATCCTCGCGCAGTTTTCCGTGCACGTCGGTGACGAGGTGCATGACGTGGCTGTAGCGCTCGACGTGGCAGAAGTCGGCGACCTCGATGGTGCCGCTCGCGCAGACGCGGCCGAGGTCGTTGCGGCCGAGGTCGACGAGCATGAGGTGCTCGGCGTTTTCTTTCGGATCGCCGCGCAGTGATGTTTCATGCGCGACGTCTTCTTCATGCGTTTTCCCGCGCGGTCGTGTTCCCGCGATCGGCCGAGTCTCGGCGACAGCGTCGGTGACGCGCACGAGCATCTCCGGCGACGCGCCGACGAGCGTGCACTCGTTCGTGCGCAGCAGGAACATGTAGGGCGACGGGTTGATCGACCGCAACGCGCGATACAACGTCAGCGCCTCGGCTGTCGGATATTCGGTCTCCCACCGCTGCGACAGCACGACCTGGAAAATCTCGCCGGCGACGATCTCCTCCTGCGCGCGCCGCACCATCTGTTCGAACGCTTGTTGCGTGTGCGTCGAGCGGAATGGGACTGTGTCGACGCCAACGGGAAACTCGAGCGGTTCGACGCTCGCTTTGCGCAAACGCTCCATCGCGCGGTCGAGGCGCACGTTCGCGTCCGCGATCGAGCCGTCTTTCGTGAATACATTCGCGACGACGAACAGCCGCTGTCGCACATGATCGAAAACGACCACGTTGTCGAAGAAGAGCAGCTTCGCGTCAGGGATGCGCAGGTCGTCCGTGCGCGTGTCGGGGATGCGCTCCGACCAGCCGGCGACGTTGTAGCCGAAGTAGCCGACCGCGCCGCCGAAAAACGGCGGCAGCGTCTCTTCGTCTTTCACGCGCAGCGGCACGAGCTCGTCGTTCAGCAGCTTCACGGGATCGCTGACCGTGCCGTCGAAGACCAGGTTGCGCCGCGGCTCGAAGCCGATGAAGGAGTAGCGGCCCAGGTTCTCGCCGCGCTCGACGCTCTCGAAGAGGAATGCCTCGGCGTCGCCGCCCCCCAGTGCCGCGAATGCGACCAGCGGCGTGAGCGTATCCGCGCTCAGCTCACGCACGACCGGGATGACGTCGTAGTTCTCAAAATCCATCGAATACCTTCATGAACAATTGGTGTTGGCGCACGGCCTGCGCGCGCAGCAGTTCCAGTCCGCCGATGTGACTGGAGCGACGGGCTCTTAGCCCGTCGACGGGCTGAGAGCCCGTCGCTCCAGACCTGTACGCAGCCTCGATGTACGTCTCGCACGGCGGGATCGCTACGTCGATCCCGGACGGCAGTGTATTGATGATGAGGTCTCCGTCGAAGTCGCGCAAAGCATCGAGGGGCGCGTCGCCCTTCCACACTGTCCGGTTGTAGACAGTGGCGGGGATGTGCGCGTCTTCGAGCGCGACGACCGCCGCGCGCGCGGTACCACCCGCGCCGATCACCGCGGCGCGCCGCGCGCGCGGGAGTAAGGCCGAGAAACCGTCGACGTCGGTGTTGTCGGCGATGATCGTGTCGCCTAGGTGGACGAGCGTGTTCACGGCCTTAGCGCGCGACGCGTTTTCGCCGATTTCCGCGCCATGCTCGAGCGCGAACGCGAAGGCGTCGTCTTTGAACGGCGCGGTGACGCTCAGACCGCACGGCTCGCCGCGCAGGAACGCGCTCGTGATCTCATCGAACCGTTCGATCGATGCGATCGTGTACGCGGCGGGAACGCCTTTCTCGCGAAAGAGACGGTTGTGGATCGATGGCGAGAGGCTGTGACCCGCGGGATTGCCGACCACCGCGAAAACCTTGACGGGCTGAGAGCCCGTCGTTCCAGATGGCCCGTAGATCTCCAACGCCCGCTGGAGTGTGAGTTGGCCGGGGGCTGCGACGTTGCCCGCCGCGACGAATGTCAGCTCCGATCCGAGGAACGGGGCGAGGATGCGCGAGTAGAGGCCGCGTTCACCCATACCGATCACGCTCGCTCGCGGCAGGAGGCCCAGCAGGCGTCTGTTGTCAGCGAAGTTCTGCGGCGTCGCCGCGAGCTTCGTGTACGCGCAGCGCAACGCGTGCATCCGCTCGACGATCGATTCGACGTCGCGCATGCCTTCGTAATCGTGATGCGAGATCACCGTGCGTTCCGGCACTTGGATGCGCACGCCGTCATGCCACTCGACGTCGACGAAGTCGATGCCCGACGCGAGCGCACGCGCGACGTCGGGAACGCGCGAGCCGCGGTACGTGAGGATGATCGGCTTCGCGGTGGCGGCGCGAATGGCATCGAGACCGATTTCCGCGAAACGTTCCGCGCGCACTTCCACGCCGTCGTGCTCGGACGGAAGCGCCCGGATCGCGTCGATCGCGGCGTCGCATGTCTCCTCGTAGACCGTGACGAACAGCTTCACGGCGCCAGGATCTCCATTCGTTCGCGCGCCGACGCGGCACGGCGCGAGTCGCCGGCGCGCGACCACATGTTCTGCAAGTTGGCGCACACGCGCCTGAGCGTGTCGCGGCCGCTCCACGCGCGCAGATGCTCGCGCTGGAGTTGCGTCTGCCCGCCGGTGACCTGTTTCAGGAGCGAGCCGATCTCGGCGATCGTCAGCGTGGTGCCGTCGTGGAACGGGTCGACGTAGACCTCGTTGAGCTCGAACTGCACTTTCACGACGTAGTGCCCCGGCAGGCCGACGCCATACGCGGTGAAGCCAAGCTTGGCCGCCACGTGCAGGAAGATGATCGACAGCGTGATCGGGATGCCCAGTTTGCGATCGATCACTTCGTTGAGATACCCGTTGCGCGGTTCGTAGTAGTTCGTGGAGTCGCCGCGATAGCCGTCGGTGTCGAACATCTCGGCGTGCAGATGTCCCAGACGAAACACGAGCGGTTCGTTTTCGACGCAGCGCCGCTCGGCGCGCATCGCCAGGCCGTCGAGCTCGTCGAGGTAACCCTGGACATCGAGCCGCGGGTAGTCCTCGAGCGCGATCAGCAGCGCACCCAGCGCAAGATTCTCGTTCGTGATCTCGCCCTCGGCATACTCGCGAAACTGCCGTCGGGCCTCGGCGGGATGAATGAGCATTCGCGTCCGCAGTGTACCCTTCGGCAGTTGAAGACCGAGCGCACCGAAGCCATCGTGCTGCATACAGTTGCCGTGCGGGAACGCGACAAGATGGTCGTGTTTCTCACGCCCGATCACGGCAAGCGCAAAGGGTGGGCTTACGGCGCGCGCGCGATCCGCAGCCGCTTCGGCGCGGCGCTGGAGCCGCTCGCGAAAGTGCGCATCGGGTACACCGAGCGCGAGGCGGAGGAAGTGGTTCGCATCGAGTCGGTGGACCTGATCCGCTCACTGTTTCCAGCACAGCAGAATCTCGTGAGCAGCGTCGCGGCAACGTACATCGCGGAGTTGGTGGACACGTTCGCACCCACCGATGATCCCGCGGAGCTGATCTATCGCCTGCTCGATCACACCACGGCGGCGCTGCTCGAAGGTGCGCCGGCGTTGCCGGTGGTCGCGTACGCGGAGATCTGGATGCTGCGCCTGGCGGGCATCTTCCCCTCGCATCGCGACTGCATCGTGTGCGGCGAAACGGTGACGCGGCCGCTGCGATTCGATCAGAAGCTGGAAGGCTTCGTCTGCGCGAACTGCGCGACACGCGACGCGTTCATCCTGCCGAACGACGTGGCGTCGGCACTCGACACGCTGGTGCGATTGCCGGTGGCGGATCTGGCCGCGCGCGAGTTTCCGGTCGAAGTGCTGATGGAAATCCGCTCTCTCGCCGGTTTCCTGCGGCGCAACTTCCTCGGCCATGAGCTGCGCTCGTTCGAAGTGCTGGCGAGCGTGATCGGAGGTTCGTGATGAGAAACGCATTGCTCGTCGTCCTGCTGCTCGTTGGATGCGCGTCGGTGCCTCCCGGTGACGTGAACGCGATGCTCGACGACTGGCATGACGCCGCCGCGGACGCCGATGAGTCCCGCTACTTCGACGCCATGTCCCCCGACTTCGTCTTCCTCGGCACCGATGCCACGGAGCGCTGGGACCTGGCCGCATTCCGCGAGTTTTCGCATCCGTACTTTGCGAAAGGAAAGGCATGGACGTTCGTGCCCCGCGATCGCCAGGTGATGTTCTCACCACGCGGCGACGTGGCCTGGTTCGACGAGAAACTCGACAGCGCGACGTACGGCGAATGCCGCGGGACGGGGGTGGTACGCCGCGTCGGCGGCGAGTGGAAGATCGCGCACTACAACCTCACCATCCCGATCCCGAATGAGTTGGCGACGGATGTCGTCAAGATGATCGGCGAGCGAGGCAAGCGTTAGAGGAGTTTCCTGAACTCTTCGACAGTGAGTCCCGCGTCGCGAACGATCCCGCCCATCGTGAACGCATTGACCGGGTTAGGACGCGGAATGGTCAGGATGCGCGAACCGTCGCTCATCACGATGTGGCTGCCTGACGCACGATGATGAACCCCATCTTCTGAAACGCCCGCACGGCGTTGAGGTGATTGGCGCCAGGAATCTTCGGCACGCACTACACCGCGACTTCGACTTCGCGAATGTACGCAGGGTCCGCGCTCGCCGCAACCACGGCGAGATAGTCCTCGATCGCATCGTGAATATTCGCGAGCGCCTCCGCCTCCGTTGCGCCCTGCGACCAGTATCCCGGGAGTGCCGGGCACGACACCGCGAAGCCTTCTTCGGACGGATGCAATACCACGCGGTATTTCATGGCGCCATCAACATTACCTCGGGATCGTCCCCCATCCAATTCAAAATCACGTTCGCGAGCTCGCGCTCTTTCCCGCCGAACCCGTGGTCCGCATCGGCGAGAATCGCCAGCTCGGCGTTCCGCGGCAACACCTCCGCGAGCACGGCCGCAGTGGCCGAGGCGCTGTCGATGCAGTACTCATCGTGTTCGCCGTAGAGAAAGAGCGCGGGTTTGCGAATGGCGCGCACATAGCGGAAGCGCGGGCGCCGCGAGAGGCGAATGCCGCGCATCACTTCGAGGAAGGGAAAGACGTTGTAGTCGCCGTCGGGATTGGCCATGTCGTAGAACGAGCGCCAGCTCATCGGCAGTTTTGCGATCGATGGCGGCGCAAGCTCGTCGCCGCGACGCGCTTTGATCATCGCGCGCGCTTTCGTCAGCGCGTCGGTGAAGCGTCGCGCGCCGAGCTCCTCATAGAGCAAGCCGGTGTCGTCGCCGCCGCCGAGGAGGACGTAGCGTTTGACGAAATTGCGTTGCTTGTAGTGATCGTAGACGGCGACCTTGTTCGCGCCCGTCGAGTGTCCGATGAGCGTGATGTCGCGATACCCGCGCCGCCGCAGCTCGCGCACCGCGCCATCGATGTCGAACACGCAACCGCGGATGCGCTCGTACGAATAGCCGCCCATCTCGCTGCCCATGCGACGCATCACGTGCGCGCCGCGATTGTTGAACGGAAAGTACGCGACGCCCGCGGCCACGAGCTCCGCGGCAAGCACGTTCGTCCGTGTCGACTCGAACACCGACGAGCCGCCGGTGCCATGCAGAAAAATCATCACGCGCGTCGAACGGCGCTTCGGTTCGTACAGCAAGCCCGCGAGCGGAATGCCATCCGTCGCTTCGAAGCGAACCAACTCGCAGGGCGTTACGCGCGGAACAGCGCGATGCCGTCGAATCGCCACAACTGCTCCTTCGTCACGTGTGCGCCGCCGAGCCACAGGTCGGGATCGTTGATGGTCGTGTCGTCGAGCTCGCGGCGCAGTACCTTCTCGCCCGCCGGCGTGTTCGCGCAGAGCGCCTTCGGTGGCTCGCCCGTCACCGAGATCAGCGGCACCGCGCGCCACGCCATCGACAGCAGGTGCCGGAAAACCTCCGCGTCCCCGAATCCGAAACGCGGCACTTCGGCGTTCAACCTGTCGAAAAGCGTCGCAAAGTCGGTGAAGCCTGCCGCGATGAGTGCGAGCGCTCGCTGCTCGATTGCGCCGAGCCCGTTGTCGAGCGATGGGAAACGCGACGCATGCAACGTGAGCCCGTCGCGAAGGAAGGGGAAATCAGGCGTGTCACGTGTGATCCATTCGTTGAGTGCGGTCGGATCGGCAGACGTGTACGCGCGCCATACCGCCTTCGCCGCCTGGGTCATCGCGGGCGTCACCGCGGCGCGCGAATCGAACAGCAAATGCAACGCGCGCTCGTCGTATTCGCCGAGCGGTGTCGGACACCACACCAGCGACACGCGCGCGTCGGCAAAGCGCTGCAGCA
>Ga0196978_1000101_pt1 | contig 42887 bp, 26 predicted proteins | sample S3v_2013CmetaG_FD_155491 | JGI IMG/M metagenome (GOLD analysis project Ga0196978, IMG submission 155491) | Soil microbial communities from Anza Borrego desert, Southern California, United States - S3+v_20-13C | ecosystem: Environmental > Terrestrial > Soil > Desert | place: USA: California... | reverse complement strand
GCTTGCGTTTAGGAAGCTGCGCTTCAATGAGCTTCCACTGCTTGTCTGTTACGGCTCGCCAAGTCATAGACTCGGTAAGCTATCGAAACAGAACTACTTGTCAACCAGTTTCGGGATGACTTCTAGTTAAACTAGAGCAGTTCGCCGATCAATCTACCTCCCGTTTAGAGGCGGGCTGTGCCCGCCGGGGCGTGATACACCGCGGCGAGCAGCGGCGGGCACAGCCCGCCTCTAAACGGGAGTCTTCATGCTCACGCAATAAACGCTCTAGGGCCGGGAGCGGTTCAGGCGAGGCGGGAGCCGGTTCCGTCGATCTTGTCGGCGAGGTAGGTCGAGAAGTAGCCGCGGTATTTATCCTGTAATTCGGGTCTGCGCCAGTCCTGGCCCGTGATGACCCCGCGGCAGGTCTTCGCGCCGCAGCGGCAGTCGAGTTCGTAGTCGTCGTCGTCCGTCGTCGCCCAGTCGTGCGTCAGCTCCTCGCCGGCTTCGATGTCGCGCATCGCGACGAAGACGATCTGCCCGCGCACGCCGATGTTCGGCTCGCACGAGTGGTTACTGAAGACCATCGAGCCCTCGCGCTCCTCTTCAAACGCCGGGCCGATGAAGAGGTCTTCGGTCAACTGTATCTCCGCCGCCCTGTACCACTCAGGCACCGCCTTGAGAGTCGCGCGGTCGAAGACGTAGCCGCCCTTCACGCACACGACCTCCCCCTCGGCCAACGACTCGCGCGCGAAGAGCCCGCGCCCGTGAATCGGGCTCTCCCTCACTTCGGCCTTCGGCGAGATGTAGGAAAGGTTCGGCATGAGAAAAACCGTGAACCGTGAACCGTAAACCGTGACAAGAAGGAAAGGCTTTTAACTTGTCACGGTTTACGGTTCACGGTTTACGCCTATTCGTAACTGAGCGCGTCAACCGGGTCTTGCCGGGCGGCACGCAGGGCGGGGTAGAGCGCGCCGACGGTTCCGCCGAGCAGGCCGATGACGAGCGAGACGGCGAGCCACTTCGGCTCGATGTCCACGGTTAGCGTCGTCGTCCGCATCACGACGAAGCGCGCGGCCAGTGTCAGCACCACGCCGAGCAGGACGCCGAGGACGCTCACGGCCAGAGCCTCCTGCTCGATGACCCACGCCACGCCCGCGTTCGACATCCCCAGGGACTTGAGTACGCCGATCTGGCGCGTCCGCTCCGTCACGGTCGTGTACATGGCGAGGAGGATGACGAGCATGCTGATGACGGCCGCGACGCCGACGATGACGTTGATGAACACGTCGAGCGCGGGCACGCTCGAAGCGTAAAGCTCGGGCAGGTCGCGCGTGAAGATGAGCTGGTCTTCGGGGAAGGCGGCGTGGATGCGCTCGGCGACGGCCTCCTGCTCGGCCGGGTTGATGACCGAGACGAGGACGGTCGTGCCGAACTCGCCGTTTTCGACGCCCGCGTTCTCCTGCATCGTCGAGAGCGGCACCTTGATGCGCGCGCCGCCGGGCGGCTCGTAGACGCCGACGAGTTTGAAGTCGCGGCCGAAGAGCTTCACCGAGTCGCCGATCTTCGCCTTCCGCTGCTCCTTCCAGTGCGAGTCCACGATTGCCTCGTCGCCGCGCCCGAACGGCTGGCCCTCTATGACGCGGAGGCCGGACATCCGCGCGTAGCAGTCGAAGGGGATGCCGTCGATGACGCGCATGCCGAAGCCGGAGTCGCTCGTGTCGGTCGTCTGCGCGGCGGGGCAGGCGACGCGCACGCCGGGGATGCGCCCGACCTCCTCGGCGCGCGAGACGGGCATGGCGAAGCGTTGCGCGCCGAAGCCGGTCGAGCCCGCGGCGCGCATCATGATCTCCGCGCCGACCTCCGACTCGCGCCGCCCGCGCTCGCGCAGCACGCCGTGCGCGAGCCCGACGGTGAAGGCGACCAGCAGGACTCCGACGGCGACCCCGAGTATCGAGACGAAGGTGCGCGCCGGGCGGTGCGTCATGTTCGAGAGAACCAGGTTGTCCATAACTCCTCGCAGTCGCGGGTGGCGCGCAAACGCCTTCCGCAGGGCGTCGGGCGCGGTGTGCCGGATGAGCATCAGCAGCCCCGTGAGCGCCCACACGATCATGCTCGCCTTGCGCACGATGCCGATGGTCAGCCCCGTCGCCACCGCGTAGCCGAGCGTGTGCAGGATGAAGCCCGTGCCCCCCTCGTAGACGCCGATGGTGGCGGGGACGAAGCTGAAGACGAGGTTAATGACCTTCGTCAGAGAGTCGATAATGTACGACACGCCGAAGCCGGGCTCAAAGCCGAGCATCCAGAGGACGGCCGCCACCTCCGTCACGGTCGTCAGGTGCGCGAGGAAGTCGCAGCCGAGCATGGTGAAGAAGGTGCGGGGGCGCTTCTTGTAGAAGTCGTAGACGTTCTCCTCGACCTCGTGGAAGTGCTTGCGCTTCGCCCCGAACCAGTTGGCCTTCCACCCGCGGCGGATGAAGAAATCGACGGCCGCCGTCACCGGCATCCTGTCGGAGACGACCGCCCACGCGACGAGCGTGATGACGAGCACCATGCCGCCGGCGATGCCGAAGAGCGGCAGGCGCGCGCCCACGGGCAGGTCGTACAGGAGCAGCATGACGAGCGCGCCGCTGGAGATGAAGACGGCGACCGAGAGGTTGTAGAGCAGGTTGTCCACGGCGAGGGCCTGCACGGCGGCCTTCGTCGGCACGCGCTTGCGCAGGAGCGCCGCCTTCGTCGCCTCGCCGAGGACGGGGCCGGTGAAGGTGAAGAAGGTGATGGTCTCGCCCGCGAGGCGCGTGGTGTAAGCCTGCCAGAAGTTGAAGCGGCGGTGCTCGCGCGCGACCGCGACGCGCATCGAGAAGCTGCGCAGGCCGTGGCGCGCGCCCGCGAGCCCGACCAGCAGGAAGAAGCCGTAGCCTATCTGGCCGAGCGCCTGGAAGATCATCTCGACGCCGACCTTGCGGACGAGCAGGGCGAGGAGCGTCGCCCCGAAGACGAAGGCGAGCAGTTGGACGTAGAGGAGTCGGCTTTTGCGCCGAGCGCCGGGCTCGCCCGTGTCGGCGGTGATGTGTATCTCCGCCTCGAAGAGGTCTTCGCGGCCGACCTCGCTCTCTTCGCGCGCGGCGGTCAAGGCCGCGCCTCCGGCGTCGTGGTGTCGGCGACGGGGGCGGCGGGGGCGGGCCGGTCGAAGAGTTCGCGGACGACGCGGCCGGGGAACCGGCGGAAGCCCTGCCGCCAGAGGACGGGGGCGGGGCGCGCGTCCTCTTCGAGCTGGCCGGTGAGCGTGAGCAGCGTCGGCATCAGGCTCAGGGAGTCGTAAGGCTCTTCGACCGCGAGGCCGCGCGGGATGCCCGCGTTATCGCCGCCCGCGAGCATGAGGGTCGAGTGGGTCGAGACGCGGAAGAAGGAGCCGTGATTGCCGCCGGGGTTGAAGCCGCGCACGTCGAAGTTCCAGTGGTCGTTGGCGAGGATGAGGAGGTCGTTCTCCACCAGCACGCGCTGACGCCGGCGGAAGCGCCGGATGAGTCTGTCGTCGGCGGAAAGTCCCGCGGCGCCCGCGTCCGTGCCCTCGACGACGTGTCGCGCCAACTGCTCGTGGAGCCCGACGACGGCGTTCGAGTATCTGGTCAGGTGCGTGGCGCGCAGCCACTCGACGTCAGTGTGCCAGCCCGAGAGCCAGCGGCCCCGGTCTTCGCCCGCGGGCGGCGTCAGGCGCGCGTCCTCGAAGAGTTTGAGCGGGAGCCCCGCGCGCCAGCCCGTGCGGTCGAAGGTGACGCGGCCGTCCGCCCGCTGCCTGAGGTTCGAGACGGGGAGGTAGCGCAGCTTGAGCCGGCTGCCTTCGTCGCGCGAGAGGATGAGCGCCTGGCGGTCGGGGGCGCTGTAAAGCCAGACGGCCTGGTCGGGGCGTTCGTCGGCTTCGAGCGCGGAGCGCAGTGACTCTTCGGGGACGCGGACGGCGACGAAATCGACGGGGCGGCTCTCGACGAGCGGCTGCACGTTGTTGCGGACGCTGATCTCGCCGAGCAGAGAGAAGTAGTTGACGCGGCGGAAACTCTTCTCCGCGTCGAGCGAGCCGTCGGGCGCGAGCACGAGCCCCTGCGGGCCGGGGCCGACGACGTAGTTCTGCAAACCGTGGAGAGTGTTGTGGTCGCCCATCGTGCCGTGAGGGATGACAAGTTCGATCTGGACGGCCGGAGGGTTCAAACGCTCGCGGTCGAGCGCGAGGAGGTTGGCGAGCGACTGGAGGAAAGCCGTGTACTTGCGGTCGTCAGTCGTCCACGAGTCGAGCCGCGCCGATTCGCGCCTGGCCGCGCGGTCGCGCCCCGCCTCCGCGTCCTCCTTCGTGAACTTCTTCGGCTGCGCGGCGACGAGGGCGCGCTGGCGCTCGATGAGCCGGCGCAGCGCGCCCAGCTCTTCGCGCACCTCTTCGAGCGTGCGCTGCCAGCCCGCGCGGCGGCGGTCGAGGGTGGCGAAGAGGGCGTCGGTCGCGGCGCGCCGCACGTCCTCCGGGAGGTCGCCGCGCTTGAGCTGTTGGAGGAGAATGTGGACGAGGTTGAGGTCGCTGTCGCGCAGTTGAATCGAGGCGCGCTCGTTGCCGTCGAAATCGACGAGGGCCGTCGGGTACGCAGTGCTCTGGCCCTTGAGGTAGAAGGAGTCCTCGGTCGTCGTGTAGATGAGCGGGATGAGCGGGTAGATGCCCTTGAGCGCGTAGTCGTTCAGGAGCCGCCGCTTCGTGACGACGTGGTGGCCGCCGCCCGCGGCCGAGCCGAGGAACTTGACGAGGTTGTAACCCTGACTGTAGACGCGCCCGTCGGTGTTCGTGCCGTGGTCTGAGACGAGGACGAGCGCGGTGTCGGCCGCCCCCGGGCTCTTCCGGATGGCCGTCCAGACGCGGCCGACCAGGGCGTCGAGGTCGCGCAGCGCGGCGAGCTGCGTCGCCTCGTCGCGGTTGTGGTGCGCGGCGTGGTCGAAGTCGGTCGTGTAGAAGTCGAGGTAGCGGATTTTCGGGTCGGAGAGCTTCTCGATCAGCTCGCGCTCCATCTGCGCCATGAGGATGTCGCGCCCGCCCCAGCCGAGCTGCCACTCGTCGAACAGCGCGCCGGGCGACCTGGCGAACGTCTTCTGGAGCCCGCGCTGGAGCGTCGTCCAACGCGTCCCGCGCTGGTAGAGCTGGAAGCTGAGGTGGCGCTCCTCGTTAGGGTACGCGTCGAAGAGGAGGGGGACGCCGACCTCGTCGAGCAGCTCGGCCCCGGGCATGTCCACGCGCGCCCCGCCGACGTTGGCGATCCAGAAGGGGATGAAGTTGAGGTAGTCGTAGGAGTGGAGCGTGTAGCGGTCGAACTCGACGTTGCCCTTGATCTGCAAGTGCTGCCCCGTGTCCAGGAGCGACCACGAAGGCCCCGACAGACTCATCCCGCGCACGTAAAAGTTGTTGAGGCGCGTGCCGCGCTCGTAGAAGACGTGCTCGAACCACGGCAGGAGGCTCTTGCCCGTGCGCGGGTCGCGCCGCCGGACGAAACGCTCGACCGTGTCCTGCGGCAACCCGTCAACCTTGACGACGACGAGCCGCTTCACGCCCGCCGCCCCGGCGGACGTGCCGAAGCAGAAGAGGAGGGCGGCCGCGGCTAGGGCGAGCCCGAAACGGCGGACGGGGCCGCCGCCTAAAGTGTTCGATGAAACTGGATGCACCCGGAGATTATCCCCACACACGGCGCTAACTCAAAGCGGCGTCTCAACGGCCGATGGCGGCGATGATGGCGCGGGCGTCCTCGGGGGCGATGCGCTGCTCCTCGCGCAGGGCGTTGCGCAGGTACTCGGCCGTGAGCAGGCGCAGCTCCGCCTCGACGCCGGGCGACTGGTAGATGCGCAGCAGCGCCGTCTTCGCGGCCTCGTTGTCGATGCGGTAGAGGCAGTCGAGGCAGAGGCGGCGCGTCTCGGCGTCGCCCGTCTGCTCGAAGATGCGTGCGGCGGCGCGGGCGGCCCCGGCGTCGCCGCGCGTGTTGGCCGCGGCGACGTAGCGCAGGCTCCGGCGCACGTCCTCGATGTTCCAGACCACCTCGACCACGGGCGTGGACTTCGCCACCTGCTGGAGGAACTTCTTGTGGTAGGCGAGGCGGCGCTCGGCGTCCAAAGTCTGCCGGACGGACTCGGGCGCGGCCGGCTCGCGGTGCTTGTAGAAGCCTAGGCTCAGGACGTTGGCGAAGCTCTGGAGCACGCGCTCGGTCTTGCCGTGTTTGAGCGGAACCATCTCCTCGCGCCGGTCGCGGTCGAGGCGGGCGGCGAGACCTTTGGGGTCTTTGGCCGCGGCGACGAGCGCGGCGTACTGCTGGCGCGCGAGGCGCGCCTCGGCGTCGAGGTCGTTTTCGAGCGGGTTGAGCGAGACGGTCTCGACGCGCTGGCCTATCTCTTCGCGCAGGTCGCGGTCGAGCGTCTGGTCGAGCGCGAGCAGGAGCTTCAGTTGCGAGTAGGCGCGCAGGCGCGTCGGCTGGTTCACGTCGATGCCGCGGCGGCTGGTGACGAAGTCGAAGACCGTGCGGCCGAGGAAGTAGTGCACGTCGCCGTAGCGCGAGAGCGAGAGGACGTTGCGCGCCACGTCCTCGATGACGCGGTGCGACATCTCGCGCCGCTTCGGGTTGAGCTTGTCGCGGAAGTCCACGAGCAGCGCGGGGATTTTAGGGAAGTCGAGGCCGTAGAGCGCGAGCGGTATCAGCTCAAGCCTGCGCGCGCCCTCCGCGCCGGAGGCGACGGGACGCCCCTCGGCGTCAACGTAGCGCGTCTCGACGTGGCCGCCCCAGCGCGCGAGTCGGGAGTCGTCCCAGGGGTTGTCGATGTTGAGGAAGCGGTCGCCGAACTTGCGGCCCCTGTTCTTCTGCAAGTCCTCGCGCGAGACGTAGAGGATGGCGTGCGTGGCCTCGCCGTCCGGCATCGTCAGGGGCTCGAAGTAGAGCCCCTCGGTCTCGGCGCGCTGGCGGAGCAGCTCCCAGTTGTGGCCGCGCGTGTCGAGCGTCTGCGTGTTCTGGCGGCGCAGGACTTCGTCGAGGTACGCGTCGTCGATGAGTCCGCCGAAGGTCTTGCTCGTCAGCATCAGGCGGGCCTGTATCTCGGCCGACTCGGCCAGCGTGAAGGCGGATTCCGCGCCGGTCTCCGCCTCGTAGAGCGAAAGGATGGCGAGCGCGCGGAGGATGTGCGCCTGCCTGTAGGCCGCGGTGTTGCGGCGCAGCGTCGAGGTCGAAGCCTTGGCGGCGATGCCGTAGGGGTTGAAGACGACGTTCTGAAGCGCGAGCCACATGAAGCGGTGCCACACGTCGCGCTTCGGGTCGGCGAGGTCGATGACCGGCGGCGGCACGCCCTTCCGGCTCGCGCTCTTCTTGCCGCCGACGCGGCCGTAGAGGAAGGGGATGGCGGAGGCGACGCGCTGCATGGCGGTCGGGCGCGTGTAGGTCAGCATCCAGACCTGGCGCAGGCGGTCGTTCTCGGGGTCTGCGTCGCCGAGCGTGTCGCGGAGGATGCTGACGAGCGGGACTTCGTCGGGTTGCGAGGCCCCGTCTTTGAGTCCGTCGAGCCTGCCGAAGACGGTCAGCAGTTGCGCGTCGCGGCCGACGGGCAGGGTCTCGATGCGGAAGGGCGAGGGGCCCGCGGGCTTGCGCGGGAGCGTGTCCTCGCTCTTCAGCGCGGGCACGATCTGAACCTGCTGCGCCGGTGCGGAGGGGAGATGCCCGGCGAGGATGAAGAGGGCGAGCGCGAGCGTCAGGTACATCTTCGCCGGCCGCGGCCGGTGAACAGTCTTCATAAACGTCCCTTGTATTTGATCGAAGGCTCCTGTCGGAGCGATAAGACTGCGCGCGGCCGTGTCGATGCGAACCGAAATGTTGCGCCCCGCGCGTCTCACAAAGCCTCACGGCTCAAAAGAGCAACCGACGTTCCGCTTGCACAGACAATCTACACGAACCAGACCGCGGTTGGCACGCTTTATTGTCGCCCGTGCGATGCCGCCAAATGCCGGCACTGTTGCCAGTAAATCGCTGCTGCATGAGCTGGGTCAGAACCACCCGCGGTAGCGGGTGGCCCTTTGTGATACGCTGCGCCCGGGTAATCAAGGCCCACCCGCTACCGCGGGCGGTACTGACCTTTATTGACGACCTCGTCGAACACCCCGTACGTCGCGGCGTCGAGCGCGTAGACGCGCGCCGAGGGCACGCGGCCGAGCGAGATGTCGGCCGCAGGCTTAGACGCCGCTTCGAGCCGCGCCGTTAACTCGTCGTTGCTGAAGTAGCGCCGACCGCGCGCGACGACGACGACGTCGCCCGGGCGGAACTCGCTGAGCGCCCCGCGGTCGGAGAGCGAGACCGAGCGCAGGTCTTCGCGCCCCGCGAGCCTCAAGTAATGGGTCAGAAGCTCGGGCGTCTCGCTCGCCACGCGCGCGTTCGGGGGCGCGAGCGCGGCGACGGCGTCGGCGATGTCGCGCGTGCTTGAGTCGTAGAACTCGTCGTGCGGGAAGTATGAGCCGGCGCGTGACTCGCCGCCGCCGATAAAGTTCGTGTAGAGCCTGTAGTGCGGCGCGGCGCTCGCCGAGGCGTAGAGCGAGAGGGCGGCGACGACGACCGCGAGTCCCGCGCGGGCGTAAGCGCCGAAGGCTTCGCCGCGCGGCCGCCCGGCCCAGAGGCGGCCGAGTAGCCCGCCCAGGTAGTTGAGCCCCACGGCCGAGGTCATCAGCACGGCCGGCAGGGCGAAGGTGAAATAGCGAGTGAACTTCCCGCCGAGGAAGGTGAAGGGGAAGAACCAGAAGAAGAGCCAGAAGAGTAGGAAGTAGCGCCCGTCACCCAAGCGCCGCCGGAAGAGCAGAGGGAGCCCCGCGGCGCAGCCCACGAGCACCAACACGGGCAGCTTTACGCCCATGAAGACGTAGTAAAAGTACCAGGGCGAGCCGCGCAGCCACAGCGTCATCTGGTTGCGGTAGAGGTGGCCGAGGAACTCGTAGGCGTCGTGGCCGATGCGCTTCTCGCCCGCGAACGTGCGCATCTCCTGCCACGTCCCCGGCAGCAGTATCGTCGGGTTGCAGATGACGAAGGCGACGCCCAAGACCGCGAACCAGACGAGCCACTTCTTCTTGCCCATCCGCCAGCGCGTAGCCTTCACGCCCTGGAAGGCCCAGTAGTACGCGCCGCTGATGGCGAGGAAGTGCGGCACGTACTTCGACGCCATCATCGCGCCGAAGGCGGCGGCCGTCGCCCAGTAGTACGGCTCGGGCTTGCGCAGGCCCTCCTCGGCCACCTTCTGCCCGCGCAGCCAGAAGACGTTGGCGAGTAGGAAGAAGAAGACGAGGAAGCTGTCCTCCTTCGCGATGCGGTTGAAGCCGACGGCCGCCGGGCCGAAGGCCCAGAGCGCCGCCGCGAGCAGCGCCACCTCCGCGCCGAAGAGTTCCCGCGTGACGAGGAAGATGAGGACAGAGGTGAGCGCGCCGAGTAGTACGCCCGGCAGGCGCGCGGCCGTCTCGGTCGAGAGTCGGAGCCGCGGGTTCTGTCGCGCGACCGAGGTCGAGTTCCAGCCTTCCGAGGCGACGATGCTCACCGCCATCAGCGCCTTCATCAGGAAGGGGTGCTCGCCGTTGGCGGGCGTCAGTCCGCGCTCGCGGTACTCGGCCACGGCGCGCACCTTGTTCAGCTCGTCCTCGCTCAGACTCTCCGCGCCGAGCTGGTAGGCGCGCAGGCCGAAGCCGACCAGCACGAACACCGACAACGCCGACAGCACGAGCGCGCGGCTCGTCGTGCCTACCAACTGCCCCGGGAAGAGTTCGGGCCTGACGGGCGCGTTCGTGGCGGATGCTGCGGGCGCGGACAAGGTTCGGCTAAATCTCCGTTGAAAGTCGCGGGGCGCGCGCACGGAAGAGAACGCGCCACGTCACCTAAAGCACGGAGAGTAACGGACAAGGCCCTGCCTGTCAAAACCGTCTGTGGCAGAAAGATAAGCGTCACACTGAAGAGAATTTCAGATTTGAAATTTGAAATTTCAAATCAGCGTTTCGGCTCGGCGGCGGGGCGTGAGTCCTTGGGCGGCGTGGCGGTGTTTGAGTTGGCGTTCGGCTCCTCGGCGGGCTCGGCCGTCTTCCAGCCGGCGCGTTCGAGCAAGGGGAAGACGTACTTGACGGGGACGGCGTAGTTCTGCCCCTCCATCTCGGTGAAGGTCGCGAAGTTGACGCCGATGACGCGCCCCTTTGGGCCGAAGAGCGGCGAGCCGGAGCCGCCGACGGCGTTGCGCGCGTCGTAGACGATGTTGCGCCCCTGCAAGTCAGTGATGTGCCCCTGCGTCGTCAGCGGCTTGATGTAGTTGCGGTCGGAGAGGCAGGCCAGCAGCGACTCGGCCGACGCGCCGCAGCGCTCGCGCAAAGAGCGGGCCTCGGCCTCGTTGATGGTCGCCATCAGGCGATCCTGGCCCGAGGGGTAGCCCATCATGACGACCGTGCCGCCAATCATCGCCGTGTCCGGGTGGGTGTCGAGCGGGAGCGCGGGCAACCCGGCAGGCAGCTCCTTCGCTTCGAGCGTCCCGACGGCCACGTCGTCGCGCGACGCCTGCCGCACGCGCACCACGAACGGCTGGCGGATGCCGGGGAAGAAGGCGACAACGCGCGTGACGCGGAACTGGCCGCGCACGCTCTGGCCCAGGGACTGTACGCCCTCGTCGGCCGACCAGGGCTCGACGGCGAGGTGGCGGTTCGTGACGACAAAGCCCTGCCCGACGTGGAAGCCCGTGCCGACGAAGTCGCGGATGAAGGGCGGGCCGTTGCCCTCGGGCGTCAGGAGCGGCTGCTCGCCCGCGCTCTGCAAGTTCTCGCCCTCCTCGTTCGTCTGCGTCTCGGGGTAGCGGAGGGGGCGGCCCGTGCCCGGCTCGAAGAGCATGTAGGAGCCGGCGATGAGGCAGACGCCGTTGCCGTATTCGCTGCGCAGGCGCGGCGCGAGCGAGAGGCTGTTGATGATCTCGCGGTTGCGCTGATCGACCGCGCCGAACTGCTCGCCGACCTGTTCGAGCTGCTTCTGCTGCGCGGCGAGCTGCTCGTTCTGCTTGTTGATGAGGTCGCGCGAGCGGCGCAGCTCCTGCTGGAGCGCGTGGCCGAGGTAGAGCACGCCGCCGATGAGGATGGCGGCGCAGAGGAAGATGCCGATCTTCGTGCTCCACTTGATCTCGCGCAGAAGCTCACGCGTGAACTCGCGGAGGAAGACTTTCGCGTCGTCGCGCCGCGCGGTGGCGGCGGCCTCGATGGCGGCCTGCTCGATGAAGGGTGCGACGCTGGCGCGGCGGTTGGAGGCGGTGACGGCCGGGAGGTTGCCGACGGGGAAGAACTGCATGCGCACGTCGAAGGCGGGGAAGCGCAGCTCGTCGCCGTCGTCGATCTTCGCGTTGCGCGCGACGGGCCGGCCGTTGAGGGTGATGCCGATCTCCGGGTCGAACTCCTGCACGCGGAAGTGGCCGTTGTGCCGCGTCAGTTCGAGCATGACGCTGGAGTCCGTGAGGAGGTCTGAGCCGAGCCGGATGTGGCAGCCCTCGCCCGGCCCGATGAGGACGCGCTCCTGCGAGAGCACCTCGGTGTGCCGCTCCTGCCCGTTCGAGATGTGTACGACCAGACCGCCTGACATCGAGCGTTAAAGCCTTCTCAAACCCCGCCTAAGACTAAACTGTGGCGAGCGCCCCGGCGGCCGTTTTGTAAAGCTCGCCGACGGCCGGGCGCGTTCGCCACCGGCGCAGATATTATATTACATTCAACGCGCGGGCAAAGTTTTGCACCGGGCGAGCCCTGAATCCAAAGGGGTGGACTTTTCAGGGAAACATGCGACGCGGCCGGCGCGTAAAACCTGACCTGAACGGACAGCATTCCTTCGGCGCGGGCGCATCCAAGAAGTCGCCCGGCCCGAGTCTCAAGACAAGGAGCTTCAGAGATGCTTCGACGAACTGCGGTCTTCCTACTTCTGTGCGCGCTCTGCGGCGTCGCGACAGCTTCGGGCCAGACGCGCGTGCCGCCCATCAACTTCAAGGAGCGCACGCTCGCCAACGGACTGCGCATCTTCAGCGTGCAGGAGAAGTCCAGCCCGACGGTCGCCATCCAGGTCTGGTACAAGGTCGGCTCGAAGGACGACCCCGAGGGCCGGAGCGGCTTCGCGCACCTCTTCGAGCACATGATGTTCAAGGGGACGAAGAACCTCCGCGACGAGCAGATGGATCGCCTCACGGAGGACGTGGGCGGGTTCAACAACGCCTCGACCTGGGACGACTTCACCAACTACTACGAGGTCGTGCCGTCGAACTACCTGGAGACGCTCCTCTGGGCCGAGGCCGACCGCATGGGCACGCTCAACGTGGACGAGAAGAACTTCAAGTCGGAGCGCGACGTGGTGAAGGAGGAGTTCCGCGCGCGGATACTTGCGCCGCCCTACGGCCGGCTCTTCTACTCCATCGAGAAGAACACCTTCACCGCGCACCCCTACCGCCGCCCCGGCATCGGCAGCATCGAGGAGCTGGACGCCGCGACGCTCGAAGACGTGCGCGCCTTCCACAAGACCTTCTACCGCCCCGACAACGCGACGCTCGTCGTCGTCGGCGACTTCGACCAGCGGCAGCTCGACGCGTGGGTGGACAAGTACTTCAACCGGGTCGCGAAGCCCGCCGGCCCGATCCCGCGCGTGACCGTGAAGGAGCCCGCGCGCACCGCCGAGAAGCGCGTCACCGTCACCGGCCCCAACGTGCCGCTGCCGGCGGTCGCCATCAGCTACCTGTCCCCGCCCGTCACGGCCGACGACTCGTACGCGCTGCGCGTCGCCGAGTCCATCCTCTCGGGCGGCGAGTCGTCGCGCCTCTACCAGTCGCTCGTCTACACGCAGCAAATCGCGCAGGAGGCTTTCGGCAGCGCAGACCTGCGCGAAGACCCGGGCCTCTTCGTCCTCGGGGCCATCCTCGCCGGCGACAAGAAGCCGGAGGAGGCCGAGCGCGCACTGCTCGCCGAGTTGAAGAAGATGCAGGACGCGCCGGTGACGAAGGCCGAGCTGGACAAGGCCGTCAACCAGCTCGTCGCCAACGCTTTGCGCGAGCGCGAGACCAACGACGGGAAGGCGTTCGCCCTCGCCCGCGCCGCCGTCCTGCTCGGCGACCCGAGCCTCGTCAACAGGGACATCGAGAAGCTCCAGGCCGTCACCGTCGCCGACGTGCAGCGCGTGATGAAGAAGTACTTCACCGACACGAACCGCGTCGTCATCACGTACCAGGCGGAGCCGCAGAAGCCCGAGGAGAAGAAGGCCGAGGGCACGCAAGGGGAGGGAAGCCGATGAGAAACGTCTTGAAGGAAGTCCGGCCCGCGGCGCTCGTCGCCGCCGCCCTCCTGTTCGCCGCCTTCGCTCTGGGCACGGGTTCGAGCGCGCAGACAGGCACGTCTACCGCGGGGGCAACTCCGCAGGAGACGCCGCCGCCGCCGGCCGCGCCGCGCCCGGTCAACGTGCCGAAGCCGGTCGAGCGCACGCTTCCGAACGGCCTGCGCGTCATCGTCGTCGAGAACCACTCGACGCCGCTCGTCGCCGCGCAGCTCCTCGTCAAGAACGGCGGCGAGGTTGACCCGGCGAACCTCTCCGGCCTGGCCGACATGACGGCCGAGCTTCTGACCAAGGGCACGAAGACGCGCACCGCCCCGCAGATCGCGCAGGAGATCGAGGCGCTCGGCGGCGTGCTGAACTCGGGCGCGGGCTGGGACGCCTCGCGCGCGTCGGTCAACGTCCTCTCGTCGAAGGCGGAGCCGGCACTGGCCGTCCTCGCCGACGTGGCGCGCAACCCCGTCTTCAAGGAGGACGAGGTCGAGCGCCTGCGGCAGCAGTACCTCGACTCTCTGAGCGTCGCAATGAACGACCCCGGCCAGCTCGCGAGTTGGGTCGCCTCGCGCGTCGTCTTCGGCGACAGCCCGTACGGCCACCCGGTCTCGGGCACGCCCGCCTCCGTCCAGCGCATACAGCGCAGGGACGTGGCCGACTTCCACGCGCGCTACTACCGGCCCGACAACGCCGTCCTCGTCTTCGGCGGCGACATCAAGGCCGACGACGCCTACAAGCTCGCCGAGCGCCTGTTCGGAGACTGGGCGAAGCCTTCCGCCGCGCTGACGGCCTCGGCCGCGGCGCGCGTCCAGGGCGCGGCGGCGAAGCGTCGCGTCGTGGTCGTGGACATGCCGGGCGCGGGGCAGGCGGCGGTCGTCTTCGCGCGGCGCGGCATCGCGCGCACCGACCCGGAGTTCTACTCGGGGGTGGTGGCGAACTCCGTGCTCTCGGGCTACTCGGGGCGTCTGAACCAGGAGATACGCATCAAGCGGGGCCTGAGCTACGGCGCGCGCTCGTCGCTCGAAACGCGGCGCGAGGTGGGGCCGTTCACCGCGTCGGCGCAGACGAAGAACCAGTCGGGCGCGGAGGTGGCACAGCTCCTCATGGGCGAGCTGGCGCGCCTGTCGAGCGAGGCGGTGAGCGAGGCGGAGCTGACGCCGCGCAAGGCCGTCGTCATCGGCAACTTCGGCCGCTCGCTTGAGACGACCGAGGGGCTCGTCGCGCAGATCGCCTCGCTGGCGCTCTACGGGCTGAGCCTCGACGAGATCAACCGCTACATCGCGAGCGTGCAGGCCGTGACGCCCGCGCAGATACAGAAGTTCGCCGGCTCGCGCCTCGGCGCGGCGGACGCCGCCATCGTCATCGTCGGCGAGGCCAAGGAGTTCATCGAGCCGCTGCGCAAGCAGTTCCCCGAAGTCGAAGTCATCAAGCACGACGAACTCGACCTCGACTCCGGCAAGCTCCGCAAGTCCGACGGCGGCACGGCGAAGCAGTAACGTTGAGAAGGCTGAATTACCCGCAGAGACACGGACGCATAGCTAAGACAAAAACCTGCTTCAAGCCGTGTCTCCGTGTCTCTGCGGTTCAATGTTCTTTTGAGGTCAGGCCATGAAGAGCAAGACGACGTTAACGCTGGCACTGTTTTCACTCCTCGTAACCCCGGCGCTCGTGTGCGCGCAGGACTCCTCGGCGGTCGCGCGTAAGCTTTCGAGCCGCGTCGCGTCGGAGCGTCGCGCGGCGGCGGAAGAGCTGGCGCGCCTCGCGGCGGTCGAGCACCGCCGGCTCGTCGAAGGCTTCCGCGTGCAGGAGAGGGACGCGCGCGTCAAGCTCGCGCTCGACTGGGCGCTCTACCGGATGGGGAAGAACGAGACGCTGTTCGAGCTCGTCAACGCGCTCGACGAGAAAGGCCGGGCCGAACAGTCGGTCGCCTACCTCAAACAGCTCGAAGGCCCCGATCCGCTCTACGTCTTCCTCGGCCGCGTCAACGGCCACACGCAGGCGCGACTGCTCGAAGTGCTCGCCGCGGTGGGCGACCGCGCCACGCTCGAAAAGATTCAGCCCTACACGCAGTCCACCGACCCGCTCATCGCCGACGCCGCCAAGTTCGCCGAGCGCGAAATCACCATCCGCGTCGAAGAGACCCCGACGGTCGAGCCCAAGCGCGAGCGCAAGGTCGGCAACTCCGACGATACGCCGCCGCCCTTCTGATACCGACTCCAAAACGGTAAGCCCCCTCACGCCGGGAGCGCGGGCATCCCTGCCCGCCAAAGCGTGCCTGAGCACGCTTAGCCATCAATCGTTATCACTCAACGATGAGGTTTAAAGCATCACGGCCTTCGCGCTTTCGCGCTCATGGCGGGCAGGGATGCCCACGCTCCCAGCTTTAAGAAGCCTTATTCCGACCTGAAAGTCCGTATTACGAGGGCTTCGTAATGCGATACGCAAGCGGCGTAACGCGCTACGCGACCAGAGTAAGACGCTACGCGATTGGCGTAAGACGATACGCCAGCCGCGTAACACGCTACGCCAGCCACGTAAAACGATACGCAAGCGGTGGAACACGCTACGCGACTAGAGTAAGACGCTACGCGACTGGCGTAATACGGTACGAAAGCGGCGTAACACATTGCGCCAGTCGCGTAATACGATACGAAAGCGGCGTAACACACCACGTCAGTCGCGTAGCGCGTTACACCGCTTGCGTATCGCAATTCCCGAGTCGCGTAACGCGATCTAAAGCTTAAATATCGTGGTACGCAATGCTGAAGATGCGATCCCGGACGCGGAAACCGCACACGACGGGGCGGATTCCTTAAAATCCCCCCGGAAGATCGCGTCCCCCGGCGAGAGACCGTCTCTCTTCGACCCGCAAGTCGGTATGACCTGTTTGTTCTCGACCTCGCGTGTGTGATTTACTGGCGGCGCATGCACCGCAACCTCCGCTCGTTTCTCGAACTGCTCCGCAAAGAGTCCGACCTCGTCGAAGTCGGGGCGGAAGTTGACCCCGACCTCGAACTCGCCGAAGTCCACCGCCGCGTCATCGAAAGGGGCGGCCCCGCGCTCCTCTTCACGAAGGTGAAGGGCAGCCGCTACCCCGTCGTCACCAACCTCTTCGGCACGGCCGCACGGATAGAGAAAGCGTTCGGCCCGAAGCCCGAGGCGCTCGTCCGCCAGGCCGTCCACGTCGCCGAGTCGCTGCTGCCGCCGAAGCCCGCCGCGCTCTGGCAGCACCGCGCGCTCGCGCTCGAAGCCCTGAAGCTCGGCACGAAGAGGGTGAGCCGCGCGCCCGTCACCGAAGTCGTTGACCGTCCCGCGCGCCTCGACGAGCTGCCCGTGCTGACGACGTGGCAGGAGGACGGCGGGCCCTTCTTCACGCTGCCACTCGTCTACACGGAGCACCCCTCGACGGGCAAGCACAACCTCGGCATGTACCGCATGCAGCGCTTCGACGCGCGCACGACAGGCATGCACTGGCAGATACACAAGGGCGGCGGCTTCCACTACCACGAAGCCGAAAGCGCGGGGCAACCGCTCCCAGTCACGATGTTCCTCGGCGGCCCGCCCGCGCTCATCCTCTCCGCCATCGCGCCGCTCCCCGAAGACGTGCCCGAGCTTGTCCTCGCTTCCGTCTTATCGGGCGAGAAGATTCGCGTCGTGGAATCTCCGCTCGAAGGCCACCCGCACCGGCTCGTCGCCGAAGCCGAGTTCGCCTTAGTCGGCAAAGTCCCGCCGCGCGAGCGACGGCCGGAAGGCCCCTTCGGCGACCATTACGGCTACTACTCTCTGCGACACGACTACCCCGTCTTCCACGTCGAGGCCGTCTATCACCGGCGCGACGCCGTCTACCCCGCGACCGTCGTCGGCAAGCCGCGGCAGGAAGACTTCTTCATCGGCGACTACCTGCAAAAACTCCTCTCGCCGCTCTTCCCCGTCGTGATGCCGTCCGTGCGCGACCTCTGGACGTACGGCGAGACCGGCTTCCACTCTCTGGCCGCCGCGGTCGTGCGCGAGCGTTACGCGCGCGAGGCGCTCGTCTCCGCCTTCCGCATCCTCGGCGAGGGTCAGCTCTCGCTCACCAAATTCCTGCTGCTCACGGACACGCCGCAAGACCTGCGCGACTTCCCGCGCCTCTTCGAGCACGTCCTCGCGCGCTTCCGCCCCGAGACAGACCTCTTCGTCTTCTCGAACCTCTCGATGGACACGCTCGACTACACCTCGGGCACGGTCAACCGCGGCAGCAAGGCGGTGCTGCTCGGCCTCGGCGACGCCGTGCGCGAGCTGCCCCGCGAGTTCCGCGGCCGTCCGCCCGAAGGGGTCACGCGCGCCGAACCCTTCTGCGCCGGCTGCCTCGTCGTCGAGGGCGCGGCGTTTGAGGAAGAGCCCGAACTCGCCGCCCGCCTCGCGCGTGAAGAGTCTTTCGGCGACTGGCCGCTCGTCGTCCTCCACGACGACGCCTCGGTCGCGCGCAGCGCCTCCGACTTCCTCTGGGCCACCTGGACGCGCTTCGAGCCCGCCTCGGACATACACGCCGCCGCGACCGCCTTGCGCAAGCATCACATCTCATACACCGCGCCCGTCGTCATCGACGCGCGCATGAAGCCAGGCTACCCCGACGAACTCGCCGTCCGCCCCGACATCGCCGACCTCGTCACGCGCCGCTGGCGCGAATACTTCCCGCGAGGGCTGAAGGGGGATGACGACTGAGCGCGGCGAGGCGGACTGTGTAGTCGTCGGCGGCGGGCCGGCCGGCGCGGTGCTCGCGCTGCTGCTCGCGCGCAAGGGCGTGCGTGTGACGCTCCTCGAAGCGCACGAAGACTTCGACCGAGACTTCCGCGGCGACACGCTCCACCCCTCCGTGCTTGAGCTGATGGACGAGATCGGCCTCGCCGAACGTCTGCACCGGCTGCCTCATTCCAAAATCCACACGGGCACCATCATCACGGACGAAGGCCCGACCGTCCTCGCCGACTTCCGCCGACTCAGGACGCGCTTCCCCTACATCATGATGCTCCCGCAGAAGGACTTCCTCGCCTTCATCGTCGAAGAGGCGAAGCACCTTCCGTCTTTCGAGCTACGGATGGGCGCGCGCGTCGAAGGGTTGATTGAGGAGGGTGGCGCGGTGCGCGGCGTGCGCTACGAAGACCGGAGCGGAGAACACGAGCTGCGCGCTTTACTGACAATCGGGGCCGACGGCCGCGGCTCGCGCGTGCGCCACCTCGGCGGGTTCGGGCAGGTCAAGACCTCGCCCCCGATGGACGTGCTCTGGTTCCGCGTCCCGCGGCAGGCGGGCGACCCCGAAGGCGGCGTCGCATACTTCCGCGGCGGCGTCGGCATAGTCATGCTCAACCGCGGGAGCCAGTGGCAGGTCGCACACCTCATCCTCAAGGGCGGCTTCCGCGAAGTGCGCGCCGCGGGCGTCGAAGCCCTCCGCGACAGACTCAAGTCGGCCGCCCCCGAGTACGCCGAACGCTTCGACGTGCTCCGCGAGTGGAAACAGGTCTCGATGCTCTCGGTCGAGTCGAGCCGCGTCGTGCGCTGGCACAAGCCGGGGCTGCTCCTCGTCGGCGACGCCGCGCACGTCATGTCGCCGGTCGGCGGCGTCGGCATCAACTACGCCATCCAGGACGCCGTCGTCGCCGCCAACGCCCTCGCCGAACCCCTCCGACGAGGGACGCTCACGGAAGAACATCTTCATAAAGTGCAGCGCCAACGCGAATGGCCCACCCGCCTCATCCAGGCGCTCCAGACACGCATCCAGAAGCGCGTCATCGCCGCCGCCCTCGACCCCCGCAACACCTTCCGCGTTCCCCTCGCCCTCCGCCTGCTGCTCCGCCTCCCCGTCCTCCGCACGCTCCCCGCACGCGTCATCGGGCTGGGGTTCAAACGAGTTCACGTCGAACGATAGGGCGGCTTGATGTTCTTCCCACAGCCTATAGTTTAGAGGCGGGCTCCGCCCGCCGGCTCATGCAGGGTGTTATACGGGCAGGCGGGCGGAGCCCGCCTCTAAACGGCCGTTAGGCAACTTAAAGCGCTCATCAAATCAGAGGGGAAGCCGCAGCGTAAAGACCGCGCCCCCGTTCGGAGAGTTCGCGGCGGAGAGCGTGCCGCCGTGGTCTGTGGCGACGCGGTGGGCGAGGGCGAGGCCGACGCCGTGACCCTTGGACTTGGTGGTGAAGAAGGGGATGAAGATTCTGTGCAAGTCCTCTTCGGCGACGCCCGCGCCGGTGTCTTCGACTTCGACCCGCGCCCAGTTGTGCCCCGCGGCATCCCGTTCGACCGAGCCGGTGACGAGGACGCGCCTCTCGGCCGCCTCGTCGGGGATCGCCTCGGCCGCGTTGCGCATGAGGTTGAGGAGCGCCTGGCGGAGCATGCGCTCGTCGGCGCGGACTTCCGCGAACTCGCCTCCGATGGCGAGCGCGACGGAGCGCTCTTTGAAGAGGGCCGCGAGGTCTGCGGCGCAGGTGTCGAGCAGCTCGCGCAAGTTCACGTCGTCGAGGTCGGGCGTCTTCGGACGCGCGAAGTTGAGGAAGGAGTTGACCATCTCGGAGAGGCCGCGCACCTCCTGCAACAGCGCCGCGGTGGAAGAGGCGCGCGCGTCCCCCGTGAGCGACGCGTTCTGCAGGAGCTGCGCGTAGCCGTGGAGCGTCGCCAGCGCGTTCTTGAACTCGTGCGCGAGCCCGGCCGACATCTCGCCGAGGCTTTCGAGGTTGCGCTTGCGCGCGACCGCCTCGCGCAGCTCCGCCACCTCCGTGATGTCGGTCAGCATGCAGAGTACGCCGCGCGAGCCGCCCGCGGGGGCCGGGTTCACGGGCGCGACCGTCACGCCGAGCCGCCGCGCGCGCCCGCCGTCGAGCGCGACGGACGCCTCCTCGCGCCTGTAAAGCTCGCCCGTCTGAAGACAGCGCCCGACCATCCCGGCCAGCCCCGGCGCGCGTGCCAGCAGCCGTTTGAAGTCTTCACCTTCGACGCGCCCCTCCAGCCCCAGCAGGGCGCGCGCGGGCGCGTTGACCACGGTCGCGCGCCCGTCGGAGTCGAAGGCGACGAGCCCCGAAGGGAGGCTGGCGACGACGCGCTCGCTGAACTGCTCGGCGGTGGCGGCCCGCTGGGCCGCGCGCGCGCCCAGGCGCTCAAGCTCGCGCTGCTTGGCGCGGAGCTGCGCGACGACCTCCTGAAAAGTTTCGAGCACGAACTCAGACTCGTCTCTGGTGCGCCCGCGCGCCGCCGCCTCGACCGGCGCGCGCTCGGCCTCGTCCACGAGTTGCCTGTAGGGCCTCAGGAGCCAGCGCGGCAGCAGCAGGATGGAGGGGACGCTGATGACGAGCGTCAGGACGAAGACCGTGTACAGGACGGGCGCGCGCTCCGCGCGCGTCGCGGGCGACAGGGCCACCAGCGTCAGCGTGAACAGGTTGGCCAGGAGCAGCAGCCCCACCAACAGCGCCAACGCCAACTGCATCCGGTTTTCGTGACGAGGCATAAGGAGCGTGAACCGTGAACCGTAAACCGTGACAAGTAGGGACGGCGTCGGAACGCCCGAGCGCTTGATAACACGTCAGCTCTTGTTACGGTTCACGGTTCACGGTTTACGGCTTTCAAAATTTCCCCACGTACCAGTCGATGATGCGCGTGCCGAAGAGGAGGCTGACGAGCGAGCCGAGGCCGAGGAAGATGCCGAAGGGGAGGAGCATCTGCATGTCGCGCTCGCCGCGCCGCGCCATCGCGGCCACGCCCGCGACCGAGCCCGTGAGCACGCCGACGAAGATCGTCAGGAGCGTCAAGGGCCACCCGAGGAAGGCCCCCACCATGAACATCATCTTCACGTCGCCGAGCCCCATCGCCTCGACCCCCCGCGCGCGCTCCCAGAGCCAGCCGACCGCCCAGAGAAACCCCCCGCCCACCACCGCGCCCAGCACCGCGCCGCCGAGCGAGAGCAGCCACGCGGGCGTCTCCGCCCCGCCGAGCCAAGCCACGCCGTAGAGGTTCGGCACGACTGCCCGCGCTACGAGCGCCAGCGCCGTGCCCGGGTAGGTGATGACGTTCGGCAGAATCATGTGCTCCGCGTCGATGAAGACGAGCGCGACGACGGCCGCGACGAAGGCGAGGTCGAAAGGCAGCGAGAGCGTGAGTCCCGAATGGAGCACGTAAGTAAGCGCGAAGAGCACGCCCGTCAGAAGCTCGACCGCCGGGTAGCGCGCCGAGATGGGCGCGCGGCAGGCGCGGCAGCGCCCGCGCAGGACGGCCCAACTGACGACGGGAATGTTGTCGTACGGCCGTATCGCAGTGTCACACGAGGGGCAGTGCGAGGCGGGGAAGGCGACCGACTCCTCGCGCGGGACGCGGTGGATGACCACGTTTAAAAAACTGCCGATGACGGCCCCGACGACGCCGACGGCCGCGGCAATTATGTACACAGGGAGCCCCGTCTGCGCGTCCTGTGTCACGAATCTCTGAAGAATGTCCATTCGATGTGGATGAAGAAAGAAGAATGGTTTAACGCGGGACGCCGCTTGACGCGTGGCGCCCTATTTGCATATTAAAGCTTTATCAGGCTTTGTTAAAGGCTCGGAATCATACAGTTGTTGATGAGAACGTTCTGATAAGGAGTACGGCGACTTGAACCCTCGCAAACCGATCTACGCGTTGATGGTCATCGGCGCGGTCGTCATCCTCGCGCTGACCTTCGCGCCCTACGCGCTGATGAAGGACGCGCGCAGGGCCGCCGCCGCGTACATACACATCCCGCTCGTGCAGACGGCGGCCGTGCCCGCGTCGTCAGTCCCCGCGCCGCCGCAGCCCGCCGCGCCGGCCTTCGACGTGGCCGGCTGGTACGCGGGGCGCAACGACGACCCCGCGCGCCACGCGCTGCTCGTGCAGTCTACGGACGGCCGCGTCACGCTCGCCGAGCACAACGCCGACGGCGCTTACAACCCCGCGTCCCTCGTCAAGCTCGCGACCTCGCTCGTCGCGCTGCGCAAACTCGGCAAGGATTTCCGTTTCGAGACGAAGTTCTACATCGACGGCGAGGTGGACAAGTCGGGCGTGCTGCACGGCCGCCTCGTCGCCGCGGGGGGCGACCCGACCTTCGGCGACTTCCACGCGACGCTCGTGGCGAAGAAGCTGGCCGAGCGCGGCGTCAAGAAGTTCGAGGGCGAGCTGGCCGTCACGCCCGACTTCGCCTTCAACTTCGCCGTCAAGCCCGAGGAATCGACCGCGCGGCTCGCCAAAGTGCTGAAGCTCGGCCCGAAGAGGTGGGCCGTCACCGAAGCGCCGCAGGGCGAGCCGGCCTTCGCGGTGCTCTCGTACCCTCTGAACGACATCCTGCTCTACATGAACGCGCATTCGAGCAACTTCGTGGCCGAGCGCCTGGGCGCGCTGGTGGGCGGGCCGGAGGGAATACGTCAGTACCTTATCGACGAGTTGAAGCTCCCGCCGGAGCAGGTGACCCTGGCGACGGCCTCGGGTCTCGAAGTCAACCGCATGACGCCGCGCGGGCTCGTGGCGGTCATCCGCGCGCTCGACGACGAGGCGCGCCGGCAGGGTTTAGAGTTGGTTGACATCATGGCCGTGGCGAGCGGCGACTACGGGACGCTGCGGCGCAGGATGGTGGGGACGCCGCTCGAATACGCGGTGGTGGCGAAGACGGGCACGCTCGTCCACGACGACGGCGGGATGGCGAGCCTCGGCGGCGTCGTCTACACGCAGAAGTACGGCAAGGTCTACTTCGTCGTCCTCAACCAGGGCTCTGCGGTCGCCGAGTCGCGCCAGCTCACGGACGAACTCCTCTCCGAGATCACACTCAGCCAGGACGCCCCGGCCCCCATCCCCAAACCCGAGAAGCCCCGGCATCAGTTGGAGAGCACCGACCTCGAAGTCTTAGAGTAAAAGATTCGTGAACCGTAAACCGTAAACCGTGACAAGAGAAGACGAGTTCTCTTGTCACGGTTTACGGTTTACGGTTCACGTCTTTCTGCATTTCCCAAAGCATCACGTGCTTCAGGAAGGCGTGGTGGGCGGCGAAGCGTGCGATGGCGAGGCCGGCGAGGCCGTCGCGGAAGCCGCCCTTGAGGACGAAGCTGCGTGTGAAGGCGGCGGGGGCGGCCGCCGCGATGCGGAGCGGGGAAGTGCGGCGGCCGGCCTCGAACATCTGGCGCGCGGAGAGCGGCGCGTAGCGCTCGCCGATCATGCGGTGGTGGTGCGCGGCGTCGCGGACGCTGAAGTGTTGCAGGTCGCCGGAAAGAGTTTCGACGCGCGCGCCCGGCCGCATCTTGACGGACTCGTGGATGTGCGCGCCCTCCCAGCGGCCGCGGCGGCGGTCGTAGAGACGTAGCTGGTAGTCCGGATACCAGCCCCCACCTTTGATCCAACGCCCCATGTAGAAAGAGCGGCGCGCGACTCGGTATCCGTCGGCGAGTCGTGCCGGGTCGCCGTCTCGCAGACGAAGGACGCCCGCGCGCAGCTCTTCGGTGACGCGCTCGTCGGCGTCGAGGCTGAAGACCCAGTCGTGCGTGGCCGACTCGGCGGCGAACTGCTTCTGCGCGGCGAAGCCCGGCCAGTCACGGACGACGACTCGCGCGCCGCACGCCTCAGCAATCTCCACAGTTTCATCCGCCGAGCGCGAATCGACGACGAGGATTTCGTCGGCCCACGCGACCGACTCGCACGCCGCGCGGATGTTCCCGGCCTCGTTGAAGGTGATGATGGTGGCGGAGATTTTCAAGGCGTCTGAGGATACGCAAACGGACGCGCCGGAGTAAAGAGGGTAAAAGAAAGAGGCCGCGAGAGTGAACACTCTCGCGGCCTCTTTTCGAGTGACCTGCGGTCGGCCTACTTCCCGAACCTCTCGGGCGCGACCGGCGAGTCCACGATGACGTTGTTGGAGCGCAGCGTCGTCGAGGTCGCGCGCTGGAGGTCTGCGAGCGCCTTGTTGTAGTCGGTCTGCGCCTGTAGCTCCTGGTTCTGCGCGTTGACGAGCGCGTTCTCGCGCTGGAAGAGGAGGAACGTGGTGGAGCGTCCGACCTGGTAGAGCCGGCGCTCGCCGGCCAACTGCTCCTCCGCCGAGCGGAGCGCGGCACGAGCGGAGAGGACGCGCCGCCGCGCGGTCTCGACCGCCTGGACGGCGTTGCGCACCTCGACCTCGATGCCCTGCTCCTGCGAGCGGGTCGTGGCCGCGAGCTGCTCGCGCTGAATCCTCGCGTAGGCGAGGTTGGCCTCGGCCGTGCGGTTCTTCCAGGGGAGCTGGATGACAGCGCTCACGACGATCTGGCGCGTGTCGAGGCTGAAGAGGTTCTTGAGCGTCTGGCCGTAGCCGCCGACGAACTGCTGCGGGAAGTTGCTCCCGGTGGGCGTGATGATGGGCGAGTTGATGGGGTTGAGCCCCTGCGCCGCACGCAGCGCGTTAATCTCGGCCAGCAGGAACAGGTCGGCGTTGCCCGAGATGAGCGGGCTCGGCGTCGTATCGACGAGGTCGGGGTTGACCGTGCCGGCGAGGCCGTTGGTCGAGACCGTGCCGACGAGGTCGATGCGCGGCTTCGTCTGGTTCTTGTAGAACTGGAGGTTGATGTCGTTCACGTCCTCCTCAAGCCGCAGGCGGCGCATCTCGGGCCGGTTCTCGTGCGCCTCCTTGAGCGCCGTCTCAAGGTTGACCGGCGTCTCCTCGAACGAGGGCGAGTCCGTGGGGACGAGCGCCTTCGACCAGTCGGGCGAGAGCGGGTCCTTGAGGAGCAGGTTCTTGAGCGTGTTCTCGGCGAACGTCACCTGCTGGTTGGCGACGAGCAGCGCCGACTCGCGCGTCGCAAGCTCGGTCTCGATCTCGGCGCGCTGCAAGGGGGCCGAGGCACCCGCGACGACGCTCGCCTCCGTGCGGCGGAAGTTCTCTTGCGCGAGCTTCACGTTCGCGATCTGGTTCTGCTCGTTGCGCAGCGCGAAGACCAGGTCCCAGTAGGCGCTCTGCACCTGCGAGATGATGTTGATGGTGCGCAGGCGGAAGTCCGCGTCCGTCTGCTCCAGACGCTTGCGCTGGATGCGAATCTGCCGGCGGTTGCTGTCTATCGCGCGGTTGCGCCAGAGCGGCTGCGTGAACTGGAGACCCTGCGTCGAGGAGTAGAACGGGTTGAGCGACTGGTTGCTCGCCGAGGTCGTCTCGCGCGTGTTGTTGAAGAAGTAGGTGAAGTTGCCGCCGCCCTTGCCGAACTGCTTGTTGACGGAGAAGTCGTTGTTGTAGTCGGTCGTCGAGACCGTGCCGCCCGTGCCCGCGCCACCGAAGACGTTGGTGACGGGGCGGTCGCTCCGGTTGTACTCCGGCGTGTAGGTGAAGACCGGGTCGAAGACGCCGGTCAGCGCGTTCAGGGTCTGCTCGGCGAGGCGCACGTCGGCGCGCGCGATCTCGATGTCGTTGTTGTTTTCGAGCGCGCGGCGGATGGCCTCGTTCAGCGTGAGCGAGAGCGCGTCGGCGCCCGTGATGCCGACGCGGTCGAGGCGCGGCAGCGGCGGCACGGGGCGCGGCTGCACGGCGGGGAAGGTCGGCTCCTGCTCGGTCGCGTTCGGGTCAACGGGAGTCGTCGGCGTCGTCGTCGGCGGCGCGGGGGTCTGCGTGGCCGGGTCGGTCTGTGCGGGGGCGGGGCGCGTGGCCCCGGGCGGCTGCGTGACGGGGGCCGTCTCGACGCCCGGGGGATTCTGCGGCGCGGGGCGCGTCGTGCCCGGGGGCGTGCGCGGGTCTTGCGGGTTCGTGCGCGCGCCCGGCGGGACGGTCTGCTGCTGCTGCGTCCCCGGGGGCCGCGTCGCGTCCCTTTGCGCGGGCGTCTGCGTCGAAGACTGCTGGACGGCGGCCGTCTCGACGACGAAGGGCTCGCCGACCTTAGTGAAGACCGACTTGCCCTTGCCCGGGCCCTCGGCCGTGCTCTTCGAGGGGCGCGGGGCCTCCTTCGCCGCGGACTGAGACTTGGCGCGCGCCTTACGGCTCGCCGGAACATTCCCAAAAGCGGACACCGCGTTCCCGAAAACGAGAAGGGCGCAGAGGAACGTCGTGGGGATTACATTGATAGACCGACTCTGTTTGACCATTTTCTCTACCTTAAAACTGTCCCGATGGGGATGCGCGCTAATTTTGCGCGCGAGAATAAAATGCCGAAGCACGAACGTCGAAACGGGGTTGCAAACGGCAGGCCGCGGCTCCTCAACACACACCCTTCGACGCCGCGTCCGAACCTGTGGCTACTACGTCCCCCGCCCGCACGGGGTTTCAAAAACATACATTTAGAGCGGTTTGCCTTTGAGTTTACCGTCTCCCGTTTAGAGGCGGGCTCTGCCCGCCGGCCCGGGCCGCATCGCAGGTTGAGCCGGCGGGCAGAGCCCGCCTCTAAACGATTCGTAAATAGATGTGTAAACCGCTCTAAGGCGCTCTGCGTAGGCGGCCGGGACGGTTTGAAGTGACGGCCGTCACCCGCCTCCGTGAGACGGGCGGGGCGGCCGGCGGGTTCGCTTGACAGTGCGTGCGCGGGGGCTTAGTCTTCATCCTTTATGAGTCAGCCCTGAAAACTGACAGTGTTCCCACGCGCGCGGGAACGCGCCGGAGGGCGGCGTCCGCGTGCGTCGAATTTTTGAGTGAGTGAGGAGGCTCCCGTCACAATGGCAATCAAGGTTGGAATCAACGGCTTCGGGCGCATCGGCCGCAACGTCCTGCGCACCTGCCTCGGCGACAAGGACGTAGACTTCGTGGCCGTCAACGACATCACCGACACGAAGACGCTGGCGCACCTTCTGAAGTACGACTCGGTCCTCGGCAACCTGGACGAGGAGATCGCGGCCACCGAGAACGGCATCCGCGTCGGCTCGGACGAGTTCCGCGTCTTCGCCGAGAAGGACCCGGCGCTCATCCCCTGGGACGAGGTCGGCGCGGAGATAGTCATCGAATCGACGGGCCGCTTCACGAAGAAGGAGGACGCCGCCAAGCACCTCCGCGGCTCGGTCAAGAAGGTCGTCATCAGCGCGCCCGCCAAGGGCGAGGACATCACCATCGTCCTCGGCGTCAACGAGGACGCCTACGACCCGGCCTCGCACCACGTCATCTCGAACGCCTCCTGCACGACGAACTGCCTCGCGCCGGTCGCCAAGGTCATCCACGAGAACTTCGGGATAAGGTCGGCGCAGATGACGACGATCCACTCGTACACGAACGACCAGCAGTTGCTCGACCTGCCGCACAAGGACATGCGCCGGGCGCGCGCCGCCACCCTCTCGATGATCCCGACCTCGACGGGCGCGGCCAAGGCGATGGCGCTCGTCATCCCGGAACTGAAGGGCAAGTTCGACGGCATCTCGGTGCGCGTGCCCACGCCGAACGTCTCGCTCGTGGACGTGGTGATCGAGGTCGAGAAGGAGACGACGACCGAGGAGGTCAACACGGCGCTGAAGAACGCGGCGAACGAGGAACTGCGCGGCATCCTCGCCTTCTCGGAGGAGCCGCTCGTCTCGGTGGACTTCCGCAAGAACGACAACTCCTCCATCGTGGACGCCGAGTACACCAAGGTCATCAACGGCCGCCTCGTCAAAGTCCTCTCCTGGTACGACAACGAGTGGGGCTACTCCTGCCGCGTCCGCGATCTCATCAAGTTCCTCGCGGAGAAGGGACTGTAACCGGTAAATAGTAAATGGCGAATGGTAAATGGTAGGAGCCGCGCTCAGGTTTCTTACCATTTACTATTCACTATTCACCATTCACTTATGAGCAAGCTTTCCATCAAAGACCTCGACCTGAAGGGCAAGCGCGTCTTCGTGCGCGTTGACTTCAACGTGCCGGTGAAGGAAGGGAAGGTCGGCGACGACACGCGCATCCGCGCCGCCATGCCGACCATCGAGCACGCGACTATCAAGGGCGCGCGCATCATACTCGCGTCGCATCTGGGGCGGCCGAAGGGCGAGCGCGTCGAGAAGTATTCTTTGCGCCCCGTGGCCGAGCATCTGTCGCAGGTGTTGGGTACATCAGTCGCGTTCGCGGAAGACTGCGTGGGCGAGAAGGCCGAAAGCGCGGCGGCACAGTTGAAGGACGGCGAGGTGCTGCTTCTGGAAAACCTCCGCTTCCACAAGGGGGAGGAGAAGAACGACGACGGGTTCGCAAAGCAGTTGGCGGCACTGTGCGACGGGCTTTACGTCAACGACGCCTTCGGCGCGGCGCACCGCGCGCACGCCTCGACCGCGGGGATAACGAAGCACGTCGAGCGCGCGGCGGCAGGGCTCCTCATGGAGAAGGAGCTTGAGTACCTCGGGCGCGCGCTGAACGACCCGGAGCGGCCGTTCGTCGCCATCCTCGGCGGCGCGAAGGTCTCGGACAAGATTCCCGTCATCAACTCACTCATCGAGCGCCGCGTGGACAAGATTCTGATCGGCGGCGCGATGGCCTACACCTTCTTCAAGGCCGAGGGCTTCAACACGGGGAAGTCGCTCGTCGAGGACGAGATGATGGATACCGCGCGCGAGATAAAGGCGCGCGCCGAGGCCGAGGGCGTCAGGCTCGTACTCCCGACCGACCACCAGGTCGTGGACAGGTACGACCCGCTCAACAGCCGCAAGACCATCCCCGTCGAGTTCACGAACCAGGGCCTGGTCGGCCTCGACATCGGCCGCGAGACGGTCGCGCTCTTCGCGCACGAGCTTGAGGGCGCGCGGACGATCATCTGGAACGGCCCGATGGGCGTCTTCGAGGAGAAGGGTTTTGAAGAGGGCACGGTCGGGGTCGCCCGCGCCGTGGCCGAAGCGGCGGAGAAGGGCGCGACCGTCATCGTCGGCGGCGGCGACTCGGTCTCCGCCATTCATCAGGCCGGCGTCGCGGACAAGATAACGCACATCTCGACGGGCGGCGGCGCCACCCTCGAATTCCTCGCCGGCGACGAGCTGCCCGGCGTCGCAGCCTTGAACGACAAGTGAGGTGTTGGGTTTTGGGTTTTAGGTTTTAGTTAAAACCAGCACCCAAAACCCAACACCCAAAACCCTTATGAGAAAGCCAGTCATCGCCGGAAACTGGAAGATGTACAAGCTGATCGCCGAGGCGGTGCAGACGGCGGTCGAGTTGAAGCCGCGGGTGGCGAACGCGAACCACTGCGAGGTGGTCGTCGCGCCGGCCTTCACGGCGTTGAAGACGGTGGCCGACCGGCTCGAAGGCTCGAACATACACGTCGCGGGCCAGGACTGCTCGACCGAGCAGAAGCACGGGGCGCACACGGGCGAGGTCGCGGCCGACATGCTGAAGGACGCGGGCGCGTCGCACGTCATCGTCGGCCACTCCGAGCGGCGGCAGTTCTATCACGAGACGGACGACTTCGTGAACCGCAAGGCGCTGGCGGCGCTCAAGGCTGGGCTGACGGCCATCGTCTGCGTCGGCGAGACGCTTGAGCAGCGCGACGGCGGCATGGCCGAAAGGGTCGTGAAGGGGCAGGTCGAGGGCGGCCTGCGTGATTTGACAGCCTCCGACCTCGAACGTATCATTATCGCCTACGAACCGGTCTGGGCCATCGGGACGGGACGTACAGCGACGCCGGAGCAAGCGCAGGAGATGCACGCGTTTGTCCGGCGCGTTTTCGCGGGTAGGTTCTCGCAGGAAGCGGCCGCCGCGCTCCGCATCCTCTACGGCGGCTCGGTCAAACCCGACAACATCGCGGGGCTGATGAAACAGCCGGACGTGGACGGCGCGCTCGTCGGCGGCGCGAGCCTGGAGGCCGAGTCGTTCGCAAGGATCGTTAACTACGATAGGTGAGTTCGGAATCGAGGTCTTAAAAGTTTTGGTCTACTATCTGCTCTACACCCTTTTCATCCTGGCCTGCGTCGTGCTGGTCGTCTCCGTGCTCTTGCAGCCGGGCAAGGCCGACGCCGGGTCGCTCTTCACCAGCTCGATCTCTTCGACGGCCTTCGGCCCGCGCGGGACGCAGACCATCCTCGCCAAGATCACCATCGGCGCGGCGGCGACCTTCTTCCTCGTGGCCCTGCTGCTCGGCTTCGGCGTGGGCGGCGGCCAGCGCTCGCTGATGGAGGGCGGCGTCACGCCGCAGGCGACCCCGGCCCCCGCGGCGAGCCCCGCCGCTTCGCCGGCCGAGGGCGCGGCCCCGGTGGCTTCGCCCGCCGCTTCGCCCGCGGAGGGCACCGCGGCCCCGGCCGCGAGTCCTGCGGCCAGCCCCGCGACGAAGTAGGTTCGTCAAGGCGCGCGGCCTGTGGCCGACTTGAACGGCGCACGTGTTATTTGTTAGTCTGCATGTCAGACCCCGAGCGGAAGTGGCGGAACTGGTAGACGCGCACGTTTGAGGGGCGTGTGAGGCAACTCGTGGGGGTTCGAGTCCCCCCTTCCGCATAAAAGGCCGTAAAAGGTAAACCGTGAGCCGTGACAAGTGAAGGCAAGACCTTCCCGTCACGGCTCACGGTTTACCGTTTACGGCCTTTCGCGTTTTCGCGCACCGGCTGATAAACTCGGCACTCCCGCGGGGGCCTGTTGTAATGCTTCTTTACTCCCGTCCGCTGTCGCGCAACCTTCTACTTTACGTCGCCGCGTTTCTGCTGTCGCTCGCGGCCGCGCCGCCGCTGTGCGCGCAGTCAACACAGGCGAACTTCCCGACGCCCGTCTTCGCGAGCGAGGTGAGCGGGCGCATCGCGCCGCGCGACCTGGGCGACCCGCGGCGGACGCGCCACTTCTACACCTTCCGCGGCGCGGAGGGCGACCTCGTCGTCAACCTCGAAACGAGAGAACTGCTCGGCGACGTGGACGTGTTCCTGGCGACGGGCTTCCGCCCGCTCGTCAAGTTCACCCTCTTCGGCGACCCTGCGAATCTCCAGAAGAGCTTCTACCTGCGCAAGGAGGAGACGCTCGTCCTGCGCGTCGAGGCGCGCGCCGTCGGCGACGCGGAGGGCACGTACCGCATCACCTTCGGCGGCTCGTTTTTGCCCGCCCCGCCCGAACTCGCCGACCGCGCGGTCGAAGCCCCGACGCTCTCTTCGACCGAGCCCCGCGGCACGCGCCGCGTGACCTCCACCGGCGCGCGCATCGACGAGCCCAAGCCGGAGCCGACGCCCGCCGAGGAGACGGCGACCACAGAACCGACGCCCGCGCCGACCCCCACGCCCGAAAGGGCTACGGGACGCAGGTCAACCGCGAACAGGCGCGGCCGGAACACGCGCCCAGCCCCTTCGAGGCCGCGCGCGAGCGAGAGCGCCGCGCGGCCGGCGACGCCCGAAGGCACAGAGCCGAAGCCGACCGAAGAGACCGCCGCGACCCCGACGCCCACGCCCGCCCCGACAACCTCTTCGCGCCGCCGCGGGCGCAACACGCCCCGACGCAACACGCCCCGCGAGAACGCCGGGACGAGGACGGCCGACCCCCCGGCCGAGACGCAGCCCGCGCCCGAACCCGCGCCGACGCAGCGGCTCGTCATCATCACGAAGGACGGCGAACTGTTCGAGCGCGACATGAGCAGCGTCCGGCGCGTGACGGTCGAGAACAACCAGGTCGTCATCGTCGGCCGCGACGGCAAGGTCACACGACGCGCGCTCGCAAACATCCTCAAGATGTCCATCGAGCCGCAGTGAGATTTTGAAATTATTTCTCTTCCGTTCCGCCCCGAACTGTTTATAATCCCTCTCGCTCCTCGGTTCTCTTTCTCGTTTCCAGTCCGCATGGCAGGTCGTCCCACGAACAACAACAAGGGCGGAAAACCCTCGGCCGCGCGCCCGGTCTTCCCCTTCACGGCCATCGTCGGCCAGGAGGAGATGAAGCTCGCGCTGCTCTTGAACGTCGTCGCGCCCGCCGTCGGCGGCGTCCTCGTCACGGGGCACCGCGGGACGGGGAAGTCCACGGCCGTGCGCGCGCTCGCAGACCTCCTGCCGCGGCTCGACACGGTCAAAGGCTGCGCATACAACTGCGACCCCTCGGACGCCGACTCTCTGTGCGAAGACTGCGCCGCGCGCCTCTCGTCCGGCGGGAGTCTCAGGCGCGAGCGGAGGCACGTGCCGGTCGTCGAACTCCCGCTCGGCGCGACCGAAGACCGCGTGTGCGGCACCATTGATCTGGGTCGCGCGTTGAAGGAGGGCGTGAAGTCGTTCGAGCCGGGCTTGCTCGCGCGCGCCAACCGCGGCTTCCTCTACATCGACGAGGTGAACCTGCTCGAAGACCACCTCGTCGATCTGCTCCTCGACGTGGCCGCGACGGGGCGCAACCGCGTCGAGCGCGAAGGCGTCTCGGCCGAACACCCCGCGCGCTTCCGTTTAGTCGGCTCCGGCAACCCCGAAGAAGGGGAGTTGAGGCCGCAACTGCTCGACCGCTTCGGCCTCTGCGTCGAGGTCGAAACTGAAAAAGATTTAGACGGCCGCGTCCTCATCGTCGAGCGGCGCGAGGCGTTCGACAGCGACCCAGCGGCCTTCAACGCTTCAGCCCGGACGGAACAGGCGCGGCTGCGCCGCCGCGTGACGCGCGCGGCCGCCCTCTACCCGGAGGTGAAAGTCCCGCGCGAAGTCCTCCGACAAATCGCCGAGCTGTGCCTGCGGCTCGGCGTTGACGGCCACCGCGGCGAGATAACTTTGACGCGCGCCGCGCGCGCACTCGCCGCGCTCGAAGGCCGGCGCGCGGCGTCGGCCGCGGACGTGCGCAGGGTCGCGCCGATGTCGCTCCGCCACCGCCTGCGCCGCGACCCGCTCGAACAGGGCGGCGGCAGCGCACGCGTCGAGCGCGCGACGGAAGAGGTCTTCGGGCGTGACGAGGCAGAGTCAGAAGCCGCAACGTCCGGCGACGGCGCGCGGCGCTCTCCAACGCCTCCTCTCAAGGTGGGGGATGAGGCGGCGGACGAAGCCGGTCAAGACGAGAAGGTCGTTGTCCCGCCTCCCGCCGAAGTAAGGCTGAGGCCGGACGCTCTCGCCCGAAGTGAGCAGGAGCGGGGGAGAGACTCTAAACAGTCGAGCGCGCCGGCCCGTCGGCGCGCGGGTTCGGGCGGCTCGACCTTCTCAGCGCGCGGCCGTTACGCGGGGGCGACACGGTCGAAGCCGGAAGGCGCGCGGGTCGCGCTGGACGCGACGCTGCGGGCCGCGGCGGCCGGCCGGGCGGTGAAGGAGGCGGGGTTCCGGGTCGCGCCGGAGGCCCTGCGGTACAAGCGTTACAGGAGCAGGTCGGGCACGCTCTTCATCTTCCTCGTGGACACGTCGGGCAGCATGGCCCTCAACCGCATCGAGCAGGCGAAGGGCGCGCTCGCGCAGCTCCTGCGGCGCTCGTACGTCAACCGCGACCGCGTCGCGCTGGTCGTCTTCCGCGGCGGCGGCGCGGAGCTTCTGCTGCCGCCGTCGGCCTCCGTCACGAGGGCGCGCACGCTGCTCGACGCGCTGCCGGTCGGGGGCGCGACGCCGCTCGCCGCGGGGCTCCTGCGCGCGCTCGACGTGGCGCGCCGCGCCGCCTCGCAGGGGGCTCGCAGAGTCCGCCTCGTCGTCTTCACCGACGGCCGCGCGAACGTGCCGCTGAACGTCGAGAGTGAGGGTGACGGGACGGCGCGCAGGGAGCGCATGCGTCGAGAGGTTCAATCCCTCGGCGCGGCGCTCGCGCAGGCGTGCGACGCTTCCGTCGTAGTCGATACACAGAGCCGGTTCACGGACGGCGGCGAGGGTCGCACTCTCGCCGCCGCGCTCGGCGGCGACTACGTGCGTCTGCCGCAGTTGCTAACCGAAGAGATACTCTCCGAGGCCATACAGGCAGTACCGCCCGCGGTAGCGGGCGGGTACGTCTAACCCGGTAAGCCTCTAACACGTAAGTCCGACCCACCCGCTACCGCGGGCGGTACTGACCGCTATTGCGATGACGAAGTCAGTTCAAGAGAGAGACCGCCGCGTCCTCGAACTGTGGGAGCGGGTCGTGGAGGTCGAGCAGCGTTTGATACCGACGGGGCTGCACGTCTTCGGCCGCGCGGCGGGCGAGCGCGAGTGCGCCGACCTGCTCCGCGCCGTCGCCTCCTTCGACCGCCCCGAGTGCGGCGCGCGCTCGCTCCACGACCTCGTCTCGGAAGGTCTCGGCCTCGGCTCTTACGAAAAACTCATCGCCGATAAGTCGGAAGAGGGTTGGCGTAAGCGGGCGTCTGTTGACGACGCCGTGCGCGCCTCGGTCGAGCTGTTCGTGCGCGAGGGCGCGGCGGCCGCCTTCGAGCTGCTTCAGAGGAGTTCAAGGGTTGAGCCCGCGGAGTCTGTAAAAGTCTTCGAGCTGCTCGGGCGGGTCAAGGAACAACTACGGACGAGCGGCGAGCTTGAAGGGCTCGCGCGCGCGCTGGGCGGGGAGTACGTCGAGCCCGGGCCGGGCGCGGACATCGTGCAGAACCCCGCCGTCCTGCCGACGGGGAGGAACACGCACGCCGTCAACCCTTACGCAGTCCCTTCGCACGCGGCCTACGAGCGCGCCGGGCGGGTCGTGGACACGCTGCTCGCGCGCCACCGCGCCGAGCACGGAAGGCAGCCGCGCACGATGGCGCTCGTGCTCTGGGGTCTGGACAACATCAAGACGCAGGGCGAGGGCGTCGCGCAGGCGCTCCGACTCCTCGGCGTGCGCCCCGTGCGCGACTCTTTGAACCGCGTGACGGAGGTCGAGGCGGTCCCGCTCGCGCAGCTCGGGCGCGCGCGCGTGGACGTGGTGATGACCGTCTCGGGCATCTTCCGCGACCTGTTCGGCGCGACGATGCTGCTGCTCGACAAGGCCGTGCGCACGGTGGCCGGGCTGGACGAGCCCGACGAGCTGAACCCCGTCCGCGCCAACGTCCGCGCGCGGGTCGCGGAGGGAAGTTGTTCGTTAGAGGAGGCGCAACTGCGCGTCTTCTCGAACGCGCCGGGCAGCTACGGCACCAACGTCAACTTCATGGTGATGGACTCGCAGTGGGAGAGCTCGGACGCCCTGGGCGACCTCTTCGTCACGCGCAAGTGCTTCGCCTACGGCCGCGGGCGGGAAGGCCGCGCGCTCGAAGGGCGGGAGGCGCGCGACGCCCTGTCCCGCGCGCTCTCAAGCGTCGAGGCCGCGTACCAGAACGTAGACTCGTTCGAGATAGGCATCACGGACGTTGACCACTACTTCGAGTACCTCGGCGGCGTCTCGAAGGCCGTCGAGCGGCACGCGCGGGCGCGCCCGACCGTCTACCTCTCCGACGCCCTCTCGCGCGACGCGCGCGTGCGCACGCTCCCCGAGATGGTCAGGCTTGAGACGCGGGCGAAGACCCTGAACCCGAAGTGGTACGAGGGAATGCTCGGCCACGGCTACCGCGGCGTCGCGGAGATCGAGAGCCACGTCACGAACACCTTCGGCTGGAGCGCGACGGCCGACGCCGTGGACGACTGGGTCTACGCGGAGGTGGCGCGCACCTACGTGCTCGACGAGGAGATGCTCGGACGCCTCTCGCGCCTCAACCCGCACTCGGCGCGCTCGCTCGTCGCGCGCCTGCTCGAAGCCGAGGGGCGCGGCTTCTGGAAGGCGGAGGCCGGTGTCGTGGAGAGGCTGCGCGAAGCCTTCTCCGACCTCGAAGACCGCATCGAAGGCGTCGCCTGAGGCGGAAATGAAAAGGAGAGAAGGGATGAAGAGACTGGCCCTCACACTCCTGCTGCTGGCCGCGGGCTGCGCCGGGGCGCGCGGACAGGAGCCGGCCGGACAGGCCAAGGAGGAGAAGCTGCACGACATCAGGCGGCTCTTGCAGTTGAACGGGTCGGGGCAGGCCAGCGTGCAGGTCTTAGAGCATATGCTCCCGAGCATGCGCAACATCTTCAGGGGGCTGTTCGACAACCTGCCGCCCAGGTCGCGGGAGCTGGCCGTGCGGATCATGGAGGAGGAGACGCGCAGAAGTTTCACGGCCGAGCGCATGGTCGAGGAGCTGATACCGATCTACGACAGGTATCTGACGGCCGAGGAGGTCAAATCCCTCATCACCTTTTACGAGTCGCCCGCGGGGAGGAAGTTCGTGGCCGTGCTGCCCTTCGTCATCAGGGAGTCGGCCGGCGTGGGGGACAAGATGGCGGGCGAGGCGATTCAACGAATCTATAAGAGGTATCAGGAGGCGGGCATCCCTTCCGCGCCTCCCCCCGGTCAACGGACGGGGCGGGGCACCACGCCGCGTAGGCGCACCCGCTGAAGTCGGCCCGGCCCGAGGAGATTCACGCGAGGCCCTTTCAAGAAGGCATGAAGGTCACGGCACTCATCGTCGGCTCAAGCCTGCTCGGCCCGCTGCGGCGCGCGGAGGGGGAGATCAACCGCCGGCACGCCGCGGGGCTGAGCGTGTGCGCGTACAACTTCGGCGCGCCGCTCGCGGATGAGGAGTGGGCGTCGGTCGAGCGCGACGTGTGCGGGTCGGAGGTCGTCTTCGTCATACACGTCACGGACGGCGAGAACGCCTCGCGTTTGATCGAGCTGCTCAAGCGCCGGGGGGAGTCGGCGAAGGCGGTCGTCGTCATCAACTGCATGCCGGAGCTGATGCGGCAGACGCGGATGGGGAGCCTGAGCTTCGGGGCGAAGGCCGACCCCGAAGAAGAGAAGGGCGAGGGGCGCGCGCGGCGCTTGTTGAAGAGCGTCGGCTCCTGGATGGGCGAGCAGGCGCGCGCGCGGCGGAAGGGCGGGGGGCACGGGCAGTATTTAAAACTCGTCGAGCGCATGCCCGCGCTGCTCCGCTTCGTGCCGAACGCGGGGCGCTTGCGCGACCTGAAGAACTACCTCTACCTCTTCTGCTACTTCCTACAGCCGACGCCCGCGAACGTCGCCTCGATGCTGCTCTACGCGTTGAAGCATTACGGCGGCGACCCGCGCCTGTCGGGCGTGAAGGTTCCGCCGCCGGAGAGCGTCCCGGCCGTCGGCGTCTACCACCCCGAGGCGGCGAACATCTTCGAGAGCTTCGAGGCGTACCGCCGCTGGTACGACGCGCGCGCGCGGCGGGGCGGGACTCAGACGCTCGAACCGTCGAAGACGGTCGGGCTGCTGCTCATGCGCACGAACGTCGTGAGCGGGACGAGGCGGCACTACGACGCGCTCGTCCGCGCCGTCGAGCGCGAGGGGCTGGCCGTGCTCCCCGTCATCTCGACCTTCATGGACAACCGCGACGCGTGCTCGCGGTTCCTCGTCGAGGAAGGGAAGCCGCGCGTGAGTCAGATGCTCTCGCTGACGGGCTTCAGCTTCGTGGGCGGGCCGGCGATGAACGACAGCGAGGCGGCCGTCGAGTTCCTGAAGGGTCTGAACGTGCCTCTGCGCTCGGCCGTCAGCCTGGACGTGCAGACGATTGAGACCTGGCGCGAGTCCTGGACGGGGCTGAACCCCGTGCAGGCCGGGATGCAGGTCGCCATCCCCGAGATCGACGGCGCGACCGAGCCGTTCGTCTACGGCGGGATGCCGGCCGAGGGCGTCGAGCCGGCCGCGCTCGAAGAACGCTGCCGGAGAATCGCGCGCAGGCTCGGGCGTTGGAACAGGCTTCAGACCGAAGAGCGGAAGGGGTTGAAGGTCGCGCTCGTCCTCTTCTGCTTCCCGCCCAACAAGGGGAACATCGGGACTGCCGCAGACCTCGACGTCTTCCCGAGCCTGCACGAGATTCTTTCGAGACTGCGCGCGGACGGCTACGACGTGGAAGTGCCCGCGGACGCGGACGCGCTGCGCGAGTCGGTTCTGGGCGGGAACTCGGAGAGCTTCGGCGCCGTGGCGAACGTCGCCCACCGGATGAACGTCGAGGAGTACCTGCGGCTCTGCCCTTACGCGGCCGACGTCGAAAAAGAGTGGGGCGCGGCCCCCGGAAGGATAAACACGTTCGGGCGCGACCTTCTGATTCAGGGCGTGCGTCTGGGCAACGCCTTCGTCGCCGTGCAGCCGACCTTCGGCTACGAAGGCGACCCGATGCGTCTGCTCATGTCGCGCGGCGGCGCGCCGCACCACGGCTTCGCGGCCCTCTACACTTACCTCGAAAAAGTCTTCCAGGCGGACGCGGTCATACACGTCGGCACGCACGGGTCGCTTGAGTTCATGCCCGGCAAGCAGGTCGGGCTCTCGGCCGAGTGCTGGCCCGACCGCTTGATTGGAGAGCTGCCGCACGTCTATCTTTACAGCGTCAACAACCCGTCCGAAGGTTCGATAGCCCGGCGGCGCTCGTACGCCGGGCTCGTCTCGTACCTGACTCCCCCGGTCGAGGACGCGGGTCTCTACCGAGAACTCGCTTCGCTGAAAGAACTCCTGCGCGCCTACCGGCAGTCGGCGGACGAGCGGGAGCGGGAACAACTCTACGCGGCCATCGAAGAGAAGGCCGGGGCGCTTCACTTCGCCGCCGAGTAGAGAAGACCTCAAAAGCGTTTCGACGAAAAAGGGAGGGGAGTATGTCTCGTCGTCTTCTCTACGCGGCGCTCTTCGTCGCCGTCGTTGCCGGTCTCCTCACGTTCGTCTCATTCAACCGTCAAGCGTCAACGGTCGCGCGCGCGCAGACGACGGAGCTGCTGACGCTCGCGCTCGGCACGCCCGTCGGCGGCTTCTCGTCGCCGGTCGGCTTCGCGCACGCCGACGACCGGACGAACCGCCTCTACGTCGTCGAGCAGGGCGGGCGCGTCCGCATCGTCAAGAGCGGCGTGGTCAACCCGTCGCCGTTCCTCGACATCTCGGGGCGCATCAGCACGGGCGGCGAGAGGGGCCTGCTCGGCCTCGCCTTCCCGCCCGACTACGAGCGCAAGGGTTACTTCTACGTCAACTACACGAACACCGCCGGCAACACCGTCATCTCGCGCTTCCGCCGCAACCCTTCGGACGCCGACCAGGCAGACCCGTCGAGCGAGCAGGTCGTTCTCACCGTCGCGCAGCCCTTCCCGAACCACAACGGCGGGCAGCTCGCCTTCGGCCCCGTGGACAGGATGCTCTACGTCGGCATGGGCGACGGTGGCGACGGGGGCGACCCCGGCAACCGCGCGCAGAACCCAGGGGAGCTGCTCGGCAAAATCCTGCGGCTCGACACCGAGACGGGGCGGCCTTTCACGTACACGACGCCCTCGACGAACCCCTTCCTGACGACCGCGGGCTTCCGCCCCGAAATCTGGGCGCTGGGCATGCGCAATCCGTGGCGCTTCTCGTTCGACCGCACCGCCTTCGACCTCTACATCGCGGACGTGGGGCAGGGCAACTGGGAGGAGGTAAACTTCCAGCCTGCTTCGAGCGCGGGCGGCGAGAACTACGGCTGGCGCATCATGGAGGGGCTCCATTGCTTCAACCCGAACCCCTGTAATCAGGCAGGTCTCACGCTGCCGATTTTGGAGTACAGCAGCGGCGCGGGTTCGGGCAATTGCTCAGTGACGGGCGGCTACGTCTACCGCGGCGACACCTACCCGCGCATGAAGGGGCTCTACTTCTACGGCGACTTTTGCAGCGGGCGCATCTGGTCTCTGAGGAGGCAAGGGAGCGACTGGCAGAACAACCCGCCGCTCGACACGTCGATTCAAATCTCCGCCTTCGGCGAGGACGAGCAGGGCAACCTCTACGTGGCGAGCTACGGGACGGGCCAAATCTTCCCGGTCGTGGACAACGGCCCAGCCGTCCCGCCGACCGTGACGCCGACGCCCGAAGTCAGATTCGGCTCGCCGGTCTTCCTCTTCAACGAAGCGGGCGGGGTCGCTTCCGTGCCGGTCGTGCGTTCGGGCGACACCAGCGTGGACATCTACGTCGATTACGCGACCTCGGACGGCACCGCCTCCTCGCGCAGCGACTACACGGCCGCGCGCGGCACGCTCCACTTCGCCCCCGGCGAGACGCAGAAGCGTTTCGACGTGCTCGTCACCAACGACGAGACGGACGAGGCGGACGAGAACCTGACGCTGACGCTCAGCAACTTCGTCGGCAGCCGCGGGATTATCGAGGGCATCCCGCAGCGGCTCATGACGATTCAGGACGACGACGCGGCGACGAGCCATACGAACCCGATAGACCGCTCGGACTTCTTTGTCCGCCAGCACTACCACGACTTCCTCAACCGCGAGCCGGACGCCGAGGGGCTCGCCTTCTGGGTGGGCGGCATCGAGTCGTGCGGCGAGGACTTGCAGTGCCGCGAGGTCAAGCGCATCGACACGAGCGCGGCCTTCTTCCTATCGATTGAATTCCAGGAGACGGGCTTCCTCGTCTACCTCCTGCACAAGGCCGCGTTCGGCAACGTTTCGGGGACGCCCGTGCCCGTCAGGTTCGCGGACTTCCTGCGCGACACGCAGGAGATCGGCCGCGGCGTGATCGTCAACCAGGGCGACTGGCGCGCGCTGCTTGAGGCGAACAAGCAAGCCTTCGTCAACGCCTTCGTCTCACGCCCCGCCTTCGTCAACCTCTACGCGACGGGGCAGACGCCCGCGCAGTACGTCAACGCGCTCAACACGAACGCCGGGCTCGTGCTCACGCCGGCCGAGGTGTCAGACCTCGTCGCGCGCCTCGCCGACGGCCGCGAGACGCGCGCCACCGTCCTGCGACGCGTCGCCGAGGACGCAGACATAGGCAACGCCGAGTTCAACCGCGCCTTCGTGCTGATGCAATACTTCGGCTACCTCAGGCGCGACCCCGACGCCTCGCCCGACACGAGCTTCGAGGGCTACAACCACTGGCTCGGCAAGCTCAACGACTTCGGCGGCGACTACCGCCGCGCCGAGATGGTCAAGGCGTTCCTCTCCTCCACCGAGTACCGCCAGCGCTTCAGGCCATAGACGCACGTCGGCGTAGCGGTCAGTACCGCCCGCTACCGCAGGCGGTACTGACCCGGTTGCGCGGATTGAGTTATTGTCTGGCGGAACCACTTGGCCGTGAGGCGGTGTTTGACGAAGAGGAGAGGGGGGATTATGCAACGGAGGTGGCTCTTCGCGTGCGCGTTCGCGGCCGGGCTCGTCCTGTGCTGCGTCGATCTGAAAAGTCCCTTCGTCCCGCGCGCGGGGGCGCAGAGCGCGTGGCCTCAACTCGCGCTCGTCTCGCCCGTCGGCGGCCTCTCGTCGCCGGTCGGCATCGTCAACGCGGCCGACGGCACGGGCCGCCTCTTCGTCGTTGAGCAGGGCGGCCGGGTGCGCGTGGTGAAGAACGGCGCGCTGCTCCCGACGCCCTTCCTCGACATCGCCACGCGTATCAGCACGGGCGGCGAGCGCGGCCTGCTCGGGCTCGCCTTCCCGCCGGGCTTCGCGAGCAAGCAGCGCTTCTACGTCTACTACACGAACCCCTCCGGCGACATCCGTGTCGCGCGCTACCGCGTCAGCGCGGGGAACGCCGACGTGGCCGACGCGGGCAGCGAGCAGGTCGTCATCACCATCCCCCATCCGTCTTTCGCCAACCACAACGGCGGGCAGCTCGCCTTCAGCCCGCGGGACGGCTTTCTCTACGCGGGCACGGGCGACGGCGGCTCGGGCAACGACCCGGGCAACAACGCGCAGAACACCAACAGCCTGCTCGGCAAGATACTCCGCCTCGACGTGGAGACGGGGAACCCGGCCACATACACCGTCCCGCCCTCCAACCCCTTCGTCGGGCGGACGGGCTTCCGCCCCGAAATCTGGGCGCTCGGCGTGCGCAACCCGTGGCGCTTCTCTTTCGACCGCCAGACGCACGACCTCTACATCGCCGACGTGGGGCAGGGCACTTGGGAGGAGATAGACTTCCAGCCCGCCGCGAGCGCGGGCGGGGAGAACTACGGCTGGCGCATCATGGAGGGGGCGCACTGCCACATCCCGAACCCGTGCGACCAGACGGGGCTGACGCTGCCCGTCGTCGAGTATAACCACGCGGCAGGCGACTGCTCCGTGACCGGGGGCTACGTCTACCGCGGCTCCGCGTTCGCGCGCATGCAGGGGGTCTACTTCTACGGCGACTTTTGCAGCGGGCGCATCTGGGGCCTGCGGCGCGTGTCGTCCGCCTGGCAGAGCACGCTCCTGCTCGACACGAGCTTCAACCTCACGGCCTTCGGCGAGGACGAGGCCGGGAACCTCTACGCGGCGAGCTACGGCACGGGCGAAATCTACTCGGTCGTAGACACCCCGCCGACCGTCTCGATCAACGACGTGTCCGTGACGGAAGGGGACACGGGGCAGGCCGCCGCAACCTTCACCGTCACGCTCTCGCGCACGCCCGACTCCGCCGTGAGCGTGAGCTACCACACTTCCGACGGGACGGCCGCGTCGCCCGGCGACTATCAGGCGGCCAGCGGCAGCGTGACCGTCAACCCCGGCGAGACCACCGCGAGCGTCGTCGTGCAGGTCAACGGAGACACGGCGGACGAGCCGGACGAGACCTTCAACGTCACACTCGACGGCGTCAACGGCCCCGCGACGCTCGGCGACGCGCAGGGCGTCGGCACTATCCTCGACGACGACGGCGCACCGACGCCCACGCCGACCCCGACCGGGTTGCAGTACTACCCGCTGGCGCACCCCGTGCGGCTGCTCGACACGCGGCCGGGGATGACAGCCTGCCACACGCCGGGCGCGCCGCTGGCAGCCGACGCCTCCCGCACGCAGCCCGCCGTGGGTGCCTGCCAGGGGCTCACCATCCCTCCGACGGCCAGGGCGATAGTCGGCAACGCGACGGTCGTCTCGCCCCCGGCCGCCGGCCACATCACCCTCTACCCG